>Ga0210387_10000006_pt1 | contig 315395 bp, 276 predicted proteins | sample IncBWC7OmetaG_FD_160108 | JGI IMG/M metagenome (GOLD analysis project Ga0210387, IMG submission 160108) | Forest soil microbial communities from Barre Woods Harvard Forest LTER site, Petersham, Massachusetts, United States - Inc-BW-C-7-O ...
TTTTAAAATAAATTCTTCCCAAAAAAAGCGTTTAGATGATAAAATAAATATTTCAAATAAAATATTTACACCTGAAATAATCGGTTATTATATAAATTATTATATAATTTTTATAGATATTTTTATTTTATATACAATATTTGATCCTAAAATGCAGCTGGAGGAAACAGTAAACACTGCAATTTTACAATGCCCTGAGAAAAAGCATTCCATTTGTAGTGTACATTACATAAACTATAGCAGACATGGATGTACATATTGAAGCTTCCTGGAAAGAAGTTTTGAAAGATGAATTTCGAAAACCATATTTTTTAGAGATCGTCACCTTCCTGAAAACAGAAAAAGCAATAGGGAAGACTATTTATCCGCCAGGCCCATTGATATTCAACGCTTTTAAGGATACTCCCTTCAGTAAAGTAAAAGTGGTGATATTAGGCCAGGATCCTTACCACGGAGCAGGACAGGCACATGGCTTAAGTTTTTCAGTTCCCGCAGGAATTAAACCACCCCCATCATTAGTAAATATTTATAAGGAGATACAAAACGATCTAGGCATGAAAATGCCTCTAGATTACGGCGATCTTACTCAATGGGCCACTCAGGGTGTTCTATTACTAAACGCCGTACTAACGGTAAGGGCCAACGAACCTGCGAGTCATGCTAAAATAGGCTGGATGGATTTTACCGATGAAGTAATAAAAAAAATATCAGACGAAAAAAATGGCGTTATTTTTTTATTATGGGGTAAATTTGCTCACCAAAAACAATCTTTGATCGATGAAACCAAACACTTTGTATTAAAAGCCGCACATCCATCGCCTTTTAGCGCGCACAATGGTTTTTTTGGATGTAAACATTTCTCCCAGACCAACCACCTGTTATCAAAACAACGACTGGAAGCAATTGATTGGAAATTATCAAAAACAGCAGACTAAATAAATGAAAGTAATTAAAGACATTTTTGCAAGGATATGGTGCACGTGGGCAGCCATCAGTTTTATTGTCACTTTTATCATCATCTTTATACCCACCATGGTCCCTTATTTAGTCCCTGATCCTAAGGGACAATATTATTTTATAAAAGTATCAAGGGTATGGATGTGGACATGGCTGAGATTGGTTGGCTGCCCGTTAAAGGTAAAGGGTAAAGAGAATTTTAAGCCGGATACTACTTATGTGATCGTATATAACCATAATGCTTATTTAGATGTGCCGCTATCTGCACCATTTGTGCCCGGTCCAAATAAAACCATCGCTAAAGCATCCCTTGCTAAAATCCCCGTTTTTAAATGGTTCTATGAAAGGGGTTCTGTATTAGTTGATAGAGATAGCGATAGCAGCCGCCGCAAAAGCTTTGAGGATATGAAGAAAGTATTGCAAAGAAATATACACATGTGCATTTATCCGGAAGGAACACGTAACACAACTAAAGAGCCTATGAAGAAATTCTTTGACGGTGCTTTTAAATTAGCTGTTGATACCAAAAAAGACGTGATACCATGCGTAATACTGGGAACAAGAAAAGCCAATCCCGCAGACAAGTCTTTTTATTTTTTACCCAAAAAACTTGAAATGCATTTTTTACCACCGGTATCATCAGAAAACATTTCAGGCTCAGAGTTAAGAAGCAAAGTATTCGAAATAATGAAGAAGCATTATATAGAAAACGAAAAATAAACTCAAATAAAAAAGCCTCATTTAGTATGAGGCTTTTTTATTTAAATATTGTGGTTTATTACAATGATATTGAAAACCCCATTCCTATTTGTGGAACACGAAATGACCTTGCTCCGGTTTGGGGTATAGCAAAAGAATTTGAATTCATACTCATTTTGACTTCTCTTGCCTTATGGTACAGCCTGGCGCTTTTGGCATACAGCACCCAACTGCCAATGCCACAGACGATCCCGGCTCCCGTCATTACGGCTCCTGCCGTTATAATATCATTATCATTGGAGCTTCCACCTAAAAGCCCGCCACTAGGGTCGCCGTCTTTAGTGCTTTGGTCTAGTGCTCCTGTCGCCATTACAATAGTACCGCCAACACATAATACAATACCCGTAACGTTCAAGATAATCGCACCAACTCTTGCATGGCTCGATGCACTTCTCAATTGTTTGTATTCAATTTTGTAATTTGATTGGTCAACCGTAGGTGTACTGCTGGTCTGTTGAGCCTTTCCTGCATGTGACATCAAAAGGACAACCGCAATAAGAATAAATTGTTTCATGGATTATTTAATTAAGATTTATAAAGTGTGAGCAAATATAAAGTAGTCTGTTGATTTTCAGACAAAAAAACCGCGGTAAGACTACCGCGGTTTATATATTATACTCTCAAAAAATCCTTATTTAACTTCTTCAAACTCTGCATCGGTGACTGTTTCTCCACCTTGCTGGCCATCTGCAGTATGAGGCTGCTCTCCATTAGTAGATGCCCCTGGCTCTGCACCTGCTGCCTGTGCTTTATAAATTTCTTCACTTGCTGCTGTCCAGGCCGCGTTTAATTCTGCTACCGATGTATCAATAGCTGCAAGATCCTGCGCTTTATGCGCTTCTTTTACTTTAGTTAAAGCCGTTTCAATTGGCCCTTTTTTATCAGCACTGATCTTATCGCCATATTCTTTCAGTTGTTTTTCCGTTTGGAATATTTGGCTATCTGCCTGATTTATTTTTTCTATTTTTTCTTTTTCGATCTTATCACTTGCTTCATTGGCTTTAGCTTCCGTCTTCATCTTTTCAATTTCTTCTTTGCTTAATCCACTACCTGCTTCAATACGGATATTGTGCGATTTGCCCGTGCCTTTATCTTTAGCGGTAACAACTAATATACCATTAGCGTCAATGTCAAAAGTAACTTCTACCTGAGGTACCCCTCTTGGAGCAGGAGGAATGCCATCCATATTGAACATACCTAAACTTTTATTTTGATTAGCCAATGGGCGTTCTCCTTGCAAGACATGAATCTGTACGCCTGGTTGATTATCACTTGCTGTAGAAAAAGTTTCTGATTTTTTTGTCGGGATGGTGGTGTTGCTTTCGATCAATCTTGTCATAACGCCGCCCATTGTTTCGATACCTAAACTCAATGGTGTAACATCTAATAACAATACATCTTTAACATCACCTGATAATACTCCTCCTTGAATTGAAGCACCTATTGCTACCACTTCATCAGGATTAACACTACGGTTTGCTTTTTTACCAAAGAATTTTTCTACAATTTCCTGTACTTTAGGAATACGTGTACTACCACCTACCAATATAACTTCATCAATTTGAGAGATGGTTAAATTAGCGTCTTTCAACGCTTGCTCGCACGGTTTTAAGCATCTTGTAAATAATGTATCTGATAATTTTTCGAAGTTTGCCCTCGTTAATTTTTTAACCAAATGCTTAGGCACTCCATCAACTGCAGTTACATAAGGAAGATTTATTTCCGTTTCGGTAGAAGAAGACAATTCAACCTTTGCTTTTTCAGCTGCTTCTTTTAAACGCTGCCAAGCCATTGGATCTTTACGAAGATCGATCGCTTCGTCTTTTTTAAATTCATCAGCCAACCAATCCATGATCACTTTATCAAAATCATCGCCACCCAAATGTGTATCACCATTGGTGCTTTTCACTTCAAAAACCCCTTCGCCCAATTCAAGGATAGACACATCGAAAGTACCACCACCTAAATCGAATACAGCGATCTTCTGGTCCTGGTGTTTTTTATCCAAGCCATAAGCCAATGCGGCTGCAGTAGGTTCGTTAATGATACGACGAACATTTAGACCTGCAATTTCGCCGGCTTCTTTGGTTGCCTGGCGTTGCGCATCATTAAAGTAAGCGGGTACAGTAATCACCGCTTCGGTTACTTCTTGTCCTAAATAATCCTCAGCTGTTTTCTTCATTTTTTGAAGAACCATTGCTGATATTTCCTGTGGAGTATATAGCCTGCCATCTATGTCAATACGAACTGTATCATTGTCACCTTTTACTACTTTATAACCGCTATGGCTCACATCTTCTGTTACTTCGTTCCATTTATGGCCCATAAAGCGCTTAACACTCATAATAGTGTTATGAGGGTTCGTAATAGCCTGGCGCTTTGCAGGATCTCCCACTTTACGTTCGCCATTTTTCAAAAACGCTACTATAGACGGGGTTGTACGGCGCCCTTCGTCATTAGCTATAACAACGGGTTCGTTACCTTCCATTACCGCTACGCAGCTATTGGTTGTTCCTAAATCAATCCCTATAATCTTTCCCATAATGCTATGTGTTTGTTTTCTTACTCATTGGCAAGCATTATGCCAAGCCTTTTTTTGTGTAAAAATGGCAGTCAGATCTAATTGATCTACAATAAAAAAGACGGTATTTTTTGAGAAAGCAGCAGAATTACCGCAAAAAGAATCTATATAAAAGAGTTAACGACTTAAATATTGTTTTAGATTTAACCGGGCTGTAGTTTCCACTACGGCTCTTTTTATGTTCGGCCCTATTCTTTCTGCGAGATTAGCATATATCTATCAAATAAATAAGGTAAATTGGTACAATATAAATGATCACGCATTAATAGGAAAGAAAATGAATAAAGTATATGTTGCTATTACCTTATTGGCCGGTATATTAATAACACAAAATTGCAAGAGCCAGTTTCTCGATCTGAAAGCCATGGATACTACTGTGAGGCCAGGCGACAATTTTTGGCTATATGCCAATGGGAACTGGAACAAAACTGCTGTTATTCCTCCTACAGAAAATAGTACGGGTTCATTTTTCGACCTGAGAAAGAAAAGTCGCGATGCCATGCAAAGCCTTTGCGAGGCTGCAGCTATTTCAAATGCACCGCTAGGCAGTGTAAAACAAAAGGTAGGTGATATGTATGCAAGTGGCATGGACACTATCACGATAGATAAACTGGGCTACGCCCCTTTGCAACCTTTTTTACAAGAGATCAATAATATATCGGATACAAAAGCTATAATGGCTTTTGTAACAACACACCATGCTATGGGCGATGCCATGTTATATGGTTTTGGGATTGAGCCCGATGATAAAAATGCCGGCATGAATATTTGCGGATTTTACCAGGCCGGCCTGGGACTTCCCGAAAAAGATTATTATTTTTCGAACGATCCGAAAATTATAGAACAGCGTAAAGCATATGTTGCGTATATCAGTAAATTATTTGAATTGACCGGTGATAATAGTAGTAACGCTGCTAAAAATGCAGCGACTGTACTGGCATTTGAAACAAGGCTTGCCGGGGGGCACAGCAGCAATGTTGAACTTCGCGATCCTGTGGCTAATTATCATAAAATGGGCAAAGCGGATTTGATGAAACTTGCTCCACATATTGACTGGCCTGCAGTTTTTACCGAATTAAAAATAACCACCGACTCATTTGATATTGGGCAACCCAGATTTTATCAAACATTGGATAGCATGCTTACATCTATCTCCATTAAAGATTGGAAACAATATTTACGCTTTCACGAAATAAATAATCACGCATCGCAATTAAGTAAAGATTTTGCGGATGCTGCTTTTGAATTTTATGGTAAAATTTTAAGTGGCCAGCAAAAACAAAAACCACGTGGTGAAAGAATGGCAAGTATTGTAGATGGTACATTAGGCGAAGCGCTTGGTCAATTGTATGTACAAAAATATTTTACCGATTCTGCCAAACAACGCATGCTCAAACTGGTAAATAATTTACAACAGGTTTACAGCAAAAGGATACAGGCGCTTGATTGGATGAGTGATGCTACCAAAGTAAAAGCTGAAGCTAAATTGGCTGCCTTTCTTAAAAAAATAGGTTTCCCTGATAAATGGAAAGAATATAAAACCGATATAAAAAGAAATGATTTCTTCGGCAACAATATGCGGCTTGCACAATTTGCGTATGATGACCAAATTATAAAACAAGGCAAACCCGTTGACAAAATGTTATGGGGCATGACACCTCCTACTATTAATGCCTATTACAATCAGAATTATAATGAAATTGTTTTTCCTGCGGGAATATTACAATTTCCATTTTTTGATCCGAACGCTGATGACGCTATTAACTATGGCGGTATTGGTATGGTAATAGGCCATGAAATGACACACGGTTTTGATGACCAGGGCAGTCAATATGATAAAGACGGCAATCTTAATAACTGGTGGGCGCCAGATGACAAAACAAAGTTTGATGCAAAGACAGCCGCAGTCGTAGCGCAATACAATGCTTACACCGTGCTGGATAGCTTACACATAAACGGCAAACTTACTTTAGGTGAAAATCTCGCCGATATTGGAGGCGTTACCATTGCCTACGAAGCATTTAAAAATACGGAGGAAGGCAAGAAAAATGAAACAATAGACGGATTTACTGCAGAGCAACGTTTCTTTTTAAGCATCGCACAAATATGGCGCATGAAGAGCAAAGATGCCACTATCTTACAACGCATCAAAGTTGATCCTCATAGTCCTGCTATGTGGCGGGTGAACGGGCCCTTATCAGACTTCACTCCCTGGTACAATGCATTTAATGTAAAACCAGGAGATAAAATGTATAAACCTGTTAGTCAAAGAATACAAGTTTGGTAATATGGTAATTGTTAATGGTAAATGATAAATGTTACCGTTACAATTATTTGACGTGCTTAATAGATATTCGATGACGAAATGTGCGACGCCACTGCTGATAAATAGTAGCAATATGTTCGGCTAAAAATAAAAATGGTAAATACTTACAAACGTTTCATTTACCATTTATCATTTACCATTAACAATTATTTATGCGCATTGGTGTTCCAAAGGAAATAAAGAACAATGAAAGTCGCGTAGCTATTACGCCTGGCGGTGTAGTACATCTTGTGCGAACAGGACATACCGTATATATTCAAAAAGATGCAGGCAAAGAATCGGGGTTTTCAGATGATGAATATGTAAAGGCAGGAGCGTCCATTGTTTCCACTGCCGCGGAAGCATGGGCAATGGAAATGATAATGAAAGTAAAAGAACCTATTGCCAGCGAATATCCTTTTTTCAGAGAAGGACTTATTTTATTTACCTATTTGCATTTAGCATCGGAAGTGGAACTAACCAGCGCTTTAGTAAAAAATAAAGTGACTGGTATTGCCTACGAGACTGTACAGCTTGCTAATGGCTCGCTCCCCTTATTAACGCCTATGAGTGAAGTTGCAGGAAGAATGGCTTCGCAGATTGGTGCACGTTTTTTAGAAAAGCCAGAAGGTGGTAAAGGAATTTTATTGGGCGGTGTGCCGGGTGTGAAACGAGGTAAAGTTACGATCATTGGTGGCGGTGTTGCCGGGACCAATGCGGCTAAGATAGCGCTTGGCTTAGGTGCAGAAGTAACGATCATTGATCTTAGCGCTGACAGATTAAGGCAGATAGATGACATTTTTAATGGAGAGATCAGCACGTTGATATCCAGTCCGCATAATATTGCCCTATCGGTTAAAGAATCTGATTTGGTGATCGGTGCCGTATTAATTCCGGGTGCCAAAGCACCGCATCTGGTTACGGAAGAAATGATCAAATCGATGGAGCCCGGTTCTGTTGTAGTTGATATCGCGATCGATCAGGGCGGTATTTTTGAAACAACGGATCGTATTACCACACACGACGACCCCGTTTATATAAAACATGGCGTACAACATTATGCTGTAGCAAATATGCCGGGTGCTGTGCCGCGCACTTCTACTTTTGCGTTAACCAATGTCACGGTTCCTTACGCAGTATTGATCGCCACGAAAGGATATAAAAAAGCTTGCCTGGAAAATGAGGCATTACTAAAAGGCATTAATACGTTGGATGGGCATATAACCTATAAAGCTGTTGCCGATGCCCATGGTTTTGACTATGTGGATGTAAAGAAATTATTATAAAGTTTCACGCAAAGCAAAATAAGTAAATACAAAAGCCGCCAAGAAAATTTTGCGGCTTTTGTATTTAAACTTAGCGTCTTTGCGTGAAATAAAGATATTACTCAGGCAGCTGCGTAATATCATCTGGATCTTTTTTTACTTTGAAAGTAAAATGCATCTGAGTTAAATAGCTTACGGCTGTTACAATAACTACAGTAATACCTTGCGCCAGCACCGGATGTAAATGCAAGCCTTCAATAAATACTTTATTCAGTAACAAATAATTCAACGAATAGCTGAAAAGAAAAGCCAGAAAGTAGCGAAACAATTGTACGCTTGCTTTTAAATTGGAAGTTGTAAACACAACATATTTATTCAAAATAAATCCGACAACAAAAGTAAAAAAGGAAGAGATCGTTAAAGCAAAATTGTATGGCTTAAATGCAATGACCCCTAAATTCACTACATCGTAATTTTTTACTACATGATAGATCAGCGTAAAGATGACAACATTTCCAAACACCACATTAGCACCACCGCAAGCAGCATACCTGAATGTTTTTACAGGCATTATCTTCCTAAAAGGAGGATGAAAAAAATCTATGAAATCTAATATTTTGTCTCTAACGTGCAACATACTAATTATACATTTCTTCTCTTAAAACTTTTACTCTTTCATCTGCTAAATATTCATCGTAGGTCATTAACCTGTCGATCGTTCCTTTTGGTGTGATCTCTATGATCCTGGTAGCAACGGTTTGCATAAACTGGTGATCATGCGTTGTGAACAAAACGATACCGGGAAATGTTAACATACCATCGTTGAAAGCCGTGATGCTTTCCAGATCAAGGTGATTGGTAGGTTCATCCAACATGACTACATTAGGATTTTGCAACATCATTTTACTTACCATACAACGCACTTTTTCCCCTCCGCTCAGTACTGTTGTTTTCTTTAATATTTCATCTCCGCTGAATAACATCTTTCCTAAAAAACCGCGTATGAAATCTTCATCAACATCTTTCGTTTGTGGCGGAACATATTGACGCAACCAATCCATCAAATTTAAAGAACCGGTAAAAAATTCAGTATTATCGTTGGGTAGATAAGCAGGTGTTATGGTTGTTCCCCATTCGTATTTTCCGCTATCGGCTTTTACTTTACCATTGATGATCTCGAAGAAATTTGTTAAAGCAACATGATCACGGCTAAGGAATGCGATCTTTTGCCCTTTTACAATGTCAAAATTCAGGTTACTGAACAATACTTTCCCTTCTATGCTTTTTGATAATTTTTCTATGTTCAATATCTGGTTGCCTACTTCTCTTTCCGGCTTAAAAATAATGCCCGGATACTTTCTGTTACTCGGCGTGATATCTTCAAACACCAATTTATCCAACGCTTTTTTACGTGAAGTTGCCTGTTTTGATTTAGAGGCATTTGCGCTAAAGCGCGCGATGAATTCCAACAAGTCTTTCTTCTTTTCTTCCTGTTTTTTATTTTTGTCAGATGCCTGCCTTGCTGCTAATTGAGAACTCTCGTACCAGAAAGAATAGTTACCGGTGTAAATTTTAATTTTCATTTTATCAACATCCGCCACATGCGTACAAACCGCATCTAAAAAGTGACGGTCATGACTTACTACCAATACTATATTTTCATAATCTGCCAGAAAATTTTCCAGCCAGCTGATCGTTTCCACATCCAGGTTATTGGTAGGCTCATCCAGTAATAAAATATCCGGATTACCAAATAAGGCCTGTGCTAATAGCACCCTTACCTTAACATTGCCACCAATATCTTTCATCAACATCTGATGCATCTCTTCTTTAACGCCCAACTCATTTAAAAATGTAGCCGCGTCACTTTCTGCAGTATAACCGCCCATTTCGCCGAATTCAGCTTCCAATTCTCCGGCTTTCATTCCATCCGCTTCGCTGAAATCATCTTTCAGATAAATGGCATCTTTTTCGATCATGGTATCCCACATTTTTTTGTGGCCCATCATTACGGTATGTAATACAGATATTTCATCAAACTCAAAATGGTTCTGTTTTAATACAGCCATACGTTCACCGGGACTAATACTAACGGTTCCTTTATTAGGTTCGATCTCACCGCTTAATATTTTTAAGAAGGTAGACTTCCCCGCGCCATTAGCGCCGATCACCCCGTAACAATTCCCCTTTACAAAATTGATGTTAACTTCATCAAACAAAACCCTTTTACCGTAGGCTAACGTTACATTATTTACACTTATCATAAGATTCTAAATGGGCGCAAAGGTAATAAAAGATGTTGGATGTACGATGTTAGATGTAAGAGACAGAACTTATAACTTATAACTTTACTATTTTTGCCAGATGTCAATAGTCAATAGCATACAAGAAAGCGTAACTGCAAGTTTATCAGCGGTTTTTAATCAATCTTTTACCGAAAAGGATTTTCAGGTAAATCAAACCAAACCCGAGTTTGAGGGAGATTATACTGTTGTGATGTTTTCCCTGGTAAAATCATTGAAGTTATCTCCTGAAGCTATTGGTAATCAATTGGGAGAACATCTTACCAAAACATACCCACAGTTATTTACAAAATTTAATATCATCAAGGGTTTTTTAAATCTTACTATTGAAGATAATTTCTGGATCAATTTTGTAGAAAAAAATTATACCAATAACAATTTTGGCAAAAAAGCAACCAACGGTAAAAAAGTGATGGTAGAATATTCTTCTCCTAATACCAACAAACCTTTGCACCTTGGCCATTTAAGAAATAATTTTTTAGGCTGGAGCATTGCTGAAATTTTAAAAGCAAATGGATACGATGTTATTAAAACCTGCATCGTCAATGATCGTGGTATCCATATTTGTAAAAGTATGATCGCCTGGCAATTATTTGCTAATGGCGCCACACCAAAATCAACACATACAAAAGGCGATCATTTTGTTGGAGAATATTATGTAAAATTCAATGACGAATATAAAAGACAGGTAGAAGAATTGATCGCGGCAGGAAAAACAAAAGATGAAGCAGAGAAAGAAGCGCCGATCATGAAAGGTACCCAGCAAATGTTGTTGGATTGGGAAGAAGGAAAGCCAGACGTGATAGCGCTTTGGAAAGAAATGAACAACTGGGTATACGAAGGTTTTGCTATCACTTACAAAAGAATAGGAAGCGATTTTGCTAAAACATATTATGAGAGTAATACTTATTTATTAGGAAAAGATATTGTACAACAAGGCCTGGCAAAAAATGTATTCTTCAAAAAAGAAGACGGCAGTATCTGGATCGACCTGACGGCAGATGGATTGGATGAAAAATTAGTGCAACGTAAAGATGGCACTTCTGTTTATATCACCCAGGATATAGGTTTAGCGCAACTTAAATATGAAGAATACAAAATAGATCAAAGCATTTACGTTATCGGCAATGAACAAAACTATCACATGAAAGTTTTGCAACTGATCTGTAAAAAATTAGGAATGCCTTTTGCCGATGGCATCTTTCATTTAAGTTATGGCATGGTAGAATTGACAACAGGAAAAATGAAAAGTCGTGAGGGAACAGTGGTTGATGCTGATGACCTGATCGACGAAATGATTGCCACCTCCAAACATCATACGGAAGAGTTAGGTAAAGTAAAAGATTTTACTGAAGCCGAATTGAAAGAATTGTACGATACGATCGGGTTGGGCGCTATGAAATTTTATTTGCTAAGAGTCGACCCTAAAAAAACAATGGTATTCAATCCTGAGGAGAGTATAGACTTTCATGGTTTTACGGGGCCATTTATACAATATACACACGCCAGGATAAAAAGCATTTTACGGAAGAATGAATTGGCAGGCAGCCACCGAATACTGGCCACCGAAGGTTTATTGAAATTAGAGAAGGAAGTTATTACGGTTTTGGAACAATTTCCGGCGGCTATTGAACAGGCCGCATTTGAGCACAATCCATCAGCCATTGCGATCTATGTTTTTAATTTAGCGAAAGTATTCAATTCATTTTATACGGTTCATTCTATTGCCAGTGCAGAGACAGAAGAAAAAAAACAACTGCGTTTATCCATTGCTGGTATGACTGCCAATGTACTTAAAAGCAGTATGGAATTATTAGGCATTAAGGTTCCTGAAAGGATGTAATTATTGCTTAAACGACATTCCCAAATTATACAGTATAAAGCTCCAGATATCGGCCGATTCTTCAATAGCTTTATCAGTTGGTATACCAGCGCCATGTCCGGCTTTTGTCCCGATGCGGATCAACGTAGGGTTCGTTCCGTCATTGCATTCCTGCAACCTTGCAGCAAATTTAAAGCTATGTGCAGGCACTACTCTATCATCATGGTCATTTGTTGTTACTAACGTTGCCGGATAGGTGACACTTGTCTTGATATTTTGCAGGGGCGAATACTTATATAAGTTTTCAAAATCTTCTTTTTTATCGCTTCTGCCATACTCTACGGCCCATGCCCAACCGATCGTAAATAAATGATAACGCAACATATCCATTACGCCTACCTGCGGTATGGCCACTTTAAATAATTCAGGATGTTGCGTAATACATGCACCCACTAATAAACCGCCATTACTACGTCCCCACAGAGCGATCTTTTTAGGATTCGTATATTTTTTATCAGTTAAAAATTTAACCGCTGCAAAAACATCATTAAAAACATTTTGTTTATTCAACAACATACCCGCTTTGTGCCACTCTTCACCATATTCATTTCCACCTCGTAAATTTATTTGCACATAAATACCTCCCTGTTCCAAGAAGAATGCATTGGAAATACTAAATGTGGGTGTTAAAGGAATATTGAATCCACCATAGCCATAAATAAGTGTAGGATTGTTGCCATCTAATTTCAGTCCTTTTTTATATGTTATGAACATTGGGACAGATGCCCCATCCGCACTTTGAAAAAACGTTTGTAGTGTCAGGTAATCATCAGGATCAATTTTCACAGTAGGTTTTCTAAATAACTTACTTTCTCCCGTAGCTATATTATAACGATAAATAGTATTTGGACAATTGAATGAAGTGTATGAATAAAATAGCTCTGTATCTGTTTTATCACCATCAAAACCACTAGCGGTACCAATGCCCGGTAATTGTATTTGTTTTGCAGCGTAACCTTTATAACTACATTCATATATTTTACTGGTGGCATCCTCCAAATAACTTAAAAATAGTTTACCGCCCGCAGTACCGACACTTTCCAATAATTTAGTTCTTGTCGGGATAATTGTCTGCCAGTTTTCTTTTGCAGGATTTTTCGGGTCAATAGAAACAAGTTGATAATTTGGCGCATCGGCATTGGTTAATACTAACAGTCTGTCGCCATCATTATTTATAACGGTTGCTTCTGTAGCAAACCCTTTGATCAACAAACTAAATTGCGTATTTGCCTTTAGGTTCTTTACCCAAATTTCGTTCCCGCTGGTTCCTTCAGATGTAGTAATGATAAGAAAATTTTCATCTTCGGTTACACTTCCGGTAATGGTACGCAACGGATGTTCTTTGTCTTCATATATCAATTGATCTGCACTTTGCGGTGTGCCGATCTTATGAAAATATAAGGTATGATCCTTATTTTGTTCAACCAGTTTATTTTGTTCATCCGGTTCAGGATAGCGACTGTAATAAAATCCTTCTTCGCCCTTCCAGGCTATATCGCTGAATTTTATCCATTTTAATTTATCGGTCAACAATTTTTTTGTTTGTACATCCATCACATATGCTTCCTGCCAGTCGCTACCGCTTTGCGATAAAAGATACACGCAATATCTTGCCGATTTAGTGAATACAGGTACACTTGGGACTATTGTACCATCTTTATTCATTGCATTGGGGTCAATAAAAACTTCAGGTACTCCTGATAAGCCCGATTGACGATATAAAACACTTTGGTTTTGTAAACCATCATTTTTATAAAAATAATAATATACTCCTTTTTTGAAGGGCGAACTATATTTTTCATAGTTCCACATATCCCGTAACTTATTTTTTATGCTATCGCGAAAGGGGATTTTTTGCAGGTAATTTTGTGTAACAATATTTTCTTCAGTTACCCAATTTTTGGTTTCTTCGCTATTATCATCTTCCAGCCAGCGGTATGGATCGGCTACTTTTGTACCAAAATAATCATCTACCTGATCCGATTTTCTAGCAGCCGGATATTTTATTTGAGCCTGAACAGTCGTCATAAAAGAAGAAAATAGTATTACTGCGATGGAGAATATTTTTTGAGTAGTCATAATAAGTAGGTTAAGTGATGTATCTAAATTTACTTATTATTATCCAATATAAATTTTCGGAGGTTATTTTGTGCCTGTTTTCTTATTCTATTCTGAAAAAATGAATGCCAGCCAAACAATAATCCGGGGATGCCTAAAGCTTGTTTACTCCATTGATAGATGCTAAATCCATCGCTATGCTCTATAATTTTACCATTGTAAAATTTCATATACGCCTTGCCGTTATTAATTACTTTTTTACCCGTTTTTGAAAAAGTGTAGGTTGCTACCCAATCACAGGTACTGTATTCTTCATCCAGGTGAGTAATATTGGAATAGGCCAATGAAAAATCTTTGGCATTTTTACAAAGCATTTCCCACATAGCCCGCACCTCTTCAACATGGAGTAAGCCGAATACAGGATCAGAAAAAATAATATCTTCCGCATAATTATTGATCATTGAGCGGTAATCGAGCTTTTGAAAAGCAGTATAAAAATTGATTATCAGCTGTTCGTTATCTGGCATAAAATAAATTGAATTTATAAAAAATGGTTAATGAAAATGTTATCACATTTTCATTAACCATTTACAGGTACTAATTATAGTAAGACTAATCTACTTTAGTCACTTTCACCATGTTCGTTGGTAAGTGCAAATCAACAGGCGTACTACCTGTGTTTACTACCACATCATCTTTTTGAATAAAGCCGCGTTCTTTCAAAATATTTATCTGGTCAAAAACGATATCATCCAAGCTGATCTCTTCTGCATAATACATCGCTCTAACACCCCAGCTTAAGCTTAATTGATTGATCAGGCTTCTTTCTTTACTGAATATGTACAATGGCGCTTTAGGGCGATAGCTACTTAGCATAAAACCAGTATAGCCGCTTTCTGTCATACCAATTAAAGCGTCAGCTTCAATATCTTTAGCAATTCTGCAAGCGCTATAACACAATGCATCACTTAAAAAAGACGGAGAGTGAGGTTGTGGTTTCAGAATATCATCCCTATCATAATTATAAGCGCTGCTATTTTCAACTTCATTGATAATTTTGCTCATCATTTCAACCACTAACGTAGGATAGTTCCCCATAGCGGTTTCGCCACTTAACATCACCGCATCAGCGCCTTCCAAAACAGCGTTGGCAACGTCCGTTACTTCACTTCTGTTTGGTTTGGTACGATCGATCATGCTTTCCATCATTTGTGTAGCAACGATAACAGGTTTAGCGCGGTGCATACATTTACGGATCAATTCTTTTTGAACCAATGGCACCTGCTCAACAGGAATTTCCACTCCCAGATCACCACGGGCAACCATGATACCATCGCTTTCAATAATGATATCCCTGATATTTGTTAATGCTTCAGGCATTTCAATTTTTGCGATCACTTTTATTTTGCTGCTCTTTTCTTTTAATCTCTTTTTAAGATCGATAATATCGATCGCTTTTCTTACGAATGAAAGTGCTATCCAGTCTAAATCCTGCTCAATGATAAAAGCAAGATCCGCAATATCTTTTTCTGTTAAAGAAGGCATTGTTAAAGCAGAATCGGGAAGGTTAACTCCTTTTTTAGGCAATAATGTACCGCCCAATGTTACGCTAACCAATATCTCTTTATCATTTAATATTTTCTTGATCGCCACTTCCATTTTACCATCATCTAAAAAGATACGTTCGCCCATCTTTACGTCTTTGGCCAGCATTGGGTAAGAAACGTACACTTTATCTTTTGTACCTACTACTTTTTCTGTGGTAAAAATAATTTCAGCGCCGGGCACCAATTCTATTTTGCCGCCTTCAATTTCTCCTACTCTTAATTTAGGGCCTTGCAGATCTCCTAATATAGCAATGTTATAAGGCTCATTTTTATTTATCAGGCGAATGAAATCGATTATTTCTTTTTTCGCTGCATATTCACCATGTGAAAAGTTCAACCTGAAAACATTCACGCCGGCTTTTACCAACTCTAATAATTTATCGTATGTACTACATGCTGGTCCTACTGTTGCAACGATCTTTGTACGTTTTTGTGAATGTGCAATACCTGCTTCTTTATCCATATGACGGTGAAGGTATTTGCTAATGTTCTTGCTCATGCGCTCGTTTTGTTTTTTAGTTAGTTATTTTATCATAAATGAAAAATACCGGATACTTAGTTGGTACTTTGTATCCGGTATCTTTTTTAAGATGCTAGTATTTTTACAATTTTCATCCACTCCTCACTTACTTTGGTCTTCAATTTAGATGCTTTTTCAAGAGGCGTATAATTGATGCGATTGTCTTTAATGCCAATCATAACATTATGATTTCCTTTGATCAGGCTCTCTACTGCGTGGTAACCCATTCTGCTTGCAATTACCCTATCCAGACAACTAGGTGATCCACCTCTTTGAATATGGCCAAGTACCGCAACCTTGGTATCCATATCTGGCAGGTGTTTCCTGATATGTTTATTTACTCCTTCAGCTCCGCCGATCTCATCGCCTTCTGCGACAATGATCAGGTTCACTAATTTTTTACGTTTTTCTTTTTCCTGTAATGATTTGATCATGGCATCGATATCCGTTTTGCGTTCCGGTATCAGAATATTTTCTGCTCCTGTGGCAATACCGCTGTGCAATGCGATAAAACCTGCATCACGGCCCATTACTTCTATGATGAACATACGATCATGAGCATCCATTGTATCACGTATCTTATCAATTGCCGCTACTGCAGTATTTACTGCCGTATCAAAACCTATCGTAAAATCAGTACCTACAATATCGCGATCGATTGTGCCGGGAATACCAACACTTGGTATATCAAATTCTTCATGAAATTTTTTCGCTCCCCGGAAAGATCCGTCCCCACCTATGATCACAAGGCCATTGATGCCGCGTTTTGTAAGGTTATTGTATGCTTTTTGCCTGCCTTCACGCTCAAAAAAATCTTTACATCTCGCAGTTTTTAATATGGTACCCCCACGTTGTATTATATTGGCAACACTTTTACTTTCCATCTGAAAGATATCATCGTCGATCATTCCCTGATAGCCCCTCATTATTCCAAAAACTTCTAACCCATTATAAAGAGCGGTACGTACAACTGCCCGGATAGCTGCATTCATACCCGGAGCGTCCCCTCCCGATGTTAGCACCCCAATTTTAGTTACTTTGTTTGCCATATAAGATTCAACGATTTAGCTTTGGTTTCTCCTCTTTTACCCAAACCACGACCTTTTGAGTAAAAGTGGGCCAAAAATAGGCAATTAAATTCAATCTAAAAATGTTGTGGTATTAGATAATAATTAGTTGTAATTTATTAGGAATTTTATTTCTTATTTCAAAATAATTTCCTGCTTTTTTTATTTCACTAAAAGGTAAGATCATTTAGCACATTGTACGTGCGCCCTTCCAGATGCTGGTGCAATTTCTGCAGGTTTTCCCTTTTTTGCATCAATGATAAATGCCCCTGATGGTGCATATCTGTACCGACCAAATCGGCTAAATTTTCTTGTAAAATAAATTTGGCCGCTTTTTCGGCCTGCTTTCCATAATGCCCTGTCAGCGACAGCAAATTAACCTGTAGCAAAAACCCAAATTCTTTTAGTTGAAAATAGTTGTCGTAATCTTTATAATAAAAAAAATAGCGCTCCGGATGTGCCATTATCGGCCTGTATCCATTCGCGATGATTTCTGCAGCTATTTCTTCCAGGTTATTAGTCCGCACTGCATAGGATTGTTCAGTCAAAATAATATTCTCATGTATAGTAAGTAAGGGAGATTTACTTCTTATTATCCGCATAAACTGATCGTCTATCATGTATTCCGCGGCGGCACTTAATTCAATATCTATTTGCGCTTGGACACATGCCGTCTTTAATTTTTTCAAAGCCGCCGCAATTGTTTCAGGATTATTTTTATACATATCTCCCATGATATGTGGCGTGGCGATAGATCTTTTTATTCCCAGGTCATAAATGCCTTTTACTAACCTTAGTGACGTTTCGATATCGGGAGATCCATCGTCAATACCCGGTAAAATGTGTGAATGAATATCTGTTTGTATCGGAAGGTATTCAGGCAGGTCAACAATATCTTTTCGTTTAAAAAAGCTAAACATCTTATACGATCTTTTTAAAAAAGGTATAATAATATTGATTCAATTTGCTGAGCGGCTTTAATAATGAGACAATAAAAGGAAAAGGCATTTTATTTTTTTTCATGCTGAGATAATCTCTCCTGTTTGCCCTGAACCTGCTATAAAAACTAACGTTGCTGGCTCCGCCTGTTCTCATTTTTACCGTAAGCATGGGTAAATAATAGGCACTGATGCGATACAGGTATAATAACCTGGACATAAATTCGTAATCTGCTGCCGTAAAAAAATGCGATTCATATTCCCCCAGTTGGTCTACAATTTCTTTGCGCACATAAAAAGTGGGATGTGCCGGCATCCACCCATAATTAAATCTTCTTCTTTTATAAGAAAGCCCTTTCCAATAACGAACAAGTTTTTGCGTATTATAACGATCAACGTACACAAGATCTGCATAGATACAATCAACTCTTTGCGCTTTAAAACTTGCTACAATAGAGCTTATCACATTTGTGGAAGCCAGCAGGTCATCACTATTTAACAGGCCGATGATATCTCCCGTGGCCATTTTCATTCCTTTGTTAATGGCATCGTACATGCCCTTATCTTTTTCAGATACCCAGGTTGCAATTTTATTTTCATACCGTTTGATGATAGAAACTGTTTCATCTGTTGAGCCTCCATCCACAACAATATATTCAATATCCTCATAATCCTGGGCAATAACCGAATTGATGCAATCTTCTACAAATTGCGCTGAATTATATGTGACGGTTATAATAGTTACTTTCATTGATCAGTTTAATAAGCCAGGTAAGTTACTGTAATGTAAAAAAAATAACGAATTTATTTAGTTCTGATAAAGTGCAAGAATAATGCCGTAAGCGAAAGAAAGAAAGCCAGTAATGCCAACCAAAAAGTTACAGTACTTTGCTTTTTTGAAGAGAGGTTACTTTCATTTATTGTAGAAGAATGAACAGGTGAGGAGTTTGTATTAATATGCGCTACCATCGCGATGGCCAGCTCATCAGTGTGAGAGATAGATACTTGAAAATCTTTATGCACAGGTTTGCCATTAGGCAAATGGTCTATAAAAATTGTATTAAACGGTTGGTTTTTATAAGTGTTATCAGCTTTTACAATGGCTTCTTTCACAGCAAATAATCCTGCAAAAGATGCCAGAGGATTTGGCTGTAAAATACAGTAAGCGATCTCTGTTACTGAAAAATTCATTTTATAAAATTCATCTTCACGATAATCATTGACTTGAGGCATTAATGCTATTTTTTCTATATCAACACCTATTAACGAATTGTTTATTTCTGTAGTGGCATGATTGTTATTGGTACTATCAGTTGTTACCGTTTGAATTGAATTCGAAACCGCTACTCCATTTATCCTTTGCAACAATGCTCCGAAATTTTTTACATCCCAATAATTTTCTACAACAAACCCTTCATTAGCCAGGCCTCCGTACATGCGATGTAACAATATTGAATTCGCTACTGCTGATCGATCGATTATCGTTGCTGAAGTGATCTGGTCGACTGGTATTTTTGTGTACCGCGATACTATATCTTTTATCTTTTCTTCCATTTCCTAAAATCCTTTTGAACAACTTTGACAAATATATCCTTCTTCTCCTTTTGGCGTTATACATTTTGCAAAGCCTACATCACTGAGGTCTTCTTTTAATGTTTTGTAACATTTAAAACAGCTGATATCCTGATTCACATACGGATGATGCACGGAACGATACGATTCTATTCTTTCTTTCAGCTCTTTTAAAAACTGCGCCACCAGCTTACCTGCCGTAACCCTGTGATCAAATGTTACGCTAAGTGTGCAGCGATTTAATTTTTCATCAATGCTGGATACGCCCAGAATGGCACTATTCATCATATTAATAAGCGGGCGAAAAAATGCCACGCTTTCAGAAGAAAGATCAGTAATGGTAAAACTGATATCTATCAGTTCGTCTATTTGTAAAGTGTCATCTAAATATTTACCTGACAATGTCATGATCTCTTCTTCTATTGCTCCGATCGTTTTTTGTTCTGTATTTGCAATCTTTAAAACCTTCAATCCTTTTTCCATATCAACAGCAAAACCAACATGCACGTCATTGTAATAAGCTATGCTTTCCCCGGTGTAATATGCATTCAGCTCTTTGTATTTTTTCAATAACCTTGATGATTCATATATTATGACCGGCAACAAAGAATCTTTTAAAAATTTCAGCGAGCGGTTGATATGCACAAAAACGCCATCCGTTTCAGCTATTGTATTGATAGTGCTGGTAAGTCCGGCAGTTTGCACTTCTGCCAGGTACTCTATTTCTCTTTTTTTATTAGAAGATAATTTCTCAATAATTACTTTCGTTGTATCTACCGGCAGCAATTTTTTATCTGAATTATTTTTATTGCCTTTTAGTGGCGCACCCGAAGCTTTTTTTATCCCTAAAATTTCCTCTACATCTTCTTTACTTACAAAATCTTTCCCTTTAAATTTATTCTTGTCAACTCCTGATGATTCGAGAAGGGCTGCTGCTTGTACCGAAAAAAAAGTTTCCCCTTCCCAGATTCCAACTGCAACGGATGTAACAGCATCTTTTTTAGGCCCTGATTTTTTTATCTTTTTATCGGAAGTAACTTTTTCCACTTCTGATTGTTCACTATAAATATTTGCGACAATATCATTCACTTCGTAATCATTCCCTTCTTCACATAAATTTTGGATATAACCGTTTTCTTCCGCCTCTACATTGTAGGTTGTCTTAGATGTTTCAAAAACAAAAATGATATCGCCCTTATTTATTTTATCGCCGTTTGCAAATAGAATATCCACTACCGTTAGGCTGGTATCATTTACTGATATTAAAGGGACTTTTACCTGTTGTACTAATGCCATTATGAAAAACTCTCTTTTATTTCCTGAATAATACGTTCTTTATCCGGTAGCACCAGGTGCTCTAACGATTTTACAGACGGTATTGGAACAGGATGTGCCGCAATTCTTTTTACCTTAAAACTATGCTCCATTGTTTCAACTAACTGAGATATTAACTCACTGCCAATGCCAGCATAAGCGCTTCCTTCTTCAATCACTACTAACCTGCCTGTTTTATTTACCGATTCTGCAATAATAGTAACCGGTAGTGATGATATTAATGACGGAACAATTAATTCAGGCTTAAGATCTGTTGATGAAAAGATATCATTTAATAGTGAATTGACCACATCTGCCATGCCACCATAAGCCACAATGGTCAATGTAGGCAAAGAAATGCCCGGGCGTATACGAACTACGGGATAGCTGGCTCCATTCTTTTCATACACAAAATTCTTTGCCGAATGATGTATTATTTTTTTACCATAATCTGTTTTATTTTCAATGATCACCACCGGATGCTGTTCAGTAAAAACAGACTCATATATAATAGACGGATCTATAAATGTGTTTAACGCAATCGTTTTTACATTATCAATGCCCACTAAAAATTTATCCAATGTTTGCGAATGCGTAGGGCCATAACCACGTCGGCCGCCCATTGGCGTTCTCACAACAACCGGGCAAAATGCCTTTTTATTGAACATGTGGTGAAACTTGGAAGCATGGTTAACGATTTGATCAAATGCCAGCGTAATAAAATCGCCAAACATTATTTCAGCAAAAGGTTTAAACCCATTTAAAGCCAGGCCATTTGATATGCCCACAATTGCGGCCTCCGAAATAGGTGTTGAAAAGACTCTGTCGGGACGAATGACAGACAATTCTTTTGCTACCTTAAAAGCACCGCCGTATGGAGACAAAATATCTTCTCCCAAAAAAACCATTTTATCTTCCACAGCAATTTTTTCACAAAAGAATTTATTCATTAATTCTACCTGTCTTTTATTGATAGGCTCAATAGCTGTCCAATCATCGTTATCTTCGATTATACTTTCCTGGTAGTAATCTTCCATTGGCAATTCACCCTCTGCTAATATTGCCGTAACAATATCATCTACCTCTTTATCAATGGCTTGCTGATACAGTGTATTGTAAGATGTAAACTCTTTACTGAAAGCATGAAGAAAATCTTTTTCCCTGAATTTTTTTATCTCTTCCTGATCACGATCGTCATCTCCTTTGGAATGAGGATTCAAGCGGTATGTTTCTACCAAAAAGAAACAAGGTTTACTTTTATCCCTTACATAATCAATAGCCGTTTTGGCTTCATGCAATAATGCTTCAGGATCCCAGGTATTGCTTTTAAAAGTGCGTATACCAAATGCTTCAGCACGTTGCCGGATATCACCTGCAAGATTTACATTTTGTGGTGTTGATTGCGCGTAAAAATTATTTTCGCAAACGATCAGTAAAGGTATTTCCCATTTGGAAATAATATTCATCGTTTCATACAATGCACCCTCGCCTAATGTTCCATCCCCTATAAATACAGTACCGATAGCGCCGTTCTTTTTTAATTTATTTCCCAAAGCATATCCTGCAGCTACTGGAACAATACCTCCCTGAATTCCGTTAGAATAAAAATTATTATGACACAAATGCTGGCTGCTGCCAATTCCCCCGCATGTTCCTGAGGCTTTGCCTAATAACTCGGCCATCAACCCTCTTACATCTCCTGTAAAAGAAATATAATGCCCGTGACAACGATGGTTGGAAAATACAAAATCCTTTTTCTTTAACTGTCCGGCAAATGCAATGGCCGAGAACTCTTGTCCGACACAGGTATGCACAGTTCCGTTTAATTTTCCTTCTGAAAATAAAGACAAAAATTTCTCTTCCACTGTACGAATGGTGAGTGCCTCTTTTATTATTTTATGGTTTATTTTACTTTGCAATTAATGATCTCCGTGAAGGGTTTTTAATTTTAAGAAATAAGATTCGAAATATTTGTATGATAAAGCAGCAACAGCAATTGTTACCCCAACCAGTAATATGTAATAACTGATCTCAACAATAAAGGTATAGCTCCTATTGCCATTGCCCTAAAATTAAATGATTTTATAAATTTAAATACTGCACTATCGTGATTCGAAATAAACACGAAACACAAAATGTAGAATAACGTACTAAGAAATGCTATTGTAAACAAAATCGGTAATAACCATGGGAGATAATTACAAAAAATACTGCGAAAAATCTCAACGTATTTAAACCTCTTTGGTAAGAGATAGATTCATTTTATGATATGATTCTTGATATAACCGGTATTGCAGGATTACCCTTGTAAATAATATACGCTTTCATATCCTGTTCTGCTACAGAATTAATACCCAATATGCTATGTGATTGGCAAGTTACGCCGCCAAAAACAACTGCCTTTGCTCCGATCCACACACCCTCCTCCAGTATAACAGGCAAGGAAATAAAATCAAATGTTGTTTTAGTATGATCGTGACTTCCTGTAAGTATCAGTGCCCCTTGCGAAAGCGTAACATTGGCGCCTATTATCACTTCAGAAAGATTATCGATCCACACTTCTTCTCCTATCCAACTATTATTGCCGATACGTAACTTCCACGGATATTTAATATTAACAGATGGTTTTACCACGACTCCCTGTCCTATCGTGGCGCCAAACATTTTTAACAATAACACTTTACTGGCTGAACTAATGTTTAAAGCATTTTTGAAAAATATAATATTTATAAAATACCATACTGCCTGCTTAGGTTTAGAAGCATCTATTTTAATCGACGTCTGATACGCAGCATTATTTACTTTTTTTAATTCCATTATGCAAATAATTGATGATACTCTTTTATCAGGTTTGGGTTAGTAATAAATTGATGCGCATATTGCCAGGAAGCTTTTGCATGTTCATCAAACTGTTGCTGGTCCCATCCTGCTGATTCTTCTATTGCCTTAACAAAACCATTGGGATCATTTAATGGCAGATCCCATCCTGCGTTCATTTTATTTAATTGCAGCCATGGCGTTTGATCACTTATTAATACGGGCCGGCCAGCTAACATTGCTTCAAAAATTGAATGGCCGAAATTTTCGCCTGTTGTAGGCAATATAAATAAATGATGCTGTTGTAAAATAGCGGTCAATTGATCATTTTGTTTGGTTCCCATATTTTCTATCGAAATGTTAGCAGGTAATTGCGCCATTTTCTTTTTACATTCTTCCCAATACATATGATCTTCTACCGGGCCAATGATCGTTAATTCAACCGTGGCTTTTACTTTTTCCAAACAATTTAATAAATACAGCAAATTTTTGATGGGGACTATCCGCGCAATAAATATACATTTAATTATGCCCTTCGTTTTATTACAGGAGACATATTGTGGCTGATCAATTTTTGGTAAGTTATTGGCAATAATAATTTCACTACCCGGAAAATATTTTTTTATCGCCGCTGCCTCTCTATCATTGGTAGCATGAAACAACACCCGTTTATGCACACCCAGTAATTTAAATAAAAACAGAAAAGGTATTTTCTTATACTTCTTTACAGTTAGTGCGCTATCATACAAGGCCCCTCTTGGACAAACAACCATCCGGCTTTTTATTTTACCTATATATTTTAACCATAAAGGTAATAGGACGAAATAGGGAGAAAATAAATGGTTCAGGTAAATATAGTCAGCTTCCGTTTCATTTATTTCTCTCGCCAGTTGCCTGGCTGATAAGGTTTTCTTTTTTGCGTAATAAACATGTATTAACGGATCTATATTAGTAAGCCATTTATTAGGTATGATATCACTGTATGGTTGTATATCTCCATGATCGGTATCAGCAGTAAGCACATATATACCGTACTCATTTTTTAATGCGAAAGCGATATTCGCACAAGATTGAATTGGCCCCCCGGCTTTATATCCCGGCAAAAACCAATCAATTAATATTAATATTTTTTTTTTGCTACTCAACTCTACTTGTCCCTTAGTTTTGATACATCAGCTTCATTATTTTTTTCAGACCTATCAAATAAATAGATCATTGTAAAAATAAGAATATATGCAGCTATATTAAATAGTGTATGATTATTCAGGTTCCATACATTTGGCCAGTTTTCATTCACCGCAACCAACAATAAAGAAATCCTTGCCACATTAATAAGAAAAATCATTGCTAAACCCGCTATTATCCATTTTGTTTTTTTTTGCCATCTTACTTTATTGGCAAATATAAATGCTGTCCAAAAACTCATTACGCCAAAACCGATGCAACTGTATACTAAACGCACAGCCGCTCCCTCATGTATTCTTATGATATACGCCCCATCTATAAAAACATTATATCCGAAAATTGTAAGTACCACCTTAGAACAATACAAAAGTGCAGTTCGTAACCATGAAACATAATCAAGATAATTATGAATGAACGGCGAATAATATCCTCCCGGGGCAGCCAGGCCAATTATTGCCAGGGTGCCATAATACAGCAGGCAAAAACAGGCAAGGAACTTTAGCAGGTATTGTATTAAAAACTTGTTGAAAAACATTCCAGATATTAAAAAATGAAGAATGATAAAAATCTTACTACTGAAGATCCCCTTGTGCTGCAGGTTGATCTAAGAACGTATTTCTCCAGAAATATATCATGAGCAATATCAAAAAAACAGCTTTTACTAAATGGCCTAGGATTGTTTGTAATTCACAATCCGGTCGGATTGGATAGTAAAAGATAAGCGGCAGGAATAAAATGAGCGCAGACCGCTTCAAACTAAGTTTGTGAAAATAATTTAAAACTTCGCTATAACAAAGGCCCAGGAAAAACATAAATAAAGAGCCGCCCACAATTGAAAAATTTAAATACGCATCTCCTAAGGAACTTAATCCCATTGACGTTCCCACACGTAAATGTATGCCTGAATATTTTTCAAAGATCATTCTGTCACCAGCTTGTAATTTACCGGGATCGACAACTCTTGGTAAAATAGCAGCCTCAAGAATTTCCATCATTTCTTCACCTCTGGAGAACGGCACCCTGTCAGGAACCGTATTCATAATATTGGTTATAATAAATCCCTGATTAATACGGGTAACACTAGGTGCTAAACTACTAAAACTGAATATAGAATTATCTCCCTGGGTTTTTGCTTCATATGTTTCAGTAAGTGCTTCTATTCCTGCATCTTCGCCTCCTCCTTGTGTAGATTTTCTGTAATCTCCTTTCAGTTGTTGTATTAACACGGCAATTAAAACAAAAAGAGCAAAACCTATTAACTTAACATTAGGGCCAATCTTGTATTGAATAGCATAAACAGCCCCTAGAAATATCATCCATGTTAACAAATCATGAAACATCCCATTACCCAGAGAAGAGACAACAACAGAACCTAATACCAGCGTTAGTGGTAATATTCTAAGGTCCTTTAAGGGTAGTAATTTCAATTCCTCACCGCCAAGTATCAACAAAAACAACCCTACAAACTTAAAACTACCAAGCAAATAAAACACAAAGGCTAATTCTGCCGAAACAAAACCAGATAATATACTTGATAAAAAACCTATCGCTATAAAAATATAAGGTAACTGAGAATTTCTACCAACAAATCCTTTTATCCCTTCTTCATCTATTATTTCTCCTTTATGATTGCCGGCAGTAATGTGCAATCCTATAATGAAAGATATAACTGCAGGAATCGCATAAGAGAAATATTCAAATTCAGGTATTTTCATTCTGTATGCCTGGTATTGATATTGATCAAAGCCACTGTATGCCATCACCGGACCAATAAAAAACTGTAAACACATGAACGCACCGAATAAATACCTTACAGGTATTATATATCCTATAAAAGTAAATAATAGAACGAATTGGTGGAGTGCTAAAATCAAAGCGAAATAGGAGATCAGGCTAACTCCTGGAAAAAGCACCTTCAGGAGAATTGCCAGAAATACGAAAACGCTCCAGTTGAGCTGCGAAGGAAATAATGTTCTCAATAATTACTTTTAATTGCTTGTTATAAAATTTTTATGCTACTACTTTTTCAATAGCGCTACATATCTTCTCATACGACCATTGCTGAATAATTTGTAAAGATCGCTCTCCCATTGTGAAAAGAGTATCTTTATTTATACTCAGTATTCGCATTTTATTACATAGATCATCTACATCATTGCTTTTTACAACAAAACCATTCACTTCATCTTTAACCAGGTCTGGACTGCAACCGCATTTATTACTCACCAATACAGGTTTCGAACATGCCATGGCTTCGTTAACAGCTAAACCCCACGTTTCTCCCGGGCCTTGCGATGGCAAACAAAAAACATCTGCCAAGCAATATATATCAGGCATACTACTTTGATTTTGAAAAGGCATAAACTGAATCCTGTTTCGGATGTCCGCCGGTTGCTTTGCTACTTTTTCTTTTAATTGTTCCTCTTCTATACCGTTCCCTACTAATAAAAGATAGGTTTTTATATTGTCAAGTTTTATAAAAGCATCAATTAACATTGCAGGATTCTTTTTCTTTTCGAATTTACCCGCGAAAAGAAAAACAGTTAAATCGTCAGCTATCCCATTTTCGCTTCTCTTTTGTTGTACCAAAATTTTATTGGTAGCTGTTGTTTGTATAAATCTTTTATTATCAACTGCGTGTGGTGCAAATACCAACTGAGATTCCTTTAATCCATGTTTTAAATAATAGTCCTTGTTAGCGGTCCCTACATATAAAGCTGTATCTACGTGCTTGTACACCCAGGTTAAAAAAATGCGCCTCAATATTTTCTTACACGAGAACTGGATTTTTTCATCCAATAAAGTAGAATCACCACGAAAAAGAACGGGTATTTTTTTATGGAAATATCTAATGCATTTCAAATTACTCTGAAAGCTCCATCCCATTACTAATATTGCATCCGGTTTCCATTCTTTTATTTCCTTGGTCAAAGACGGATTAATGATCCCTTTAAAATGATGAGACCCAGGATCATCGGAAACGTTTTTTACAAATGTGTACTGATATCCTTCCAACAACGGAATATCCCATTCAATCTTTTTTCCAAAACCAGGATCAAACTTGGCTCCCTGAATCGATTGCTCCCATGTATAAAAAACTTTAGGCTGTACTTTGCCATTTTGAGCCAGCAACTTGAACCACGGCGCATTATATTGAATCGGATGCGTTGTTATAATTGCCAATCGCTTCATAAAGACTTATGCATTGGGTGTACAAATAACCATATGAGGAACACCGTTCACTTTTTCAAAATCTGCCAGAGACCTAAGCTTGTTAACAGGATTTGGCAATTGAGAAACGATGATGCCGGTATAATTATATTTTTCAAAAAAAAGACCTGCCGCTGTTTTTGCTTCATCTCCATGTAATTCTAATAATATTACGGGGCGCTTTTCTTTAAAAACTTTATCTCCATTGTGCAGCGCAAATACTTCTGCTGATTCCAGATCAAATTTTATAAAATCAGGCATTGCAACATTTTGTTCCGTAACTAATTCATCTACCCCACAGCATTTCACTTTTAAAATATCCAATTCTTCCCTACTCTGTGCATAAGATTTACTTAACCCGTATGGACCTGAAGCTCCCCCAAGATCATTTACAAATTCTAACTCCGTGTGGTCAGGCCCGACAGCCATGTTATATATATACACATTTGACCAGTTATTCAATACAGGCAATTCTTTTAAACGATCATAGTTTTTATTGGATGCTTCAAAAGTATACACTTTCCCTCTCTCGCCAGACAAGCTCCTGAAAATTGCAGTATAATAACCAACGTATGCACCACAGTCCCAAAGCACATCTCCGGGTTTTATATATTTTTCAAAATTGATGCGATCAAATATCCACTGATCATAATTACCTAACCAATACGAACCTTCTTTTCTTATATCAAGACGCAACGTTGCACCTTTTGCAGGTCCCGCCTTTACTTTTAAGTTACTGTAACCATTCTTTTTAGGTACTACATAATAAAGGAGCTGCTTGATGGCTGTTTTAATGAATTTCATGTATTATATTTATTTTAAAAAATCTACTAATCTTAATGCAAGTGCCATAATGGTTAAAGTAGGATTGGAATGCGAGGCTGTAGGAAACACCGCACTACTACAAACAAAACAATTAGGTGTATTCCATACGCGCAAATTCTCATCTACAACGCCATTTTCACTTGATGAACTCATTCTGCATCCTCCCATATGATGATTCACATCTGATAAATAACTATCCCAGTTTTTAGTTTCGGGAGAAATATATTCATACAATTTTACTTTGCCCAAATTGACACGCTCTATTTCCGTTTTCAATAGTTGAGAAATGGCAATGACTGTTTCCCATGTTTTATAAGTAATATGCCAGGATACTTTTGCTTTAAGCAAACCGAATTCATCTTTTACATCGCTCAGGCCAATATAACTATCCGTTACCGGCTCCTGTTCGATCATAAGAACAAGTTTATTATCTGCATTCACCTTGTAATAAAAGCGATCCTTCATATACGCCCATATACTTTTAAGCATATCACCTGAACTGCCGGAGACTTTAAACAAACGGCGAAGCTTGAAATCTTTTTTAAAAGCCAAGAGTTCTGCATATGGATCAAACTTATCCATTGGCGGCCTAAACATAATACTTGCTGAACAATTTAATATTGTATGTTCTTCCTGAAATTTTTTACTCAGGCTAAACCTTGTAGAATATTTATTTTTTTTCCAGAGATGTGTATTGCAATGTTTTTGAAGCTGGTAAGGTTGGTCTGTTATAACATCTCCCAATTCAATACATGGATGTTCCATAAAACATTTTCCTACCCATCCGGAATGGTTACCGATATTATTATTCAACAATATCCTGGTTGTTTCTATACCGCCTGCAGCAATAATTAAAGTGTTGACCTTATAAAATATTTTTTCTTTATTAAAATTCCGCACCTCAATTTTTTCAACAGCACCATTTTCTAATTGGTATATCTTTTGCAATTGAGCATTATAAACAACGGTTACTTTTTCTTGCAAAAAATCTTTATATAAAACCTGGAAGTTGGGTTCTTTGGCCCATTTTGAAACATGAAAATCAATCAATGAAGAATTAAATCCAGGGTCTTTTATATGCGCCCTGCTAAAAATATCCTGATGGTAATCTAATCTATCCACTCCCATAAAGGTATTCGCATCATTATAATAAGCGGCAACCGATTCAAAAGAAATGGGCCATCCGCTATTTTGCAACCAGGGCCTGCAAGAAAAATCCATGCGCGTAAATGGCAATGATTGTCCGCCCCAGGCTAATGTAGAACCTCCAATTGCTCGTTTTCTTCCCCAGACCGCATTAACAAGGGTCTTTCCAACATTCTCTACTTCGTTCAATTGTTGTTTTTTTTCATCAATAGCAAAATGCCCTGATTCTACTATCAAAACTTTTTTACCGGCCTTCGTTAAATTAATTGCCAGTATAATACCAGCAGCACCCGCTCCTATTATCGTTACATCAAAATCATTATCAGCAACTGATTGTAAATCTGTATTTAGATCAATGAATGGCATTCGAAAGTATATTATCTAACTCTGTCAAAGAATATTTGCAATATAGATCAAGGTTTTTAAAATTAGTTTTAATGTTCCCCGGCTTCGAAGTAGAAAACAATATGCTCCCATATGGATTGATCTTTTGTGCTCTTGCTAACAATATTCCAGGCAACTCATTTTTTAGATCGCCGGTAATTTTTTTGTATTGTAACGGTTTTAATACACTATGATAAAAATGCATTTTGTCAGGATATACTTCCAGCAAATTATCCGACGGATGCAATAAGCTATTTTCATATTGCAATACATCCCAGTTAGCGAAGTTGTCACTTATGCCGTTCGTAAAATTGGTGTGCGATGCCGCGACCCCAATTTTTTTTACAATACCTTTTTGTTTCAACTCTGTTATATATTTCATTGCCTCATCCGTAAGAAATGAAGGAAGTGCTTCATGCAATAAATAGTAATCAATATGATCTGTTTGAAGGTTGCGAAGGCTTTTCTCAAAACTATCCCGCACTGCCGATAGATCGATCTTACGATAAGAAAGTATTCCCGGCACTTGAAATGCAGATCTTACTGAAGGTTTTTTTTTTATTTTTTTCTTCAATTGATTTAACGGCAATGCCAGCCATGCAGGAATATTACTGCCCGTTGTTCCTGACAAACCAAATTTAGTAGCGATGACAACTTCATGCCGGCGATCTTTTATAAATTTCCCCAGTATCTTTTCAGAATATCCCTTGCCATACAAAGGCGCTGTATCAAAATGATTGACGCCTTCGTTAAAAGCTGTAGCGAGAAGTTGCAAAGCATTCCGTTCAGATGGTTGCGCAGACAAACCAACACACCCAAATCCTATCGTATTGCATGTACTCATTTATTATTATTGACTGCCTCATTTAAAAGATTGGCCAATTTTTGTGTGATACTTCTGGCAGAATATTGCTCGAATACTTTTTTATCTATTTTATTAGGATCAAATATTTTCATCCAGTCGAGATACTCATTCATCACTGTCGGAAACGTATTTTTAATCACATCTATTTCTTTTTCACCATCAAAGTCCAATACCATTCCGGCTCCTGATTCTTTTAATACTTTTACAGCTGTACTTTCTTTATGTAGAACAGCCAGTATGGGTTTGCCTGAAAGAACACCCTGATAAACTTTCGAAGGTGTATAATGTGGCTCGGTACTCCCTAAAATAAAAACACCATCAACTATATTCAAGTGTACCAACACATCCAGGTATGGAATTCTTTTAGGATATTCAAAAACAATGTTTTGCCATAGCCCGTATTTTTCAGCCAACGCTTTTATATTGTATCCATTGGCATCATCTGGTGTTTTGCCCGTACCTATAAAATGTATCTGTAATGAAGAGAAAATTCCGGGATGATCATTGATCGATTGGAATATATTTTCTAACGGCGCATATGCTTTGGGAAGCATGGCACCTGCATATATAAGCTGTATTTTGCCAGCTTGTTTTTTGAACAAGTAGGGCGCTATATCTAACTGACCTAACTTTTCATGATCTTTTTTCTCTCCACCATAAGGCATATCACCAAAAATGCAATTTCCTAACAGATAAGGATTGCGCTTTATAACACCCTGGTAATAACCAGCAGCTACACCCGTTATCAGGGAACCCTTTTTTATAGCAATCGGTTCTAAAAATTTTGCAACCTTTGAACTGAACCAATGCCTGGAAAAGACTTTATCGCTTCCGGGGAAATGATGTACCCATGGATCTATATAATCTATTCCATACTTTATTCCTGTCGTTCGGTGAAGCCATCGGCCTAATAAAGCCACATAAAAAGAAGGTATTGGAATATATAGAAAATCGATCTTTTCTTGTTTGATCAACTGTTTCGCTTTTTTATATAACTGAAAAAAACCACGTAATCCTATATCACCGATCAAACGTGGTTTGGTAACTTTAAATGCTGCTGTTTTTTCAATCTGTAATTCCTGTGGTAATAATTTTTCAAGATTATGATCCAGCTTTTCCTCGTAATATTTTTCGTCAACCATCAATACAATGGGTTTCCAGTCAAAGTCTGGCAGGTGTTGTGCAAACAGGCGACTTCTGTGAACAGCTGCTAAATTAGATGGTGGAAAATGCGGCGATATGATCAATATTTTTTTAATGCGAGACGGTTTTTATTTATAATGATGTTATTATCGGAAATAATTGATTCATCAGATCATTGTAAGACTCAGACGAACGGACGGCTAATTCAACATTTTCTTTATCTTTCTCCAACAACTTATTATCGTTGATCCGGCTATTTATCAATTGTAATATCCCTTCAACATTGTCGACAGTATTGATGCTTCCCTTTACAAAAGAATAACCTCTGTTTCCTTCTTCCGTACTAATGACAGGTAATCCCCAGTTCATTCCTTTTGCTAATTTTGTACTAACGCCTTTGGAATAATAAAAAACCAAATTGAGGTAATACATCCATGTGCCTGCTTCCTGTATCAATTTATCATTATCTAAATAGCCTATCGGTTGTACAAATGAAAATTTCGCTGTTATCAATTCGAGATTTCGACAGGGTTTACCGACAACTCTTATTACAGTTTTTTCATTCATTTGTCCCACGCTGATAGCTTCGCATAATTTTAACAGCCCGTAATAATTAGGGAAATGGCTCACGTCTCCAACAAAACCCAATCTTCCGGGAATAGGTTTCCATTCAATAAAATCCGGCAATAATATCCTCGGTACAAAAAATACTTTTTTGGCCCCCAACCATTTTTCTATAGCCACTTCAATTTCCGATACCGTCAAAATGAGATCAAAACAATCAAGCCTTAATGCTAATTCGCTTTTTAATATTTTGCCTAACCGGTATGAAGACGTGAGAATATGCAGTTTTGATAAGAGGTGTTTAAATCTCACGGTATGGTGAAGAAAATCCCCTGCTTCTATTCCGTGTGAGCAGAGTATTGTTTTTACACTATCTCCAAATTTTTCTTTTATAACTTTAGCAACCGCCGAAGTACTTGATAAATTAATGAACACTTTTTTAATGCCATTACTTATAATATATTGATCCAGCTCGTCTTTATAATCGGCTGCGTTATAATCTTCAAAAACATCAATGCCTAGTTTTGCTTTGATCCGGTACAATAACGACCTGTTATAAGTAAGCGGAAATATAACTACATCAAACTTTGTCTGCAATAATGAAATAAAATCTTTTGTACAATAGCTTACGCCACCTTCAGGCTTAGTGCTATCAACAAATACTTTATTGGTAATAAAAATGATCTTTTCCAAAATATATTTTAATTATATGCTATTGTTAATGCTTGCCTGTGTCCGACTGATCTTTAAGAAATACGCTATCAATTTTTTTCGCCAATATAGTAGAATATATTGTTGCGCCATTCCTATTTAAATGGCCTGCATTGGCAAATAACGTAGGGTCAGAACAAATGCTCAAACTATCATCACGAAAAAACGGAATATTATTTCTTATAGCCACACTATTGATCGTGTTTAATATTTCATTGCTATTAGAAATATGCGTTTGAATCTCACGTTTATATTCGGGTGCGTATGTAAATATCAATTTGATATTATTTTTGTTACATGTTTGTACTATATCTGCCAGGTATTCGTTTGCAATAGCAGTAGTAGGCATGATCGATGGAGTTGGAATCGGCTCATCACTGGTAATACAATTATCCGTATTTGATAAATATCCTTTATACTGAAAATCGCCTTTGTCTATTTCCGAATCGCCTGCCAACCCTTTTAAAAAAAATCCTTTCGTATTGTCATCATAATCTGTCATTTCCAAAAAAGGAAATAATTTCACCCGCAATGTTGAATGTCCATTATTATTTAAATATTTTTCAATCACACTGTTTTGAGTAAAAGAAAAATATTGAGCATAATTAAAGAATTTATGCGCAATAGCAAACGAATGCAGATCAAGTGTAAGAACAAGCCAATGCGGTGCCGGATGATTTTGTAAATAGGCATGAAGCATCATATTAAATTCAAACAAATTAGCCCCTTCAATACCTGCATTATAAGAATTCACTTTACAAATACTATCAATTATTCTAGGATTAACGTCAAGGTGTGTTCTCGACGATCCTATAAATAAAACATCATATGCTGTTTTATTGTATAACAATTCTGTAAGTCTGCCTACACTATGGTTCTGGTATTTATCTATTTGCTTTTTAACTTGTACAAATGACAATTGGCATATCAAAGCCGCCAACAAACAAGATAATATGATTCTCTTAACAGGTGTCATTTACTAAAACTGAAAATAAATAAAGCTGTTATTATTAAATACTCCTATCAGAATGATCAGCGATAAGGTTATTGAGCAAAATAATATATCGGTGAAGGGTTTTTTATTTAGGGTAATTAAATTTGGAGGCAATATCTTTTCGATACTAAACATCAATGCAATCATCGTGACACTTATCATCATGGCAGATTTAGTAAAAGAGATCGCTCCGGAAACATCTTTTAGCACCAGTTGAAATGCGTTTGAATGATACAATCCAAAAATATGTTTACAGATCAACAATGCGTCACTTATTGTATTGGCCCTGAAAAAGATCCAGGCAAAGGAAACAATAGAAAATGTAAAAATTGTTGTAAAAAAAATCAGCGCTCGTTTTTGCAATATTTTTTCAAGACTATAATGTCTTTCGATAAGCATGTAAGAAAAAATGAAAATAGTATGTAAAGCACCCCAAACGATATAGGTAAAATTGGCACCATGCCAAAACCCACTTAATAAAAATACTACGGCTACATTAAAGTACATGCGTCTTATTCCTTTGCGATTGCCGCCAAGCGATATATATACATAGTCTTTAAACCAAGTAGAAAGCGAAATATGCCATTTGCGCCAAAATTCCTGAATGTTTTTTGAGAAATAAGGGCGATTGAAATTTGTCATCAGATCAAAACCCATTGTTTTTGCCGCTCCTATTGCAATATCCGAATACCCTGAAAAATCGCAATAGATCTGAATAGAAAAAAAGATAGTAGCAATAACCAGGTTCAGGTAGTGATACCCATACGGCTGATTAAATACAGTATTAGTATACTGCGATAACCTGTCTGCAATAACCATCTTCTTAAAAAAGCCCCATAACATAAGGCGCAATCCGTTTAATAAATTTTGAGAATCAAAAGGATGTGGTTCTCTGAACTGATGCAATAAATTTTGAGGCCTTTCAATAGGCCCCGCGACCAACTGCGGATAAAACATCACGTACAAAGCATAAATACCAAAATGCCTTTCAGCTTTTTGGTTTCCTCTATACACTTCAATCGTATAACTCATTGCCTGAAATGTATGGAAGGATAACCCGATAGGAAGAAGAATTTGTAATAATGGAATCGAGTTAGGCGTAATATGTAGTGAATGTAAAAAATGGTTGACGTTGATCGTGAAAAAGTTATAGTATTTAAAAACAGCTAATACGCCTACATTAGCAATGATACTTGCTGTTAAAAATAGCTTTCTCCGTCTGCCCGTTTCATTCTCGATCATTATACCTGCGATATAATCGATGATGATCGTAAAAAACAAAATGAAGATGTACACCGGTATAAATGCCATGTAAAAAATACAACTGGCAATTAACAAATGCAGCCATCTATATTTATGTGGTAATAAAAAATAGATGAGCGTTACTAATGGAAAAAAAATAAGAAACTCAAGAGAGTTGAATAACATTCAATTTTGTTTTAAGTAAGGGCTTGTTGCTGCTAATTAATAAAAGATTCGATCTTGACCAATTGACTGCTATATAAATACTGTTTGGCAAAGTCTATTCTCTTACGTTGTTGCACAGCAGCATTGTATTCTTTAATATTATCTACTACTTTATTGAATAAAGCAGGTAGTTCATTATTATTTTCGCGAGATTCAACCATTTCCAATAAACCCGGAAAAGCTTTGTACGTAGTTACATTATTTGAGATAATTACTTTTCCCGCTCCCAGGTATTCTAATATTTTATGATAGTTTGTCCCGTTGCTTTGGTCCTTTTTAATATCATAGCAAATAAGGAAACAATCGACTTTTCTTAATTGCTCACACAATACTAATGGATTCACGGCGCCATGCGTTACCACATTGGGTAAACTGCAAAGCTCTTTAACAAAAAGAACTGAATTGTTATCTATATCGGGAGACAAGTTGGAGTTTTTATAATTAACCGATCCCCAGCAATCAAAAATAATAGCAGGATGTGACCTTATTATTTTCAACAGTGTTTCTCTATCTATCTCCGGCCTCAAAAAATTACCTGATAATCCTACGTGAATAGGATCATTAATATCTGTATTGATGTTGTTATTGATAAAAATTTCAGCAACGCCGTGATTTATAAAATATTTTGGAACAGAATATCCAGAATATTTTTCTATTATTTCATTTGTTACAGATAAAATAAGATCGGCAGTTTCAGCAGCTTTAATTGCTTTTGCATTTGTAGGCTCATCAACCGGCATAAAAATTTTCCTGATCGATGCGGGGAAATTTTTCAGCGGAATAGCATTAGCAATATCAAAAGACCATACAATATCAATGGGCCGGCCTATTTTCCGGATGAGCTTATTAATATGTATTGTTACCAACTTATCAAAAAGATACGCTGATTTAAAACGTATAAAATAAGGAAAAAAGAAACGATGGCTGACAGTAAATAAGCCGGCATGTCTTGTTTCTTCAATAATTATTTGCCCAGGCTTTAGTTTAGCTTTTTGATCAGGGCTATTAATAAAATATACTCTATTACCGCGTTTTGCAAGTTCTAAAGCATAATGATGTTTTGAAATGAACATGTCGCCCCAATCCTGCTGAGATATAATAAGAATTGTTTTATCTTTTAGTTGCATCGGTTACAGGCAGATGGAATCCACTATATATTTTATACTGTCTTTACTCAATTCCGGATACATAGGTAATGATAGTATCTCATTTTGCAAACGACTTGCAACAGGAAAATTTTCCGGTTTTGTTTTCAAATAATTATACGCAGGCAAATTAGGTAGCGCCGTAGGATAATGAATGGCTGTATCTATTTCTTTAGAAGATAATTTATTTTGCAATTCTTTTCGATTAGCAACCTTGATCACATACAAATGAAATACATGCTTATAGTTTTTTTTCGTAGCAGGAACTTGTACACCATACTTTTCAAAAAAAGCGGTGTATATGGCAGCATTCGAAATTCTTGCCTCGGTCCATTTTTGAAGGTGCGGAAGTTTTACTGATAAGATCGCTGCCTGCAAACCATCCAGCCGACTGTTTCTTCCTTCCATGATATGATTGTGTTTTCCCTGTTGCCCGTGATTAGCGATCATCCTTGCCTTGGTAGCAATAGCAGTATCGTTTGTTGCCATACAACCTGCATCACCATAAGCACCTAAATTTTTCCCCGGATAAAAGCTAAAACTACTTGCATGGCCAAACGTTCCCACCTTTTTTTCATTGATAGCTGCTCCATGTGCCTGGGCACAGTCTTCAATTACAATTAAACTATGTTTTTTTGCGATGGCCATGATCGCAGGCATGTCTGCAGGATGTCCGTACAAATGAACAGGAATGATCGCCTTCGTTCTTGGTGTAATTGCTTTTTCTATTAATGCTATATCAATCGTAAAATAATTTTCTTCAATATCGACAAACACGGGAGTAGCGCCAATAGCCGTTACCGCTTCGGAAGTTGATATCCATGATGCTGCCGGAACAATTACTTCATCGCCTTTCCCAATACCAAAAGACTGTAATAAAATTTCTATCGAATCGGTGCCATTCGCACAACCGATAACAGTAGTAACACCTAAATAATTTGCAAAGGATTTTTCAAACTCACTTACAGCATTTCCCCCAATGTAGGAAGAATTTTTAATGACATTTTCTATAGCGCTGTCTATCTCTTTTTTAATGGAAAGATATTGTGCATATAGATCAACAAAAGGAACTTTCATGTAAATATTATTTAGCGATTTTTAAGGGCTTCGCCGGATTGCCGATATAAGTGCCAGGTACCGTTATATTTTTTGTAACGACTGCACCAGCGCCTATTACAACGTTATCACAAATTGAGACGGGCAAAATAGTTGCGTTGGAACCTATTGAAACATTCTCACCAATGGTCGTTGGCTTCCATTTCGATTTATCGCCCATTGCAGGGCCACCGCCGGAAAACAGGTCATTGATAAACATTACACCGTGTCCGATAAAACAATTATTTCCAATTGTTACCAATTCGCAAATAAACGTGTGAGATTGTATTTTGCATTGATCCCCAATAACTACATCCTTTTGTATCTCTACAAACGGCCCGATGAAACTATTGTTGCCAATTTTACAGCCATACAAATTAACAGGCTGCACAACTTTTACATTTGTACCGAATACAACGTCATCTTTAATGGTACTATTGAATAGTGTTGGTTTATTCATTGATAGCAGATTTTTTTGCGGCGGTATATATTTTATCAATTATTTCCACCGTTTTTAATCCTTCGAAACCATTCGTGGCGATAATTCCTTCATTCGTTAATACATCAATTACATTCTGATATACTTTGTCATGGTTACTCATAGAACCGAAATACTTGCCATAATTATTCGGCGGATTACCGGGTGGAAGATCTTTTATTTCAAAATTCTCTATACTTTGATATTCAAGCTCATTAAGATATTGTCCGCCAATTTTTATAGTTCCTTTCTCTCCAAAAATTGTTAGTGAGCCTTCCATATTTTTTTCAAAACTATTAACAGAATAATTAATGCTACCAATAGCACCGTTGTGAAATTTTAAATTAACAACACCTGTATCTTCGAATTCAATAATTCCTTTGTGATGATAATTGCCTGTTAATGCATTTACTTCTTTTACATCACCGATCATCCAGTATAACAGATCAATAAAATGACTAAACTGTGTAAACAATGTTCCTCCATCCAGCTCTTTGGTACCCTTCCAGGAATTTTGATAATACTCATTATTTCTGTTCCAATAACAATTTAACTGTGCACTGTAAATCTTTCCAAGCTTGCCTTCTTCTATTATTATTTTTACAGCGGCTACAGGAGGATTGAAACGATTTTGTTTAACAATGAATAAACGTTTGTTTGCTTTCTCTGCTGCGTTGATCATTTCGCCACAATCCTGCACCGTTAATGCCATTGGCTTTTCACACAAAACATGAAACCCCGCTTTCAATGCCAAAATTGAATGCGTTGCATGTAACCCGTTAGGTGTACAAATTGCAATTACATCGATATCCGTATTCTCTTTTAGTAACACTTCTATTTTTGTATATGCTTTAGCATTATATTTTGATGCCATCTCATCAGCCTTCTCTTTTACGATATCACAAACTGCTACTAACTTACCTGCATTTTGAATATGTTCTGCATGGCGCTGTGCAATTCTGCCACAACCAATAATTCCAAATTTTAACTGACTCATTATCTATTGTTAAATTATTATAGTTTGAGTGGGAAAGCTAATCAGCACACCCATTCCTTTTTTTTGATACACAAACATACTGCCTGCTGCAACAGCAGATGCACCGGCACGTACTGCTTTTTTAAAATCTTCTACAGAACCGGCACCGCCACAAGCTACCACAGGAATTTGTACAGCCTGTGCTACTGAATGGATCAAGTCAATATCATATCCGTTCCAGCTGCCATCCTGATCGATCGAATTAAGAAACAACTCGCCTGCGCCTGCCGCTTCCAATTGTTTGGCCCAATCGACCGGTGAATATGTATTGCTTTTAGTTCCTGAATAAGCATACACTTTTGTTTTGCCTAACCAATCCTTCTTTACGTCTATCGCACAAACCACTGCCTGTGCCCCGTAAATATCGCCAATCTGTTTTACTAAAGATAGTTGTTCAAACAGAATTGAATTAAGTACCACTTTTTCATAGCCCGCGTCAAATACCTTTTTCGCATCATCCAACGAACGTATGGCTCCTCCGTATGCCATTGGCATAAAAGCTTCCCCTGCAATTTCCGCTATCTTATTAAAATCAATTTTTCTTTTTTCTATTGATGCGGTGTAATCCAATACAATCAATTCATCCACTTCCTTTTCGTTGAATATCCTTACTGTATTAATAGGATCTCCTACGTAGTTAGCTTTTTTAAAATTAACCGTTTTATATAAACCGCCATCTTTAAGCAACACCACCGGAATGATACGTACCCTGCTCATATTAAATTGTAGAAAAATTTTCTAATACTTTCATACCGAATTTATGGCTCTTTTCAGGATGAAATTGTGCACCATATATATTATCTTTTTGAAAAGCACAGGCAAATTCATACCCATATATTGCTGTGGCAATTATTTCATCTGGCTGCCTAAATTTAAAATGATAAGAGTGCACAAAATAAAAACGAGGATCTTCAGGAAGATCATTCCACAATGCACTATTGTTTTTAGGTATAATGTTCCTCCAACCCATGTGCGGCACTTTTAATCCTTTAAGGCCCGCTGTATCAAATCTGTTGGTAGTTGCATCTACCCAGTCCAATCCATCTACATCACCCTCTTCGCTATGCTGTGTCATTAATTGCGCGCCTAGGCAGATCCCTAATATTTTCTTTTTTTCTTTTAGCACAAGTGTATCTAACAGATCTTTCATCCCCAATGTGTGCAAATTTTCCATGCCCTTTTTAAAATGCCCCACACCGGGTAAGATCAATTTATCCGCGCTGGCTATTTTTTCAAAATCGCCGGTAATTTCAGCATCCACACCTATACGCTTGCACATATTTTTTATGGAAGTAAGATTACCCAACCCGTAATTGATAATGGCTATCATTTTTTAACCGGAAAAATTTTTCTGTATATTTTTTTAAAAGGTTTTGTTATGGGATATCGCTCATCAATAGGCTTTTCGTAATCAAATTCATAATGACTACGCTGTGGCATTTTCATGATCGCATCAAACTCTTCTTCAGAAAATCCCAATTTTTTTAAAACAAAATCATAATCAACCTTTAATTGTTGCGCATCGTACATCGGCTTTTTCAATTCTTCTATTGCTTCGTTCTTGGTTATTTGTCCACCAAAGATCAAATCTGATAAATGCGCTTTACGTTTGTCGATCCTAAATTTATTTGGAAGAATGTATCCCTGATAAAAACGCGTCCAGATACTTTCGTAATGCTTGCCGCCATAATCCCTCCATCCCAATTCTTTTTGTATCAGTTCTTTAATTTGTTGTTTATTGTAATCAACATAGTTGATAACAGAAATGGAATTCACCATCATCTGCCGATAATTCTTTTTCACTTTGGCATCAGAAAGCGGAAATGTTTTTAAAGGCAGTGAGCCATATTTTTTATGTATGGATTTGATGTTTGCATCATCGCCCTTAGAATGTATCCAGCTTTTAGGCAAAGTGTTTTCTGTTTGAATATTTGTTCCGCTTAGGATATATTTTATTTTTTTCTCGCCAGCTATTCTGTAAAGTGCTGTAAAGATGGCATGATCAGTAATAGCCTCTATATCTACGACCGAAGCCTTCAGGTAAGCTATCTGCAAATCTTTAAATTCATTCCAGTTAATAACATAGGTATACAGATCAAAACCAAGTTTTGTAACAATATTTTCAATGTTCATTACTGCCAGTTCCGAATTCCATCCATTATCAAAATGAATAGCCAGCGGCCTTAATCCTAATTTTTTTGCCAGGTAAGCAACATAGGTACTATCAACGCCGCCACTCAAGCCAACTATACAATCGTAGGGTTCATCTTTTCCATGCTCTTTTATTTCTGTAGCTATCTTTTCAAGCATCTCCCAACCTTCTTTTCCGTGATGAAGATTTGCTGCAGCCTTTTTGTACTCGTAATAATAATTACAAATACCTTTTTCATCAAAAGTAATATCAGGGTCTGCAATGGTATCCATTACGGATATTGAGCATTGTTGATATATATTAGCATCTTTCATTATTGAGAAATTGATTGATTGTATACTGCTCCTATCCTGCTTAGAAAAGCACCTTTTCCAAATTCATTTATTGCATATTGCCTTATTAAACCAGCATCATACTGAGTGTATTGTTCTATCATTATGTTCATGGCATCTACCAGTTGTGTCTTATTTTCTTTATCGACTGTAAGTCCTACAGTATCCGTAACAAATGATTCGGGGCCACCACACTTCGTTGCTACTACCGGCTTGCCAAAAAGCATTGCTTCTATTAACACCACGCCAAAGGTTTCGTAATTGCTAGATAATACCATGCAATCGGTTTGTTGTATAATATCCATTACTTTTTCGCGATCCAACGGGCCAAGCAATAAAACATCCTTATCTAATCCTTTTTCAGTTATAGATTTTTTTAGTTCATCATACAACTCTCCTCCGCCTGCTATCCAAAGTTTTACATTCGCGTTTACTTGCTTCACCATCGCAAATGCTTCTATGAGTAATTTATGGTTTTTTTTTGAATGCAATTGGGCCAAATTAAGAAAAACGAATTCCTTTTTCCTCTCCTCATTTTTTTTGAAAGGTCTTGTTTCCAAATAAGGATCTAATACATTTGGTAAGTAAGAAAAAGAAATGCCTTTATAGCGTTGCTCCAATAATTCGCAAAAAGGGCGACTTACCGCAAATGCTCCTTTACTACTTTTATATGAATCCGTTATCCAGCTGTCTACTTTTTTACTGATAATAAGATTACGAGAGAAAGCGGTACTGTGTTCCGTAATTATATAAGGTACATTGTACAATTCTTTTATTCTTTTCGCCAGCATCCCTGCATATACTGCATTGTGCGCGTGTATTACATCGGGTATTCCGTGCTGATCTATATAAGCCTGGAAAGCTATTACTCCTGCTTTTATCCACCCATATTTATTATTAGTATCTGACGGCGATAAAAAGTAGAACCCATCTATTCTGTAAACAGGAATATTACCCACCTCCTCTACTTTCAGAAATGATCGTTGTCTGACCATTTTTTTATAGCCCAGATTCAATACTTGTCTTGCAGACATCGAATCTGTTATGTTACCTGCTTTTTTAAATAGTCCTTTGAGCAAAAAAGACTTTAACAGCATAGGGATGGAAAATGACTGAGTAACAGATAGTGCCCCCACCTTATAACCTGCCGCTTGTAAAATACTGGCCTGATGGTATTGGAAAATACCTAATTCATGGTTATGTCCCGGAACAAATTCTTCAGATGGAATTATAACGACGTGCATTTACTTGATAGCTTTGCAGATCATAAATTCCTGTGCCGGAGACTCCTTCATTACTGACGTAAGTAATAATTCAACAGGATATAGAGCTGGCCAAATGATAGCATCCATCAGTTTTGACTTTTTTGATAACCTTGTAAACAGATTCCAAAGTCTTGGATAAAATTTCGTTTTTGCATCAACGGGATCATTCATTAATACATAATTCGGCACCCGCTCAACAATTTCAAATCCGTTTTTTAGTAATGCCTTTTCGTATTCAAATAACGTTCTACATTTTTGATGTGTAATACTATATTCACTGTTATGATTAAAATTATCAGAAAATATAAATATTCCATTGGGCTGCAATACTCTGTGGATGTTGCCAAGTGCTCTGTCTAATGAATTATCATCTATTATATGATACAATACAGAAGCGGCACTACAAATGCCAAATTTATTATCGGGCAAATCAAGCCGTCCGCTACCAATGTCGAATTCCATAAAAGAAAATTCTGGAAATTTTTCTTGTAATCTATTTATGGCTGTCGTCGATATATCTATACCCGTAAGCTTTTTCCCCAATGATTGCCATATCTCCACTACGAAACCTGTACCACATCCTATATCGAGCACATTATCATTTTTTGGTAAAACACTATGTCTGATAAAAAGCCTGCGCAGTATTTTCCTGGTAATATTATAACTCCATTTATTATAATTCATACCAAGTGATATATCACCAACGCCTATAAGGTCATAATGCTGATTTAAACGGTCATCCCAATATTTTTTCGGATCAAACATGTTATAAAGTATTTATTGTTGTTTATTTTATTTTAGTTTTATTGATCAATAAACTAAAAATATCTTTTTATTATTCTGTGGTATTTACGATGTTTTATTTTCTTAAGTATTTTACTTTTTTCAATTGCAGGCAGGGGACAATCCGTATGCCGAAGCGCATTATATTCAACCTGGTCGGTTAATTTCGGATAATGTTTTTTTGCATAATCCGTTTTCGACTCCTGTTCTTCATGTATTCTGCTCCAGTAAAGTTCTGCGGGAAATTTTACCATGCTATAATAACGGGCTATCCTAAACCAAAACTCTATATCGCCAATCATTCTTTCACCCGAAAAACCTCCAACCTCATTAAAAGCGTCTAGCCTGATAATAGAAGATCCGGGAGCTCTGTAAAGATGCCCGTATCCATTATAATGTTCTAAATAAACATGGAGAGGATCAAGATAAATAGGAAATGGTTTATAATGATCTGCTACGGAAGACAAGCCAAACCCTGCTTCAGGATATCGCTCCATATAATTTACCATTACTTCTAAACCATAATAGTAAATCAGGTCGTCCGCATCAAGGTATTTAATATATTTCCCTTTGGCGTAACTCGCAGCTTTATTTCTATTAGGATAATCTCCTAAGTTTTGTTCATTTACATACACCTTTATCCTCGGATCTTTGGCAGCATAATTCTTAGCAATCTCGACCGTTCTGTCTTTGGAGCAATCATCTACAATAATTAATTCAAAATTTGTATAGGTTGAAGACAAAACACTTTTAATAGCCTCTTCAATATATTTTTCCCTATTGTAAGAAGTCATTAAAACACTGACTAATGGTTGATCGTTCATGATTATTTTATTTACCTTTTATCTTTCTGATAAACTTAACCAAGGCATTTGGAAAAACAGCTTTGTCTAAAAAAGACAATGGTACAGAAGTATTTTTAACCGGTCTTCTATATTTTTCATATTGTAGAAATAGCTTAAAATAATTATCAGCATTATTTGCTATATTATACTTACTGACGGAAAGCTCATAACAGCTACTTTGTAATTGTTTTAATAATACTCTGTCATTATTAAGTATCGTAATAGCATTAACAAAATCACTGATATTATTTAGCGCGCACCGGAAGCCGGTATTTGCTGTAACGATATCCCTTATTCCTCCAGGTAAATCATTTACAATTGTTACCACGCCGTTAGATAAACATTCCAAGATAGAAACGGGTGTTCCTTCAAAAGTTGTAGGGAACACGAATATATCCTGTATACTTAATATCCGATATACATCATCAGTAGAATCGGGTTCAAAAAAAGAAACATTATTGTGCCCTTGCCATTGTTGAAGCAATTCTGCTTTCAAGATTCCTTTACCGATAATTGTCCAGTTAACGTGAATTCCTTTTTCAATAAGCGCCTTTTCAATATCATGTAATAATAATACGCCTTTACTATGATCCAATCTTCCTAAAAAAACAATATTTAATACGGCATTATTTTTTTCAGGCAATACCGGCAATTGTTTTACACCATAAGGAATATAAAAATTTCTATTCCCAAATAATTCGGGGTTGGATGCAAAAACAGCATCACTAAAAAATGATGAATGCGCAATTGCAACATCAATCATGTCTTTCAATACTATATTTTGATTTACATAAAAAAAATCGTGTAATAAATGAAAAACAGTTTTAGGATTATTAAATAATTTTGCCGTGGCTATTGTTAAAAAATTATCTGTAACAATCGCTCCTTTTGACTGTCCTAATAATTCATTCAGTCTTTTTTTTACATAAAACTGATTTTCATTATAAGAATAAGTAAAAGTTACAACTTCATCTGCAATAAAAGTATCCAGAAATAATGGTCTTTTATCTTCTATGGGCCTTATTAAAATAACTTTTGAATAAACCTGCTTTATTAAACGGCTGTTATTAATTATGTTATAGTTAAAACTGGCAACTCCCCCCATCAGGGCAGGAAACGCAAATATTATTTCGGGTTTATTAGTCATTCTTTAAAGAGGCAAACCATTGTATGTACTCAGCAATAGCTAATTCAATATTTACTGTAGGTGCAAACCCAATTGCTAAAAGCGCTGTAATATCAGCTCTCCAATTAATTGGATCTCCTTCTTTTGCTTCACCGGAAAATGTTATTTTTTTGTAACCGCCAAAATGATTCTCAAAAAATGTGGCTATTTTTTTTATAGTTGTTTCAATTCCCGTTGCAGCATTGAACGTATCACACGTAAAAGAACTTTTTTCGATGATATTATTAATCAACGCCACTAACTCAGTTATATGAATAAAATCTCTTGATTCATTACCTGTACCGTATAACTTAATTGTATCGGCATTTTTTAACTTTGTACATATATCCCACAGTAATTGTTTCTGCAACCCATTGCCATACACAGAAAAAGGCCTTATGATAGTTATCGGTAAATTGTATAACTGATGGTACTCTTTACACAATTGTTCGCTCATTAATTTATTATAGCCATAGGGCGATAAAGGAGAAAGAGGATCAGATTCTTTAATAGGTAATTTTTTCGGATTACCATAAACAGCTGCACTTGATATATGCAGGTACTTACAATGAGGCTGATATTTCCTAATCGTATCCAGCACTTTTGCAACACTCATGGTATTTGCTTCGAAATCATTCATTGGATTAATGATTGAATGATATACGCTACCACTTCCTGCGGCATTGATACAGACATCAAATTGCTGATTAGAAAATAAAGTGTCGAAATCTGAAGAAAGAATAGATATCTTTTGATACTTATACCTGTTGTTTGTATACGATATTATATCACATCCGTAAACCGTATCTCCTTTAGCTAAAAAAAAATCGGTCAAGTTTGATCCTATATACCCCTGTGAGCCTAAAATTAGAATAGTCAAATTTAATCTGTCTGTTTAATAAATTTTGCCGGATTACCCCCAATGATTGTATAAGGCTCTGTACTTTTAGTAACAACACTACCAGAGGCAACTATCGTGCCTTCACTCAAGAATACTCCTTTCATAATTATACTTCGTAATCCTATCCAACAACTATTACCAATAGTAATTTTTTTTGTTTCTACTACATCCCAATTTTTATAGGCTAACCCTTTCTGCCAATCAATAGTATCGTTCTTTCTATCTGCCGAATGCAATGAATGAGAGTTGGTGTCAATAATATTGCAATTCAAAGAGATCATCACATCATTACCAATAGTTACTTCATCAACACATTCAATCAATGTTCCGGGACCTATATATACATTATCGCCAATAATAACTTTTGATGTTGCTTTATATATCATTATCGTACCACGTATACAACAGTTATTTCCTATCGAGATATTTGTATGGCCAGCTAACTCATCAACGAGAACAATATTCATTGCGGACAGTTCACAAGATATTCCTACTTGTAAAAATCCTTTTTTTATAAGTACTTTATTAGCAGATGGCGTTCCATTAATCTTTCTATATATTTTCTTAATAAGTTGGATCACTTAATTTATTTATTATTTAATACTTTATAATCCATATTAAACCAGCCGTAATTATTTCCTTCAAATGAAGCAAGCTTTGATCCTGAATCATAAATTTTAAAAGGACAAACCATGTCTATTAAATCATAGACAACACCTAGTGTTACAAAAGTTGCAAATCTTAGTGCGTATGAATTAGGAGCAATAACATTCGGAGGCAATTGTATGGTAATAGTAAATTTCCCTTCCGCACTAATATAATCGCTAATATCTTCGACCAGTGTTGATAAGAAATCACCGGCAGCATTCTGTAAAGTGACAGATATCTTCATTGCGGGATCGTAGCTATTTACAATTAAAGTAGTTTTAATAAAAACACTTTCACTGCAAAGAAAATTGTCAGTAAGCTCTTTTTCAGCATTCATCACTATCACACTAGCTATAAAGCATTCTTTATTAGTATTTATATCTGCCGTGTATGCACCTTCATTATTCTGTCCACCTTCAAGATATTTTGATATCGCATCTGAAACGCTTCCTAAAAAATCAAGCTTGCCATTTTTTAGTAATATAGCTGAAGTGCATAATTTATTTATTACTCCCATATTATGACTAACAAATAAAACTGTTCGGCCTTCACCCTTACTAAGGTCATTCATTTTACCCAGACATCTTTTTTGAAATTCGGCATCACCCACAGCAAGTACTTCATCGACAATTAATATTTCGGAATCTAAATTAGCCGCTACAGCAAATGCCAGCCTCACGTACATACCTGAAGAGTATCGTTTTACAGGAGTATCAACATATCTCTCAACGCCACTAAAATCTACTATCTCATCAAATTTCCGATCGATCTCTTTTTTTCTCATTCCCAAAATAGCACCGTTCAAATAAATATTCTCCCGCCCCGTTAATTCAGGATGAAAACCTGTACCTACTTCTAATAAGCTGGCTATTCTTCCATTTGCTTTTATAATACCTGTTGTAGGAGATGTAACCCTGCTTAATAATTTCAGCAATGTACTTTTACCTGCCCCATTACGGCCAATGATGCCTACAGCATCTCCTTGTTTTATTTCAAAATCAATATCTTTTAAACTCCACACAACATTGCTTTTACTTGCAACAGTGCGATCGTTTGTTTCTCCGATTTTTAAAAAAGGATCTTCTTTACCTCTCATTTTTGCTACCCAACGTTCCAGATCTCTTGATATAGTACCCGTACCAATTTGCCCTAGCTGATATGCTTTAGAAAGACCTTCTACTTTTATTGCTATTCCCATATTATACTGTATCTATAAAGTTCCTCTCTACTTTATTAAAAATTATTATCCCAAAACCAGCTACGCATAGGGTAACTAATCCGCTCATTCCTAAAGATATCCATGTAAAAGATCCTCTACCTAAAAAGCCGTATCGAAATGCTTCAATAATAGGTGTTAATGGATTTAACGCTATTAGCCATCTGTATTTTTCCGGTGCTGCAGATAATGGATATACCACGGTAGTTGAATACATTAAAAGTTGCACTCCGAAAGTTATTAAAAAAGCAAGATCTCTATATTTTGTTGTTAGCGAAGAAATAATCATTCCAGACCCTAAACCAAGTAAAGCCATTTGAATTACAAGTAATGGAAACAACAGTGCATATATTGTTACATGAAAAGTTCCGCCTTTGTATGCGTAGAAACTCATCATTAAAAAAAACATTAGCATCTGCACTGCAAATTTTATAAGGTTTGACAAAACAACACTCAATGGCATAATAAGCCTTGGAAAATATACTTTACCAAATACATCCGAATTATCTTTAAATACTGTAGAAGTTTTTATTAAACAATCTGAAAAATAATTCCATGCTGTAATGCCTGCCATATAAAACAATGGTGCCGGTATATCCTGAGTTGAAATATGAGCCAGGTTACCAAAAATAAAAGTATAAGTAATAGTAGTAAAAAAAGGTTGTATAAAAAACCAGAGTGGCCCTAAAATCGTTTGCTTATAAAAAGAAACAAAATCTCTTCGTACCAATAAAAAAAGAAGATCGCGATAATACCACACATCTTTTAATTTCAAATCAAATAAATGCCCCTGTGGTTTAATTATCATATCCCACTGTTCATCCAAATCTATGTTTTTAATACGCTCTATCATTATCGATTTACTCCTTTATATTTAAATTTCACTGAAGAATAGAAAATTAATTCTTTAAAGAATCCAATATGCATTTCAAGTTATTCTTGTATGCTTCGTAGCTGAATCTTTCCATTAATAAAGCATGATCAGGCACATACTCCGATTGATGATCGATCATTTTGTTTATCGCGTTTGTGATCTCGGTCTGATCATCAGGATCCACCAGTAATCCAAATTTTCCATTGCATAAAGCATCAACCGAGCCATCTTTATTACCAGCAATGACGGGTTTGCCATAATATAATGCTTCGATGAATACAATACCAAAGCCTTCTTTTTTGCTTGGCATGATATAAATATCTGCCATGTTGTAATGAGCCGCGATCTCTTCATCAGGAATAAATCCCGCAAATATTACAAAACCTTCCAATCCTAACTCTGCTATTAACTTATCTAATCTTTGCCTTTCTGCGTCATCGCATTTTCCAACTAATAAATAACGGATAGCAGGATGTATTATAATAAGATTTTGTAAAGCATGTAATACCTTATCATGCCCTTTATATTTCTCCTTAGCCGAAAGCCTGGTTAAGGTCATTAAGATAATATTGTCTTTTGTTAACCCATAACGATCAAGCAGAGCGGTGCTTTTTTCTTCATGCAATGGTTCAGGCAAAAGCGGATCCAGGCAATTATTTAATATTTCAAATAATTGTTCAGGAAATGTATTTAACTCCATCATTTTGTCTTTTGTGAATTTGCTCACAGGCAATATCAGGTCGCATTTTTTTAAAGCATATTTTTTCCATGTAGGAAAAGCTTTCCACACTTCTATTCCATGCGCAATCAATATCAGTTTTGTCTTGGGAGAAAATATTTTTATAAACAATCCTACCAGTAATAAATTGATGTGAGACATTACAACCACATCGCTTTTTATTCCAGCCTTTATGCTTTTGAGAACAAAATCACTTCGGCGATTATTAAAGCCTATATAGCTACTGTTACAAAAATATTTATTGCCAACATTATCTTCATTACTATCATGAAGGGAATATAATTTAAACCCGGCTTTGCCAGATTCCGTTTGCATTTCATATAAAGCCTTTCCCGCAATACGGTTCACCTTTTCGATGCCCCCTGTGGCTGAAAAAATTTTTAATGTCAGGAATAACATGGCTTAAAATAATTAAAAGATATTGATCTATTTTTCTATTAATAACAAAGTAAAAAATTGCGACCAGTGCATATTGCCTGACCGCATTTTAGAAATGTATTCACCCATGTACTTACCGTTCCTGCTTTTTACATACCTGTCATCGCCCAGCCATTCTTTAAATGGGAATGCAAAGCCCATCTTAGGGCGGTTCCAAATTTGTTCCGGCAATATATCTTTAAAGGCGTCTATTAATAATTGTTTTCCCCTGCTTCCTGAATATTTAACTGTTGAATCTATTCGGAGAGAAAGATCCACAAATGGAACATCTAGAAAAGGAAGCCTTATTTCTACGCCGTGTGCCATACTCATTACATCAGCATCTCTTAGTAATTGATTCTGCATGTATAAATTGGTCTCCAACCAGCTTGCCTGGTTACCTGGCGTTAAATGATCAATATTTTTAAGCTGAGGTTCTTCCGATAATATCCTCCAAACTTCGGCCTCGTTTGCATCCAGGTATTTAGCTATTTCCAACGGTACAAATTGCCCCCTTAAAAAAAGGTATTTACCGATCGGCCCATCTATACTAAGGTAAGCCATTCGCCTCAATTTTTTTGAAGTTCCGTGAACACCTACTTTAAGTACTTTATTAGGAAGCTGTTGTAATAATAAAGTTGTCTGTATCCTATCAAAAGAAGGATATCCGCCATATAATTCATCGCTGCCAACTCCCGATAATACAGCCTTTAATCCATTTTCTTTTGCATATTTACTAATGAACCAGGTATTGATACCATCACAACTGGGAAGATCCATCGCATTCATGATCTCAGGTAAATGATTGTGAAAATCTGTTTCCGTTAAAAGATGTTGATGTTGTGTAAACGATGAATTTTGTTGAAGGATATCCTGGTATTTTTTTTCCGAATAACCGTTATCTTTTAAAAAGATAGAAACAGTTTGCAAATCAGCACGCATTTTATTTGCCAATAAAGTGATGATGCTCGAATCAATACCTCCACTTAAAAAAACACCAATGGGGGCATCTGATAAAAGATGCCTTTGTACAGAAGCTTGTAAACTTTCTTTTATCAAGTGTATAGCCTCCTCTCTGTTATCTATTTTTTCGAGATAACTAAACTGTTTGAATACATTTATTTCGGTAATAACAGATGAAGGAACATGGTATTTTAACCAGGTTCCCTTTTCAAGCGGTTTTACTTCTTTAAGTGTAGTGATGGGTTCTGGTAAATGCCCGTAAGCCATCAAATACACTTGTGACTGGTTGTTCTTTTCGCGTAAGTATGGTATTGCCTTAAATGCGTTTATTTCAGATGCAAATGCAAAACCCTCTGCTGTGTGAGCATAATAAATAGGTTTCATACCTATGCTATCTCTTACAAGGTATAGATCATTGGTATTATTATCCCATAAAGCAAAAGCAAACATGCCGTTAAACCTGATGAAAGCGCGGGTGCCCCAGGCTGCAAAAGCTGCCAGCATTACTTCGGTATCACTTCCGCTGTGAAAGCAGTATCCTGCTTTTTTAAGTTCTTCTTTTAATTCAAGGTAATTATATAATTCGCCATTATAGCTTATATAATACCTGTTATCGGCATAGGACATCGGTTGATGGCCCTTAGGAGAAAGATCGATCAAAGATAACCTGCGATGGCCCAATACAAAATTGTTAGCTGCATTGGTATATATCCCTTCGTCGTCAGGTCCGCCATGTTTCAACAATTGGCACATTTCTTTTACCATACCTTCAGTAGAAGATATCGCGTCCAATTTATTTATTACTCCTGCAACCCTACACATTCTTAATTATTAAACAGCTACCTTATCTTTTTTAGGAGTAGTGTACTGATCATATTTTTTTACGAAATCGTCATAAGTATGACGTATCCCTTCTTCTAAATCAATCGCAGCCTGCCAACCTAAATTATTTATTTTATCTACGCTCAATAGTTTACGCGGCGTGCCATCCGGTTTTGTTTCATCAAAAACTATTTCACCTGTATATCCGGTAATTTTTTTTATTAGTAGCGCCATCGCTTCAATAGTATGATCTTTACCTACGCCTACATTAACTATTTCAGGCGCTTCATATTGTTGCATTAAAAAAAGGCAAGCAGCAGCGGCATCATCTGCATGCAAAAATTCACGCAATGGTTTTCCTGTTCCCCATACAGTCACGGCAACATTGTCATTTATTTTTGCTTCATGAAATTTTCTGATCAGCGCAGGTAATACATGAGAATTTTGCAGATCATAATTATCACCGGGACCATACAAATTTGTTGGCATAACACTTATGAACCTGCATCCGTATTGTTTGTGATAAGCCTGGCACATTTCTATGCCTGCTATTTTTGCAATAGCATACGCTTTATTAGTAGTTTCTAAATACCCGGATAACAGGTATTCTTCTTTAATAGGCTGTTGAGCATTTTTAGGATAAATACAACTACTTCCCAGGTATAATAATTTTATTACGCCATTTCTGTAACACTCGTGGATAATATTATTCTGTAAGGTTATATTATCATAAATAAATTCTGCGGGATATTCATTATTGGCCCAGACACCACCCACTTTTGCCGCGGCCATAAAAACATATTGAGGTCTTTCTTTTTCAAAAAAACTCTTTACTAAAAGCTGATTTCGTAAATCTAATTCAGAAGAAGTTCTCGTAATTATATTAGTAAATCCTTTATTTTGTAAAAGCCTGACTATTGCACTACCCACTAAGCCTCTATGCCCTGCAACATAAATCTTATCCCCTTTGTTCATTTGATAATTAAATTTTTGAAAAGCGAATTTGTATTACTAAGCGCCTGGCAGACGCTCTATATTTTTTTTATCGAAATGAGCGCTCAATTGAATGCCCATGCTTTCTATTTTTATTTTTGCCCGACTGCCGGATATTTCCAACAATATTCCCTGATAGTTCATTAACGCTCCCTGTTTGACCCTTACCCTGGTATTTATTTGTAATTGTTCGTCTATTTGAACATCTGAGAACTCATTTAAAAATTTCCTGACGATACTAATTTCTTCATCTCTTATGCGTGCCGGCTTACCAAGCCAATAAACAAAATTCAGTATACCATTTATTTTTTTCAGCTCCCATTTTTCTTCTTCAGTAACCCGAACAAAAACATACGATTTGAAAATTGGCTCCAGTACAATTTTTTTACGATCGCTCCACTGTTTTAAGACTTTGTTTAAAGGACAATAATTTTCAATTCCTTTTTCATCCAGTAATTTCACTACTTTTTTTTCCCAGCGGGGCTTAGTATATACGGCAAACCAATATGAATTATTTTCAGACATTGCGCAGCTTCGCTAATCCTCAGTTACACTTAATTTTACTGAAGTCAATTGTTTGGTATCATTTAAAATATCTTTTAGCCTTCTCTATTTTTAAAAAAGCTTTTTATTCTCTTTATAATGCCTTTTGATCCGGACAATTTTTCATCGTTCGTGTTATAGCCATAGCCATAACCGTAACTGTAGCCATAACCGTAGCCATAGCCATAGCCGTAACCATATGTTTTGCCCATGTTACCAATTATAATACCACGTTTTTTTACTCCGTTAAAAACAAAAGCCATATTATTAAATTTCTTTTGCTCATAATATTCGTTAATAGTACGCAACACTACTTTAGGCGTCCTGTCATGTCTTATTACAAACAAAGTGGTGTCTACATAATCTTTTAATAACAAAGCATCTGTAACAGGTCCTACCGGGGCCGTATCAATAATTACAATATCGAAGCGCGCCTTTATTTCATCCATCATTTGTTTAAACTCAGGCCTTATTATTAATTCTGTCGGATTAGGAGGTATCGCTCCGGCAGAAACTATGTAAAGATTTGGTATGCTCGTCTCTTTAATAATATCTTCAATAGTTGCTTTTTTAACGAGATAATTTGTTATTCCTAAATCTCGGTTTACAGACAAAAGCTTACTCAATTTAGGTCTGCGTAAATCCACTTCCATCAAAGCAACTTTCTTTCCCGCCAGTGTAAAACTTATTGCCAGGTTAATAGCAATAAAACTTTTCCCTTCTCCGGGAATGCAAGAGGTAACCATGATCGTTTTATGCGCTTCATCCAATCCAAGATAACTTAGATTAGTTCTCATTGATCTGAATTGTTCTGCTATAATACTTTTTCTTCCTTCATAAATAACAATAGGGCTTTTAATATTTGCCTGTATTATTTCACCCGCAAAAGGAATCAGTGTTCTTTCTTCTACATCATCTCTGAATAGCACTTTGTTATTGAATTGTTCTTTTATTAAAACAAGTATTACGGCGATCAATACGCCGGCAAACAAACCTAACAGGTAAAAATTTTGGGCTACAGGACTTATAGGACCGCTAAAGCTTGGGTTATCAACTATTTTTAAATCTGCAATAGCTGAAGCATATGATAAGGCTGTCTCTTCTCTTTTCTGCAAAAGATATAGATAGATACCATTTTTTACAGCTTGTTGTCTGCTAATTTCCAATAAACCTTTTTCCTTCTCGGGAAGTTGATCTAATAATGATTCATTCGCATTCAGTGCAGCATCAACATCTTTCTTTTCTATTAATAAATTGTGGCGGATGTTGGCAATGTTTTCTAATATATCTGATTTAAGCCGGTCAATTTTTTGTTCCTCTAACAAAAGCGCATTACTCTTTTCGCCTGAGATGGTTTTACCCTGACTCAACAAAAACTCTGATTCGTATAATTCAGAAAGCAACTTGTCTAATATAGGATCCTGATTTAATAATAAAGAAGGTACGGTTCCAGGCTTAGCTCCCTTGTCAATGACATAGTTTTTAATTTGGTCCAACACATCTAACTGCACACCAATCTCACTGCTCTTTTCTTCATAGGTTGTTGCTCTGCCGAGATACTCCTTGGCTTGATCGGGAAGATTTTCAGATAGTGATTGTTTAGCTCGATAATTTTGTATGTTATTTTCAACGCTATCTAATTGAGCTGTGACAAGCTGTAAGCGGCCATCAATAAAATCAAGCGTTTTTTTTGCTGTTTCATTTTTCTCAATGATGCCATCTCTTTCATATATCTCAAATAACTTAGCCAGTATCGCTTCGGCTTTTTCAGGCACTTCTGTTTCAAGTTTGACTTCAATTACTGTAGATACATTTGAAACAGGATTAGCTTTCATCCTACCTATAATTGCACCCGCAGCCGACTCGACGGATGAGCCTATTACATAATATTTTTTGTTGACAAGATTTCTATTGTAGAACTGATTTATTTCTATCCGGTAAAGCGTATTACCTAAAAGTATAGTAGAATCAAAAGGAACATAGGTGTTATTAATAAATATCCTTTCTTTATTCCAGTCTATTGTAAAATATAATTTACCAAAGCCCGCGATATTATCTTTATCAAGCGCTATAAACTTAGCTGGTGAATTATCTCCGTACAGCTCTTCTTTACGCACATTGCCTTCGTTATACAAAGTTGTATAAAGATCAAGTTCCTTTACAACATCTTCCACTAATATAGAAGACCTTAATACGATCAGTTCATTTTCAACAATCTTTTTTTCGCCGAAGATATTAAGGGCATCCAACACTTTTGAATCTCCTTCCTTATCAGGATCCTTGATCAAAATTTTTGCCGAGGCTACATATACCGGAGCCTGAGCACGGTAATTGATAAAAGCAAAAAATAAACAAACAGGAATTGTGAGTGCAAATAATGGCCAATAAGGCAAGTAATTTTGTATTATTTGTACAAAAAAATTAACCTCGTTTTTCTCTCTGCCAGTTTTTAATGGCTGTTTTTCGTTCATAACAAACTCTTTAATTACCGGTATATTTTATTAGCGAGTTACGGTATAAATAATCAGGGTTAGGGACGCAACAGACAATATGATCGATGCTAGTTGCTGATTACGTATGGCACGTTGTTCGCTAATTAATTTTTTTATGTCGGGTTCCACATAAACAATGTCACCTGATTGCAGATAATACCATGAAGAAGAACTTTTAAAAAGCGACTCATCTTCTAAATTCAGGTGTTTAAAAATCTTGCCGTCAGGCGTTTCTCTAACTATAAGAATATTATTTTTTAAAGCATTAGGGGTCACATCACCACTTAAAGCTAATGCATCCAATAAAGACATTTTTTCTTCCTGCAATTCCACCACTTGTGGCTTTTCTACTTCACCCAAAACCGTAATGCGCCGGTTAAGGAAATCTATCGTTACAATCGGGTCCTTTAAATAAGGCAGTAAACTAATCTGGAGAGAATCTTTCAATTGCTTTCGTGTCATGCCCTCTACATGCATCTTACCTATATTATGTATTTGTATATTACCATCTATGTCTACAGTATAACCTGCTCCGTGTGATGAAGTACTAGCAGATTGCCCACCTGTAGTTGAACCTGATGAAGAAGAACTTGCCACAGCAGAAACATTGTACAGATCATCTTCAAGTTTATTCAGACTTGATATACTTATTTCCAGTTTGTCATTTTTGACAATTTTAGATTCAATGTCCTTCGTTATAAATTGATTAATGGTACTATCCTTATCGATTGTTTTAAAATAGGCTGTAGGTTTTACAATTCTACAAGATGAGAAAAGGCACAAACCGAATGCAATAAGAGATAATGGATAAAAATAATTTCTGAAAATAGAAAAACTGCGACACTGCATAATATTACTCATTAGTTAAAACTGATTTATGGCATAATCTATAAAAAACATTAGTACGATTTCATCTATTATAAAGGCTAAAAGCTCATTAAATCAATGCTAGAGTAAAATACGTCTCCGTTTTAATACAAGAGCATCGAAATTCGTTAAAAAATATTAAACAAGCAATAATTTTTGTTTAATATAACTATTTCTTATAATAAAAATCGGGGATAATAACTATCCCCGATTGATTATAAAAATGCAAAAATATTACATGTCAATTTCTTTGCTTTTTTTTCTATCCTTATTTTTCTTGATGCCGTATCCTATTCCTGCCGCGACTAATAAACTAATACCACCATCTATTGGTGCAGAATCAGGATCTTGGCCAGCAGGAACCTGTGCACTGGAAACATAAGGCAATACATTCAACCCTATTAGAAGAATGCTCATCAGTAAGATTGCTTTACTATACTTTTTCATCAGTTTATTTTTTTAAAGTTAGTGTGGATTTTATTGATTTACAAATTTAATCTTTGTAATAGTATTATCAGGATATTGCACCTCCAGGATATACACCCCTTTTGATAAAGACTTGTTCAAAGATATATATTTAGTTTCACTGAAAGTTCCATGATTGATCTCTTCATTTAGTACAGCCTGGCCTGTTTCATCGATAACATTAATTTCATAATTCCCCGTCGGCACATTATTCATTTGCAGGTTGATTGTCTCATTGACTACAGGGTTAGGATATATGGCTATTCCTGAAATAATTCCCTTACCAATAGTAACATTAACTGTTTCACTTTCCTGAGACGCACCTGCGTTGTCGATATTCTGAATACGGTAATAATTGATACCTGTTACAGGATTTACATCTAACCAGCTATAAGTAATAATGCCCGGATTACCCTGTGTGGCCAGTGTCGTATCTACCGGATGAAAATGTATTCCATCTGTTGACGCTTCAACAATATATTCTTTGATATTTAATTGATTACTGACCGTCCATTGTACTAAAACATTTTTGTTTTGTTGAGTGGCGGTCACGCTGTTATAGGTAACGCTACCCGGAGCCAGCCTGAATGTTATGGCAAAGCGGTTAGCAGCTGCGGCACCCGATGTACCGGTTACAGTAAAATCAATATTAGTAGAACTATCCCCCAGTGCTACCGGAGTTGTAATATGCGTAAACGTATCTATAAGAAAAGCCGCAAGATCCGGACGGTTGAAGCTTGTTGCTTCAAGAACAAACCGGTATGTCCGTTGCGCTAAATGAGCCATTTGTAGAAAGATCGTATCTCCTGCATTGACTGGCAGACTTCTCTCAACAGCTATTAGTCTGCCGTTTTTAATAATGGAACAACCTTCACTCACGTTTGCCTGTTTTTGTATGTCTTTGCTCCAGTCAACATCGTTACTATACCCGGTGTTAAACATATTTAATACGCCATCCGCTACATAAGTTATCGTATCTGCGTCTGTTGCATAAAGCGTTGTTCTCAGCATAACATCAGGTGCTGTAGGCCTGAATAAATAAGTATCATTATTAGTGCTACCGGAAACCTTATCTGATTCCCCGATTTGTATCGTTCCTGCATTTTGAGCATGGATAATAAATCCTGCTCCGGATTGTATAGCCCCAGTAACATCAAAAGGACTGATTGACCTTGGATCAGGCACAGGCGTATAGCCTCCGCTGCCATCGCTCGTTAGTACAACCCAACCGCCTGTACCGCTGGCGAAGTTCGCAGCAGATGCGATATTGGGATCCCACAAATAGAAAGTATTATTAGCGATGCTGGTGCCTAAAACAGCATTATTGGCAGCTCTGTTAAAAATGCCATTAAAATTAATAGCTGATGCATAGGGATTGCCTATCACATTAGGACCGGCAACAACTGGTATGGTTTGAGTGCCTGTATTTAAATTACCCGTAGTACGTAGGGTAGCATTTGTTGCAGTGGTATACTGAGTTGAACTACCTATATTATAATCCCTGGCACCACGAACAAATAACATATATCCCTGGTGATCTGTTACTTTGGTTGAGATGGTGTTTGGTATAGAAAACCATGAAGCTGTATCATGCACAGTTGCTATTGACGCACTGTTGGTAGGCGTTTGGTCATATCCTAACCCACTTTGATAAGCACCAGATCTAGGTCCGCTAATATGCGTACCAAAACCTGGAACAGGATTAGGATTCGATACTCCTGTGACACTAACAGCACCCTCCTGCCAATCGGCATTGATCGTTTGAGCACTGGCTGCTGTTACAGGAGCTGTAACTAACCTCCATCTTCTATGGCCAGGAAAATAACGTTGTACTATTACATTACCACTAATGGTTGCTGATCCTGATTGGCCAACGCTCGCAGTATTTGTAGCATTTGATACTAAGGACAACAAACCATTGGTAACAAGTGTTGCAGTAGCAAAAGGGAAGTTTAATTGCCCCGTAACATAAATGGAATCTGCGCTGCTATTATTGATTATTAATCCTGATGCATTGGTATTACTATCTGATAAATTCTGAATAGTTGCCGATGTAAACATGCTGCCACCAATAGTCTGCGCAGCAGCACCTGCCATCACTACCGTACCATTTGACGCATTGATCGAACCTCCGCCGTTTGTGATAGCGCCATAAATACTTAATGAACCTCCTGACCCTATTGTGATCGAAGCAGCTGCTCCCGTTCCTGTAGTGCCGAGAAAAATAGTATCAGCATAATTCACTCCACTTAAAATAGGGTAAGTAGTTAACCCTTTCGGTATGATTACATTAGTTGAAGAAGTTGGCATAGTCCCACTACACCAGTTAGACACATCATTCCAATTTGTATTATTACCCAGCCAAACCATCGAAGATCCTGCAGTAGCTGTTGCTGTAGCTAAAGTTCCAGTCGTAGATAATTATAAGTAGAGTCTGCGGCACTTCCGTTCCATGTAAAAGGGATGACCAAATAGCTATAAGTGGTGCCGAACGATACCACCGGATCATTAAAAGTATTCGTAGCTGGCAAACTACCATTGGATACTGTAACTATATCTACTATAGAAGTTCCACCAGGTAATGAAAATCCTGTACTTGGATACCTGTTAACAATACCTGTTACTGTAGGCGGTGTACCAGATACGGTACGCAAAACAATATAACCTGTTTTTGTAGCTACCCCGGCAGCCGGAAAACTGCTTGTTGGCCAGCTCAGTGTAATTTGAGAACAGGAAACAGTAGAAGCTGTAAGTGAAGAAGGTTGTGCCGTTGGTACACTTGATAATGTGTGGAAACTATCTATCGGACTTGTCCCAATTACATTTGTACTGAAATTTGTTCTGGTAACATAACCCTGACAATAATATTTCGTTTGTGGACTAAGGGCACCCGAAGAAACTGAATAAGGAATTGGATTAATACCAGGTGTTCCAACCAATGTAGCAAAAGCTGGCCCGGTTAAGCCACTATTAACACTGTACTGAATACCTGCCGCATTATTTCCTAAAGTGCTGGTTAGTAAACTACCTCCACCATTCAAAGTCTTTACAGTATCCTGTAAAGTAGCGCCTGTAGCTGTAATATTTGATACAGCAGGGACCGACAAAGTCGGAGGCGCACAAACAGATAATTTAGCATACCCCCAAACAGAAGGAGTATTAAATAAAGTGCTGCTATTAGTGAACCATGCCTGTTGGTTTGCCCTCGTTGTCCCGGTTTGATCATCATTATAGTCTACATCAAACCCAATAGTACTTAATGCTGTGATCTGGCTCGATGTCAAATGTTGCATAGCAGGCACATTGGCCCATGGTATCGTTATATATTCTGTATAGGCAGACGTACCATTTACTACCGTAGAATAAGTAGAGTTCGATTCTGTTCCTCCACCTGCTGTAGGAGCCCCGTTACTACCCGAACAACTGCGGTTATACGTATTTTGTCCGCTAATACCGCCTCCAAATGTGTTATGCGAGTTATCGCCATTCAAAAGCACATCAACACCATCATAGTTAAAAGAATTTCCTGCCTGACTGCAACTGGAATTATTAGTACCATCGTTCAAATTTATCAGTACATATAAATTGGTTGCATCAAACATCGCCTGCCAGGTAGAGCCGCTTACTGCACCACTACCTGTCGTTGTCTGATTAATTGGATTTGCAGGTGCATTTGCCCATATAGCATCGGTATAACTTGCAGGTGTTCCGTCTACAATTACTGCCGGTGCACCAGAAGAACCGGTACCTGTTGTACAAGCAGTACCGCCAACAATAGTATTAAATAACGTAGTAATACTAGTAGGATTATTCTCTACAGTAGACTGATCCAATGCAGATACTTGTGATCCTGCCAGTGTACTTACTACCTGTACTTCATAATAATAGGTAGTTCCTGGTGATAAAGTAGTAAATGTATGAGTAGTTGTGCCTGCCGCAATACTATTCACAGTAGTATTACCCGAAGCAAACGTGTTGCTGGTTGATACTGTTAATGTATAGGTATACCCGGCGCCTATCCCTACAGGAGCCGTCCAGTTTACAATAAAACCCGAGGTTGTTGCAGTATTCGCCGTAATTCCCGTTGGAGCATTTGGGACTGTAATAAAAGTTGCATCGTTACCATTGGTTGTGGCAGAAGCGTAAACTCCGTTTGTTCTGAAATGGTATAATGTATTAGGTACCAGGCCCGTTACATTTAATGTTGTGGCAGTTGGCGTATTACCTGTAGGATTAGCGCCTGTAGTAGGCGTTTGTGCAAGGTTATTATATGGTGTTGTTGAAGTACCCCAATCAAAATTAGCAGTAACCGATGTTAATAAATTAGCATTCACCGTGCCGTTCAAGGTAGTAGTTGTAGTTGTTATCGAAGTTGCTAAACCTGTTACAACAGTAGGCGCTGTGGCTGTAATAGTTTGTAAGCCTCCTGCTGTAATGGTACCTGCAGTATAAGTAGCTCCCGCGATAGTAAAATTTGAACCTCCGGAATTAAGCGCACTTACCGTAACGGTATGTCCCGCAATAGCCGCAGAAGTTATGTCTGCTGTTATCCAAAAATATCCTGTAGTACCATTGGTTATAACTTTGGTAACAAATGAACCAAATGGTGTAGCCGTTGCATTGCCAATACCCGATACAGAACCAATGGCAACGGTGCCGGCATCTGTAAAAGTATTTACGCTCGGATTATACCATAATTGATATTGGGTAATATCCGCACTGATTATACTACCTGTCGTAGTAAAATTAAATCCTGTAAGTGTAGCATCTGCGACCGTAGGTGATGCGGTAAAACTATATATAACATTTTTAGTACTATTTATTGTAGGACTACCTGTACTTTGAGTTCCGTTTGCTATCGCTACCGTAGAACTTACCACTGTTCCTATTACAAAAAACCACGGCGATGTAGTAGCAATATCATTTGACGTATTAACGCTATTACCAGATACAGTTCCACCAATAGAAGTATAAGCACCGCCCACAGAGGTACTCTTACCTATTACACTACCCGCCGCAACAGCAGTGGTTTGTGTTAGTGAAACAGAAGATCCTGTAGTGCCTAAACCAAGTGATGTACTCAAAGACCAATATTGTGCAGCCCCACTTGCAAGACCAGTACCGCCCGATGGTGCTCCTGTAAATGCCTGTGCAGTTGCTATATTAGAAGCTGTTGTGTTCTTTGAACTTAGTGTTAAAGGAAGATAACTATTTGTACTAGGACATGTTGCTACACCTAAAGGAAATGTATAGTTATTAGTTCCACTGGTTAATAAAGTCCATTTAACAGGGCCGTTGATAAAGGCTCCGCTATAGCCGCCAGTAATACCCCCTACAGCAGTATTTGTGATACTAAGAGGACTTGTTCCAGAAGTGGTCAATATTCCACCTGGGGCTACTGTTAATAAAGTAAAAGTATTGGTTACTGTTACGGGACTACTTAAACTTACATACGCCCCATTCGTAATAGATAATTTAAAAAAAGTCTCGCTTACTGGAGCACTAATAGTACTTGGTGAACTACAAGTACCACCTGCAAAATTAACGGTTCCGCTATTAGTAGTGTATGTAGCTGTACCTAATCTCGTCCAGCTGCCCTTTATAGTTATAGTTCCTGTAGATCCTTCGAACTGAGATGCCGTATTTATAACCAATCCGCTACACGAAAAATTTGCGGCACTGGCAAAAAACTGAGTACTTTTCGCTGGCTTGCTTCCTGCGACATCTCCAATAGTAAGTATGCCATTTATATTTAGATTGTTGGCAATACTAACTGTACCACCATTGGCAAGATTTTGTATCTGTACATTATTAGGATAGCCAGCAGTAGTACCGATAGTAAAACCTGATGTTGCCGCCCATTCCTTTCCCGGAGCATAACTATTACTAGTTACATCTATAGTAAGTGAAGAAGCTGCTCCATATATTGGAGAATTCGTTAAAGATGATTGTGCAAAAAAACCACTCACATTACCTGGAGCTATATTTAAACCACCATTTATTAAAACAGAATTTGCACTTGTGATTTGAAGAGTAGGAGATGTCTGGTTAGTAGTCAAATTATAAAAAGTAGTTAGGCCTGGGCCTGCAATTATAAAACTGCCTCCTCCGCTTGTTGTACACGTAATTGTACCTTCGTTTGAACCATTAGTGCCACTCACCGCAAAATTACTTGTGCCCGTAACATTAGGATTATTAATCCCGCCTCCCGAACCATTAAAAGTGAGTGTTTGCGCGCTAGACACATTAAAAATACCTTTATTTAGTGTGAGAAATCCACCTCCGGAACTCGTTGCAAGAGTAATGTTATTGCTGAGTGCTACAGTATCAGCTGATGCAGATCTATTTATTGTTAAATTTCTAATTGTTGTAGGCAATCCATTACCTGTAACCTGCACTACTCCAGTGTTAGCGGATTTATATTCATATGTAGAATTTGCTCCGAAAGAGCGGGTACCGCCAGTATTTTGAATACTACCAGAAGCTGTACCAGTTGTTGTAATGCCTGCAGAACTTCCTATTTTCAAAGTGTCGCTAGTGCCAGAATTAAAAGTAAAATTACAAGCTCCATTAACTATAAAAGCTCCGCAATCAAGTGTCCCATTTATTGTAAAAGTGGTTGAAACTGTAAGATTGCCACCCGTTAAAAATAATTGACCTCCGGAATTTATTGTAATAGTAGCACATGTTGCTGCTGCTGCTACAGAAATAGGGCTACCACTGATAATGGTTACAATATCCCCGGTAGTTGGCCCTCCAGCGGGAGCTGCTGGAGACCATGAAGCTGATGCACTCCATAATCCTCCTGCTCCAGTAGAACTATATGTAGTTGCATAACTCGAAAACAGTACAATCAAACCTATTAGAGTTAGAAATAATTTTTTAGCAACAAACCGTTGAGGTAGATTTTTTTTCATATTCAAGCATTATCTCTAGAACAAAATATTCCAGAGAAATTATTATAAAGACGTTTACTTAATACAATCGTTTAATAAGAGTTAGGCAAGTATTTCAGGGAGTAGCAGATAGGTCTATTGACGTCTATTAGATACTCATCGTATGATATACGATGCCTGTAAAATAATAGTTTTATAAAAAAATAAATTAAAGTTTTTAAATAAATATAAATATTTGATAATCAATTATTTATATTTTATAACGTTGTGCTTTAACACTATTTTATAATTTAACAATAAAATTAATATATATCCAATTATTAACGAAAATTGTAATGGAAAATTGTGTTTCGAGAAGAGGAATAAATAGGGTACTTTCTACGTCGATCGGCAGACAAAATGTAGAAGAGTGCAACGCCAATGAAGCTTAATAAATATTTCAAGTCTGGCTCAAAAAAAATATGGTCAGGCTGAAAATCTGCCTGACCATTTTATTGCTTAGTAGTAGTTTTTCGTTTTCATAGGCATTATCTTAAATAATATTCATTACGCCCCAGCCGGTACAGGCATCCCATCCCTTTGCGGCTGCGTACCCAAGTTTGGTTGATGTAGTAATGTTATTGCCTTCAGTAATATCCCTGCAAAATTTTTGTGGTGTAGCGTAAAGCCTGGGGTTTACAAATCCTGCACGATTTTTATTTTTTTGGTTTAACAAGGCTATCAGGCCTGCCATTAATGGGGCTACCGCGCTTGTACCTCCAAACACTAATTTTTGTCCGTCTACCAATACCTGGTAGCCAGTGGATGGATCGGCATTAGCTGCTACATCAGGCACTCCTCTTCCTTTGAACTTAGTACTTGCAGAAACAGGTATGGCAGTTTTTTTCTGATAATCCGGCACCGGAAATACTTCACTTACCCCCCCTCCTCCGGCAGACGTTGTGCCTTCGTTCCAAACTGTTTCTTTACTTACTTTATTTCCAGTAGTTATTAATTTCGTTCCGCCGCAAGCCAGTACATACGGACTGGAAGCAGGAAAATCGACATGTACCTTACCATCTGTTACACTATCACTTGAACCCTGGTCTCCGGAAGCGATACAAATGGTTACACCTAATAATGAAGCAGCTTTAAACGCTTCATTAAAAGAATTCAAAGCCTGTGTTGTCCAGTTAGCTTCTGCAGAACCCCAACTAATAGAAATAACCGAAGGGTTATTTACTTTATCGTGAATAGCGGTAGTAACTGCATCGATAAAACCTTTATCGGTATTGCCCGCAAAGTATACCACTTGCTTAGCGCCTGGCGCTACAGCACCTGCTACTTCTATATCCAGCATCACTTCACCATCATCGCTATTGGCGTTAGAAGGTTTATTCAGTCCGCCATCAACTGATTGCGCTTTTATAGCCGGCATTGCTATTCCCAAACCCTTAAAATAATTTTGCAGGTCTATATTTCTAAAGCCTCCGCCCAATTCGATGATACCAATGCATTGCCCTGTTCCGTCAACGCCTTTTGGAAAACCATAAATTCTTGCCAGCTGATCAGGCGTGAAACTACCCGCAGCCGCTGCATGAGAAATGATCTTCCCTTCTTTATTAAGTAATTGAGATTTTGGTGTAGCGTGAGGTTTATTGGATAATCCGAATACACCTTCTATAATACCCTCTAAATTTGCAGGAATATAAATACAGCCTACTCTTCCTCTGAAAATAGTACCGTCAGTATTGATATAATTAGATAAATGGACCTGGAAAGCCGCTTCAAAGCTACTTACCCTTCCTGCTATTATCACAGTTCTTCGTGGTGCACTTCTTTCTACTATTGTAAGATGGTATTGCTGTGCAAATTCTTCTATTGCCTCAAAGTCTTCTGCCGCGGTTCCATATTGTTTTTCATAAGTCTCATGATCGATAATTTTGCCATTTTTCAGGGCAGCTTCTATCGATTTTTTCCTGCGTGTGCGGATCGTTACATTTATTATTTCATTCGCATCTACTAAACCCGCAGACTTCCCCATTTCCATAGGTTTTTCACTACCCGCCAATTCTACGTATGCACCTATTGTTGTTTTTTTTGCAGCAGCCATTTTTTTGTTTTGATTAGTATATAAAGTGCTAAACTAATTTCATTGTAGAAAAAATACTACCGTGAAAACACTGTTTTTTAACCCCGTGTTTACCGCAATAACACGCAACATGGAATTCAAACTTAACACAACCATAATATTGCGCAACCTTCATTAGTATCAATTTTGCATCTGAATAATTAATTGGCATTGACACTAAACGATAACATCATTTCAGCAAAAGATTTTGGGGAAGATTTTAGTTGGGGCGTCGCCATGGCAGCGGCACAAAATGAAGGTGCTCACAACATTGATGGAAAAGGAGTATCCATTTGGGACGCTTTTGCACGCAGCAGCAGCAAAATAAAGAATGGGCATAAACCAACTATTGCCTGCGATTTTTATCATCGCTATAAAGATGACCTATTACTTGTAAAAGCCCTGGGATTTGATGTTTTCAGATTTTCTATTTCATGGGCAAGGATACTGCCTGACGGAACCGGTAACGTTAATAAAGAAGGCCTCAATTTTTATCACCGCGTAATAGATGAATGCATCAAGCTGGGCATTACACCCTATGTAACACTTTATCATTGGGATCTTCCACATGAATTAGAAAAAAAAGGCGGTTGGACAAATTATTACGTCAACAAATGGTTCAATAGATTTGTGACGGTGTGTGCCGAAGCCTATGGCGATAAAATAAAACATTGGATCATTTTAAATGAGCCATTTGGATTTACGTCATTGGGTTATATGCTGGGCAGTCATGCTCCGGGCAGAACAGGGTTAAGTAATTTTTTACCTGCAATACACCACGTTGCTTTAGCACAGGCAGAAGGTGCACAAATTATTCGCAACAAAGTTCCGCAGGCATATATCGGCACTACTTTTTCCTGCTCAGAAATAATTCCTTACTCCGATAAACAAAAAGATATTGAAGCCGCCAACCGGGTAGATATATTGATGAACCGTTTATTTATAGAGCCAACTCTCGGTTACGGATATCCGACAGAAGACTCCTTTAATTTTTTAGAAAAATTACATATGGAAAACAAGGCATGGAAATATACAAAGCGATTGCAGTTTGATTTTGATTTTATAGGATTGCAATATTATTTTCCTGTGGTAGTGCGACATAACAATTTAGTACCGATCGTGCAGGCATCGGAAGTAAAGCCCGCTACAAGAAAGGTTCCCTACACGGCTATGGGCTGGGAGATCAATGCCAACAGCTTTTATAACATCATTAAAAAGATGTGGCAATACGAAGGTGTTAAAGAAATAATCATTACCGAAAACGGATCTTACTTTAAAGATGAAATAAAAAGCGGCGTTATCAATGATGTTGAACGTATCGATTATTTTAAACAACACTTACAGGCTGTATTGAAAGCAAAAAATGAAGGCGTTAATATCAAAGGATATTTTGCCTGGACATTAATGGATAACTTTGAATGGACCGAAGGATTTAATGCCCGCTTCGGTTTGATACATGTTGATTTTGAAACACAGCTTAGAACGATCAAAAATTCGGGTTATTGGTTCAGAGACTTTCTGTCTGTCTGAACCATTGATTGAAGTTGATTATTTTGATTGAATGATTTTCAACTTTTTATTCAACTGATTTGATGCCCGTTTGTTCTAAGGTTATTTTTTTCTCTCTGTATAAATTACCCACTGCCATTTTAAAAGATTTTTTACTCATTTGAAAAAAGCCGTAGATACTTTCAGGAGCGCTTTTATCATTGTAGGGTAGGTAACCATTGTTTTCTTTTAACAGGCGCATTATTTTTTCTGATTCCCCTTCTACTCTTTTGTAACCCGGTGTTCCTGCAGATAGGTCGATCTTGTTTTCTGTAGGATATATTTTTTTTACGAAGCCTTTAAATTTATCGCCGATCTCTATGCTGCGGTAAATTTCATTAAAGTGTAATACACCGGTGTGTTTATTATTAATGATGCACACATAACCAATATCACTTTTGCGATACACGATCAGGTCTACCACTTCCAATTCTTTTACGGTAAGGTCATCATTATTAAAAAACGATCCTAGTTTTTCCGTTGCAGCCATACGGCCCGTTTGTTCATCCAAATATATTTTTACCAGGTATTCGCCATTGGCACGCATGCCAATTATTTGCTTTGATTTAGGAACAAAAATATCTTTCATCAATCCATTATCTAAAAATGCACCGTGAGACGTGACTGATATTGCTTTTAGTCTTACGATATCCCCCAACACACCTTTGGGTTCCTGTGTTGTAGCAATTAACCTGTCTTCTCCATCATGGTATAAAAACACTTTTAGTTCATCGCCAATATTTGTCCCTGCGGGTACGAAACGTTTAGGCAACAAAATACCTTCTGCGCCATCATCCAGATACAGTCCGAAATCCACTGCACGTAACACTTTTAGTATATTATATTCTCCAACTTTTACCATAGAAACATTTTAATAATAATTATTTGACCCGTTTTTTTAACGTCCCGTTAACCCGCTTTCGTCTTTCTTTAACAGCGCCCTTCGCTAACAAATACGAATTTTACAGAACAATTGTAAGCAAATACAATTTTCTCATAATAGTTAGTTTTGGTAAAAGAAGCCCCTATTCCTAGGGGCTTCTTAGTAACTTATATTTACTGATTACTGTATAAAATAATCGCTATCCGAATCACTGCTAAGTAACCATTTACAATTAAACATTATTGAACAAGCCTTCTACAAAATCTTTTTTATTAAATACCAACAGGTCTTCTGCTTTTTCACCTACTCCGATAAATTTCACCGGTATCTTAAATTGATTTGCAATAGCCAATACAACACCGCCTTTTGCGGTACCATCTAATTTAGTGATCGTTAGTGCTGTTACATCTGTTGCCGCTGTAAAATGTTTCGCTTGTTCCAATGCATTTTGCCCCGTGCTGCCATCCAATACTAACATGACTTCATGCGGAGCATCGGGTATTACTTTTTGAATAACTCTTTTTATTTTAGTCAGCTCATCCATTAAATAAGCCTTATTATGTAAGCGTCCTGCAGTATCTATTAAAATGACATCTACATTTTTTGCAAGGCCACTGGTCACCGTATCAAATGCAACCGATGCCGGATCACTGCCCATTTCTTTTTTTACGATCGGCACATTGGTTCGTTCACTCCAAATCGTTAACTGGTCAACTGCCGCTGCACGAAAAGTATCGCCTGCGCCTAGTAAAACACTTTTTCCTGCTAAAGAAAAATTGTGCGCCAACTTTCCTATGGTAGTCGTTTTGCCTACACCATTCACACCCACTACCAATATAACGTGCGGTTTGTGGCCGGCAGGCAATTCGTAATTTTCATAACTACTATCCTGTGGCGCGGTTACTAAAACATTTTGTATCTCTTCTTTAAGAATAGCATTTAGTTCCGCTGTGTTGAGGTATTTATCTTTGGCAACCCTTTTTTCAATCTTTTCAATTATCTGTACGGTTGTTTGAATACCCACGTCTGCACTCACCAATGCATCTTCAATATTATCCAATACTTCTTCGTCTACCGTACTTTTTCCGGCAATAGCTTTGGTTATTTTACCTAAAAAACCTTCCCGCGTTTTTTGCAAGCCGTGTTCAAGGCTCTCCTGCTGTTGTTTTTTACCGAAAAGTTTATCGAAGACTCCCATTGAACATGTAGTGATTTATGGTGTAACAATTTAGTAGCTGAATAAGCCTGCTAAACGAATCGAACTAAAATTAAGAAAGCCGTTCCGAAATAAATCAGAACAGCTTTAATATTATTATTCTCTCAGGCTAAATTAACTAGCTAAGAAATCTTTGATCTTGTCTTTATGAACGATCGCTTCTTTAAAAGTATAAGCGCCTGATTTAGGACTACGTACTGCACGTATCACTTTTGTCCAGTTCTTTGCATCTGCTGCTGCTTTCTGGTCTTTTGTTTTTATCGCGGTTTTAGCTGCTTTTGCCATGACTACTTAATTTGATGATTTGGAATTGGACGATCTGGTAATTGTTCATTATCAAACCGGTCTATCTTCAAATCGATTAATTATTTAATTTCTTTGTGAACAGTTACTTTTTTCAGGATCGGATTGAATTTTTTCAACTCCAAACGTTCAGGTGAGTTCTTTTTGTTCTTTTTAGTAATGTAACGGCTTGTGCCGGCTTTACCGCTAGCTTTATGCTCTGTACATTCTAAAATAACCTGAACCCTGTTGCCTTTCTTTGCCATTGTTGCTTGTTTTTATTAATTACTTCGCGCCTTGCGGCGAGATCAATTGCGATTTATATTTTTTCGCCTTCTGCACGCAATTGCTTAACAACTGAATACAAACCATTTTTATTGATGGTGCGAATTGCCTCTGAAGAAACTTTTAAGGTTACCCATTTGTCTTCTTCAGCCAAGAAATAGCGCTTTTTTTGCAGGTTAGGCAAAAAACGACGTTTTGTCTTAATATTTGAATGCGATACTTTGTTACCAGTAATTGGCTTCTTACCTGTAACCTGACATACTCTAGCCATTTGTACTAAAATTTAGGACGGCGAAGGTAGGGATTTTTTAATTGATAAATGACAAATACTAATTAATAATTTTAAAACCTGTTATATATCTCTATTTATTGCTTAACAAGGCTTGCCCTAAATACCCTTATCATTTGAAATACAATAGATAATAGTATCAATCCCACACCCAAATAAAAATGCCAGTTGAACATCCTGTTTTCATTGAATAAAAGGAAACCGAATATGATCCCGTAGATGGGCTCTAAATTATAGGTAAGGCTTGCCGTAAACGCGGATATTTTTTTCAATGCATTTAGCTGCAGATCAAAACACAGTACAGTACACAACCAGGCCAGCACCAGAAGCCAAACCCAATCTGCCGGTGTTGGCAAATAATAGCTGGCCGGAAAATGCGCCAAATAAAACGGCATCAGGATACTTAGCACTAACAGGCCTCCGGTTAATTCATACAAGGTTAATATGCGCGGAGAATACTTTTCTACCAACCTCTTATTAAAAATAGGAAATAAGGAACTGCAAAAAGTAGCCAGGATGCCGAAAATGATGCCCACTTTATATTGCGGATGAAAATCAAATATGATATAAATACCTGTTATTGCCAATAATCCCAACATGACCTCTGCGATACTCAGCTTTCTTTTTAAAATAAGCGGCTCAAAAAAAGCAGTGTAAAAGCCCGATGCCGCCAGACAAACCACCCCTACAGATACATTGGCATATTTAACACTGCCGTAAAAAAGAACCCAGTGTATGCCGACTATCGCTCCCACTCCAAATATTTTCAAAGTTTCTTTTACTGATATTTTTGTCAGTTCTTTTCGAAAATATAATATGGCGCCAAGCGTTAGCACCGTTAATAAAAGCCTGTACCAGACTAATATTCCTTCATTTAACCCGATCAGTTTTCCTAAAATAGCTGTGAACCCTGCTAAAAAAACAGCAATATGTAATTGCAGAAACGCTTTCTTCATTTTATCAAAGATAAGCGCTGAATTTTTAGCGAATAAATTGAAAAAGGCTGCAAAAAATCAAGTTTCCGAAAAAAACAATAAAAAACATTTCGCTAACACAGGTAAACAACAAACTACTATATATTTGCCGACTTATAACCAATTATATATGAATTATAAACGTATCAACAATATTACCGGATGGGTAGTATGCATTATTGCCTGTGCAGTATTTCTTATGACAATGGAAGCCACCGGCAGTTTATGGGATTGCGGCGAATTTGCTTCGAGTGCCTATAAAATACAAATCCCCCATCCACCGGGAGCGCCTTTGTTCGTTCTGATTGGAAGATTGTTTATGATGCCCCTTGATCCTCATAATGCCGTTAAAGGATTGAACAGTATGAGTGCATTAGCAAGTGGTTTTAGTATTTTATTCCTCTTCTGGACCATCACACACTTTGCAAAAAAGATGTTTGAAAAACCAGGGCAGGAATTAACCAAGAACGAAATATTCGTTATCATGGCTGCCGGCGCCGTTGGTGCATTGGCGTATACGTTTACAGATTCTTTCTGGTACAGCGCTGTAGAAGGTGAAGTTTACGGACTTTCTTCTTTCTTTACTGCCATCGTTTTTTGGACCATGGTTAAATGGGATGCCGCTGTTGCGGAAGAACAAGCTGCAGGTAATACTGATAGCTTCTCTAAAGCTGATAAATGGATCATTCTTATATTTTACCTGATGGGGCTTTCAATAGGTGTTCACTTATTGAACTTATTAACGATACCTGCAATGGTAATGATGTATTATCTACGCAGATATAAACCTACTACCTGGGGACTTATCCTTACTTTTTTTATTGGTTGCGCTATAACAGGTATTGTTCAAAAAGCGGTTATTCAATGGACGATCACATGGGCGGGCGATATGGATATTTTGTTTGTGAATTACTTCGGCATGCCTTTCTTCTCTGGCTTTTCCTTCTTTTTTGTTTTATTGGCAGCAATAGTAGCAGCAGGAATATGGGTTGCTAATAAATACAACTGGTCTTTTTTAAGATTGGCATTATGGAGTTTCTCTTTCATGGTACTTGGTTACTCGACTTACTTTACTACAATGATACGTTCTAACGCAGACGTTGCTATTGATATGTATAATGTAGATAATCCTGTAAACCTAACCGGGTATTTAAGTCGTGATCAATATGGCGACTGGCCAATTGTTTACGGACAAGATTTTACCGCACAGCCCGATGGCCCTGCAGATGTTGAGCCTACTTTCATCAAAGAAGATAATCAATACGCATTGACCGGCAGAAAAATAACTTATGAGTATTCAGATGATGATAAACATTTGTTCCCTCGTATGTGGGATGGCAGCAATGATCAGGGACATGCTGATTATTATGCCGGATTTGCAGGCATAGGAAAAGACCCGAAGACTGGCCAATGGCTGGATAAACCGGACATGCTGGATAATATTAAATTCTTCCTTGCTTATCAATGCAACTGGATGTATGGCAGGTATTTTATGTGGAATTTTGTAGGAAAACAAAATGATATACAAGGTGCCGACATGAATAATGTCAGAGATGGCAACTGGAAAAGTGGTATCAGCTTTTGGGACAATGCGCGTTTAGGCGATCAGAAGTTTATGCCCGACAGCATGAAACATAATAAAGCTAATAATAACCTTTATGCGCTTCCATTGATATTGGGTATACTGGGAATTATTTATCAATACATGAAAAATAAAAATGATGCCCTCGTTGTATTGTTATTGTTTTTCTTTACGGGCCTTGCTATTGCTATTTATTTAAATATGCCGGGCAATCAACCTCGTGAAAGGGATTATGCGTTTGTAGGATCTGGTTATGCATTTGCTATGTGGATAGGATTTGGGGTGATCTTTGTAAAAGAACAGTTCACTAAATTCATGAGTAGCACTGTGGCTAATTATGCTGCACTGGGAATATGTTTATTAGCAGTACCTGTACTAATGGCTAACCAGGAATGGGATGACCACGACCGTAGCAATAAAACATTAGCAAGAGATCTCGCCATTGATTATTTAGAAAGCTGTCCGCAAAATACTATCCTGATCACTTTTGGTGATAACGATACCTATCCTTTATGGTATGCACAGGAAGTAGAAGGTATCCGCAGGGATATAAGAGTTATTAATTCAAGCTTATTAGGTACGGATTGGTACATCAACCAGGAACGTTATAAAGTAAATAAAAGCGATCCTATAGCTCAGGTATGGTCGGCAGATCAGATAGAAGGCGCAAAAAGAGATGTTGTTTATTATTCGCCGGAACCTGGGATTGATCCTACTAAACCAATGGATCTGTACACCATGATGCACGATTATGCGGGCAGTGATGATCCGCTTAAAACACAATTGAATGAAGGCGATACAATAAATATATTTCCGAGCAAAAAAGTTACTGTTCCTGTGGATATCAATGTTGTTCGTGCGAACGGAATGGTTAATGCTAATGACAGCGTGGTTTCTCAATTACAGTTCGATATTCCTAAAAATGTATTGTTCAAAAACGAGTCGGCTATTTTAAATATCATAGCTGCTAACAAATGGAATCGTCCTATTTGTTTTACATCGGATTATGGAGAACTGGGTTTTGGCCAATACCTGCGTCAAAACGGACTTACCTATCAGTTGGTCCCTGTGGCAAACGGCGTATTAAATGCTGATTGGACGGTAGATAAAATGCTAAATAAATTTCAATTCTGTAATGCAGATAAACCAGGGGTTTATTATGACGAAGAAAACCGTCGTCATCTAAACTCTATCCGTTTTGCTTACGCACAAGCTGGTAGTGCTTTAGCAGATATGGGAAGAAAAGAAGATGCAAGAAAAATATTGGAAAAATGCGACCAGCACATGTTGGATGAAAATTTCCCTTATGGTTTGGTGTCACGCTTTCAGCAACAAGATTATTTTTCAATGCAATTTTTATTAGCCGCATATAAAGCAGATGATAGTACATTAGCCGCTAAAGTAACCCGTAGCTTAAAGAAAGACCTGGAACAACAAATGATCTACTATTCTAATTTAAGTCCGGATCAACAACAATCTTTAGCAAATGAAAACCAACAGGCTATGACTATCCTAAGAGATATGCAACAAATGGAAGCCCAGTTTAAAAATCATGGCGCAGGCGCTGCGGCAGCTCAGGCAGCTGATAGTACCTCAGGCCAATAAAAAATATCCATAAAAAAAGTCCCGTTCAAATAATTGAACGGGACTTTTTTTATATTCGCTTCTTTTCCAAATAATTATTGATTCACAGCTCTTTTAAAAATATCCTTCTTACCCAACCAGCTATCTTTTGCCGGAATGATCCATTTTTCTTCCAGTTCTTTTTTTGTCTGAACAAGGTTATTAAAATACAATGTATCAGCATTGATAAAATTATTTTCTATTGCATAATTTAATTGAGAAAGCGGCAATAGTTGAACTTTATCTTTTACTATAAATGCTAATGTTTGTCTTTCGAATAACTGCACATTGAATTTCTGCTCAATATCTTTTATCAATCGAACAGAACTATCCGTACTACAGCCACTAACACCGGTAGCACTTTCATCAGCCATTAATACAATAAACTGTCCAAAAAATAAATTAGCATAGCCTTTCACTTCATCACCATGACTTTTCCATCCCGTAACAAAAGGATGCAGCATATCTTCCAATTCAAATGCCTCGCTCATGGTAAACAAACGGCTGCTCTGGTATATCCATACGCGCGATGAATCTGCAAAATCAGCCGGAATATGTTCGGTAATATCTATGTTCATTTTGCAAAGTTAATTATTAATTTATTATGGATTTCCTGAGATCATTTTTATATAGTCATAATAATTTTGCTGGGCCGGTACAACGGTCATAGTAAAGACTTGCTGAGTTGTAGCAGGAGTGATACCCAATTTGTTATACTCATCATAATTTATAAAAGCTAGCTTGTCGTTATAAATCCCAAAAATCATGACATTATTACTCAAAACCTTAATACCATTATCACCAAAATAAAGAATCCCTTTGAGGGTTTTATAAATAACGGCAATATTTCTTAGTTTAAGAATGCTATCATTTTTATCTCTAAAATCAGCAATAATTTTGATTGCATCCTCTGAAATAGGACGATCGCAATTCCAGATGCCAAATCCGTCAATTTCAAAATTTCTTAAAATATTATATGACAGGTCTGCAGCTTCTGTTTCTTTTATCCTTTCTTTATTAATCGAATCAGCGATAGCATTTTGTTTTCTTATTTCTTTGAAGATCAAAATGTTTTCTTTTGCTATTTCTTTATTTCTCGCTCTTATTAAAACGTTTAAATCTTTGATCCTTTTTGCTTCGGCGATATATTGCGCATTTTCCATTGATGCTTTTACATATTCTTCGTTATTTTTTTCTTTTATCTTTTTTTCTTCCTCATTTCTCGCAGCCATATTCTTAGTATATACTTCATTATTTTTTTCAAATATGGTAAGCGCTTTGTCATAATCTTCTCCCTCTAACACAGGATGAACATTGTACTCAACCGTCTTGGCCGCATTACTGAATTTTATTTTATACGATCCTTTTATGGTTCCTTTTTCTAGCTTTATATTATTCCATTCCTGGCTGGTATCTCTTGGATCAAAATTCTTTTCATGTGGATCCACCTGGAACTTCAAATTATCGTATACCCGCAACTCTCTAAAGGAGGCTGGATCAATTAAAACAGTTATAACCGGACTTAAATCATTTGCTCTAGATGGCATAACGGGAGGCATTAAATAGCCCGTATCCTTATCTTCAATATTTTTAGATTTCTTAGGCCTCATATCGAATACCTCACTTGTTCCGCGATAAATCCATTGATGTTTTACGGTATCCAAATAATATAAATTATGTAACGATGAAGTAGTGTTACTTACCAGATTTATAGAAGGTTTGCTCGCTGGATTTACAAATACTGGCACTCCGTCTTTATATGCATGTATTTCGCACATTCCTGCCGATTCAAACGTGTAATTTTTTCCTGAAGAGTCATAATCCATTGGTATTCCTGACAAGTAAAAATCTATTGGATCGGTAAATTCTCTGTAAGTAATATCTACATTCCCTACTATTATCTTCCCGTCTTTATCTACAAAACTATTAGGTGGAAATAAAATAATACTTCCTGTCTGATAAAAGACAGTATCTCCTTGTGCAGCATCAACAGAATAATTTTTAAATGGAACATCTACTCCTTTCAACGGAGGATTTATGAAATTTTGAACAATAGGCGAAGTAATGACAACGGAATCGGCTTTTTTACTTTGATTACAACTTACAATAAAAAGTGAAGCTGCTAATAACAAGGTAATTGATTTCATATAGAGCAATAGTTGGTTATAAGTTAAGTTGCAATAAACCGTATAGAAAACACTTTTCCTGGAATAGTTCCACCTCTTGCTTTTCATACAATCGTACCTAAACCTAATACTACTTTTGAAATTCTATCGCACAACAGATGCCATATTTTTGTTAATAGTTTTAACAAAACAAGAAATAATGATAAGAATCAATTAGATAGAGGCTGCTACCAACTCGGCTATATCCAACACCTGCATCGTATCTTCTTTATCGCTATTCTTAACGCCGTCCGTAAGCATCGTATTACAAAACGGGCATGCGGAAGCTACTATTGAGGCCCCCGTTTCTATCATATCCTTTGTTCTCTCCTGATTGATTCGCAGGTCGCCTTTTTCTTCTTCCTTGAACATTTGCGCACCGCCTGCACCGCAACACAGGCCATTGCTTTTGCAACGTTTCATTTCTACCAACTCGCCATCCAATGCTTCCAATACTTTTCTTGGCGCTTCATAGATATTATTGGCCCGGCCTAAATAACAACTATCGTGGTAAGTGATCTTTTTTCCTTTGAATGCACCATCTTCTTTCATGGTGATCTTACCTTCATCGATCAGTTGCTGCAAAAAACTGGCGTGATGTATGACATCATAATTGCCGCCCAATTCGGGATATTCATTTTTTAATGTATTAAAACAATGCGGACAGGCAGTTACTATTTTTTTTATGCCATACCCGTTTAATACCTGAATATTCTGATAGGCCATCATTTGAAACATGAATTCATTTCCTGCGCGCCTTGCTGGGTCGCCTGTACACATTTCCTCTTTTCCTAAAATAGCATATTTGATGCCTACTTTATCCAGAATAGTTACAAATGCCTTTGTTATTTTTTGTGCACGCTGATCAAAACTACCCGCACATCCTACCCAAAATAATACATCCGGATTCTCTCCTTTTGCTGTCAGTTCTGCCATTGTTGGTGCATGCATATCGGGCTGTTTTATGATAACAAATGTAATTATTTCGTATTGCTATCCTAACTTATTTTTAAGCCATCAACGTGTATAAGATAAAAGCAAAGGATGTTGACTGGCTGTATGAAAGTTGCGCCATACCCTGTTTATTTCTGAGCTGGAATCAGCCGCCGCAAGTCCGCAATACGGATATAATTCATCCACCAATTTTCTTGCTGTCGTTGCCATTGCCCTGCTTATCTGGCTAAGTATTTCCATTTTCAGTGCTGATGTACTATCATTCGCACAATGTGCTTTCCACGATTCCTCTATTGCAGCATAAAAATTTTGCCGAATGTTTTTGAAAAGATCCTCTGTTTCTTTAAGCTGCAAGCGCATTGTGAGATCAATCTCTCGTGGGTTATCACGCTGGTAGTTTTTATATAATTCTATAAAGCGAAATGCCATACCGGCACTGTTTACTGCTAACGTAGCTTCTGCAAAATGTAAAAAAGGATATTGATAGATAGCAGTACTTAACACACTATGTTTTTTATCAATTATAAAAACTCTATTGCTGGGAACCTTTACCGCCTTTACTTCAAAGCTATTGCTGGAGGTCGCGACCATTCCAATATAATCCCATTTTTTATGGATCGTTACTTCTTCTTTTAATAATAAAAATGCTTTGATCATTGGTGAGCCGTCTTCATTTTGTACGATCGCTCCATCCTTTTCTATTAAACAATTCGCAGTGAACACTGTTGCATGAACCGAGCCTGTAGCATAGTTCCAATGACCCGTTATTTCATACCCTTCGTTCATGATCTTTGCTGTGCCGGATGGCTTTCCACTTCCTGCCAGGCAAACCTTTGTATCAGTAAAAATATTTTTTGCTATTTCTTTTTCTATAAATCCAACGAACCAGTTGGCTCCGCTACAGAGTGTTACTGTCCAACCCAGGCTCCCATCCACCCATGCCAATGCTTCTTCCATTTTTAATGCCTCGGGAAGCGACAATTCCAATCCGCCATATATTTTTGGAACAAATAATTTGAACCATCCCTGTTCATAAATAATGGCTAGCTGTTCGGAATGAAGACTTTTTATTTTTTCCGCTTCCGCAGAAAAAGAACGCAATGCATCGATCAATTTTTTACTGATCCCGTCAGGATGATAGGTGTTATTTTCCATTGTATTATTTAACTTGAGTACTATGCTATGATCGGTTGTTTTTTATCGATCGATTCTTCTGCAATTATCTTTCTCCATTCGATATATCCGTATATGGCTACAATAAAAAGAAAGATGGTTAGCACACTATACAACGCTAAATGCTTATAAAATAATAAAGGAATGGCAAACAGGTTGGAGATATTCAACAGTATCCAATTTTCTATTTTGCGTTTGGCCAATAACCACATGCCCACCCAGGCAGTAGCGCTCACCCATGCATCCATGACCGGAACTGTGGAAGGTGTGAATTTTTTCAGTAAAATGGCGAGCAGTATAAACCCTGCTATTGTAAATAAAATGACTTCCATCCATTCTTTGCGTGTACAGTAAGTGATCTGCACGGGGGCTGCATTTTGTTTTCGAACCCAATACCACCAGCCATATATACTCATGATAACATAATACCCGTTAAGCAAACATTCTGCAAACAATCCTGCAACAAATAATACATACATTGCCAGTATCGTCCCTACAATCCCCGTTGGGTATAACCATATCTTATTCGCTTTTGCAAATAACACTTCAGCAACTGCCAATACCACAGATATCCATTGCAACCAACCGGACTCTTTTATTTGCTGCACCAGCAAATTGAACCATTCATGTAATACCATAACTACTTAATTAAATAATACGGCCCAAAGTGTACAGCGCATTAATAATAATGCTTGTAAGTATTATCCTCATTCCTACGCCGGTATTATCCGGATCAGGTGCATGAAAGAATTCGGTTGATGGCCTGTTCTTTCAATGGGTGTAATCTCAGCCTTTCTTTCAGCCGGACCGACAAAGCAATTAGTTGTTTATCAGCCTGCAAGGCACCCCTTGAGCTTGTTATTGCAAATGTAGGCTAAATGCCCCATTGCTATGCCATGATATTTGTCATAATTCGGTTAGTAACCCCTTAATTAACTGTACCTTCTTTATCTTTGCGCCCTAAATTATTTTAGAAAATGGCATTGATAAAAAGCATATCAGGTATACGGGGAACAATCGGTGGAAGGACCAATGAGAATTTAACCCCATTGGATATCGTAAAATTCACTGCAGCATTTGGCACTTTGCTGATGCAGGAAAGCGATAAAAAAACAATTGTTGTTGGAAGAGATGGCCGCATTAGCGGAGCCATGGTCAAAAGCTTAGTGATAAGCACTTTGAATGCATTGGGATTAGATGTGATCGATCTTGATTACAGCACAACACCCACAGTTGAAATGGCAGTCGTATTTGAAAATGCAGCCGGAGGGATCATACTAACAGCCAGCCATAACCCAAAAGAATGGAACGCATTAAAATTGCTCAATAGCAAAGGCGAATTTATTAATGGGCAAGAAGGGAAAAAAGTATTGGACATAGCCGCAAGAGAAGATTTTTCATTTGTACCCGTCGACAAACTTGGTACGACAACAACGGATACTACTTCTTTACAAAAACATATTGACGCCATTCTACAATACCAACTCGTTGATATTGCTGCGATAAAAAAGGCTAAATTTAAAATAGTAGTGGATGCTGTTAATAGTACCGGAGCTATTGCTGTACCTGCTTTATTAAAAGCCTTAGGTGTAAAGGATATTACCGTTATCAATGAAGAAGTAAACGGAAAATTTGCACATAACCCTGAACCATTGCCGGAACATCTAACAGGTTTAAGCACAGAAGTTACAAGAGAAAATGCATCACTCGGAATTGCTGTAGATCCAGATGTGGACCGTTTGTGTTTTGTTTGTGAAGATGGTAGCATGTTCGGTGAAGAATATACATTGGTAGCTGTTGCGGATTATGTTTTAAGCAAACGAAAAGGAAATACGGTTTCAAACATGTCGTCAACACGTGCATTGAAAGATGTGACCATTAAACATGGCGGAGAATATTTTCCGAGCGCCGTTGGCGAAGTGAATGTTGTCAATAAAATGAAAGCTGTCAATGCAGTAATCGGCGGAGAAGGTAATGGCGGCATCATTGTTCCGGACCTTCATTACGGAAGAGATGCGTTGATCGGTATCGCATTATTTTTAACACACCTGGCACAAAGTAAAAAAACGATCAAGCAGCTGCGCAATACTTATACCAGTTATTATATGTCTAAAAATAAAATTGCCCTGGATGACGGTATAGAAGTAGAACAGATTTTTGAAGGCATTAAAGAAAAATATAAAAACAACCCTATTAATACCGAAGATGGATTAAAGATCGAATTTGAAACTGACTGGGTTCATTTACGCACCAGCAATACAGAACCGATCATTCGCATTTATGCCGAAAGTAATTCTGAAACAATGGCCAATAATATTGCCAATAAACTGATACAGGATATAAAAGAGTTGATGTAAAGTTGAGGGTTTAGGCGTTTAGAATTTAGCTAGATAGTGCAACCTACTTGCTTTATTCTAAACGTCAAAACTATAAACCCTAAACTAAAAAATGGATAGAATATATTTCGATAACGCAGCCACTACATCGCTTGATCCACAAGTGCTGGAAGCAATGATGCCCTACCTGACTGAAAAGTTTGGCAATGCGTCATCGATCTATAGTTATGGAAGAGAATCAAGAACCGCAATAGAACTGGCGAGAAAAACAGTTGCTACGATTTTGCATGCGAATCCTTCAGAAATATTTTTTACAAGCGGAGGCACTGAAAGCAGTAATACAGTGATTAATGCTGCGGTAAGAGATCTGGGATGTAAACATATCATAACTTCTCCTATTGAGCATCATGCTACTTTGCATACTGTTGAACAGTTGCATAAGCTTGGTGCAGTTACAATATCATTTGTAAAACTATTGCCAGGCGGACATATTGATATCAGCGATCTGGAAATGCTACTCTCTTCCAATAAAGAAAAAACACTGGTAACATTAATGCATGCCAATAATGAAATCGGCAATATGCTTGATATGGATGCAGTAGGTAATCTATGTAAAAAATACAACGCGATATTTCATAGTGACACAGTTCAAACCGTTGGCCATTTTCCTTTCGATCTTAGAAATACACCTGTACATTTTATAACCGGTTCAGCACATAAATTTCACGGACCAAAGGGTATTGGCTTATTGTACATCAATGAAAATATAAAAATACGCCCGTACATACAAGGTGGCTCACAAGAAAGGAACATGCGGGCAGGTACTGAAAATATTTACGGTATAGTCGGGTTGGCAAAAGCATTGGAAATTGCTACTGCTAATTACGAAAAAGATAGTGCCTATATCAACTCTATCAAAAGATACATGCACGACGAATTGATAAAACATATTCCTAGCGTAGCTTTTAATGGAGATGTATTTGGCAAGAGCCTGTATACCGTGTTAAGTGTTTGTCTGCCTAAAACAGATAAATCTGAAATGCTATTATTCAATATGGATATCAATCATATCTGCGCCAGCGGAGGCAGTGCCTGTGCATCAGGTGCTGACCAGGATTCTCATGTTATGAGAGCAGTCAATAATAATCCTGACTACGTTACCGTTCGTTTTAGTTTTAGCAAACATAACACTACTAAGGAAGTAGATATTGTGGTTGCCAAATTAAAAGAGATCGTATAAGTTAAAAAGTAATTACTGCGCATAAAAAAAGCAGGCACCAATATTTGATGCCTGCTTCATACTTATTAAAATTCCTTATTGCTTATTGATGTCCTTATTATATTGAGTAGAATATAAGATCGGTTTATCTCCAAAAATATCATGGTTGAAATTCATGTACTCTGTATCAAAAGTATACGTAAGCTTATCTGTTCTGTAAGGATGATCCGTGATCCATTCCGGCGTTACGAAACTTTTAGTTACCACACCATTTCTTAACACTGCTACACTCACTGCGCCTGGCTGACTCTTGAATTTAGTAGACGTTAATCCTGCAGGAACATTCACTGTCTGGCCATTTACTCTAAGCTGAGCCGGTGATGGCAATATGGTTACTACATCAATTGAATCTTCTGTGGCAGCACTAGCGGTTTTACCTATCGTTACTACCTGTACATTGTATGGATCAGGTGTTGCATTGCTTTTATATTTTTTGAAGAATGCAATGGCTACGTCACGGTCGGCATAAGGTGATGGCTTACCTTCCCAAACACTTTTATAATATTGCAGCAAGACAGAGAACCCATAATTATGATTTACTTCCGGTGCTAAATGATGTCCTTCAGGATAATCGTTCCATGTAATAATATTCATCACAGGCGCATCCTGCTGAATAGCAAATTCCCAATTGTTACGGAACGTTTGAGACAATCCCGTTACCATATAATTGCGCTGAATATTTGGTACACCTGCACTTACCGCTGCATTTAAAAGCATTATTCTCCAGTAGATAGCAGGATTTTCAGGTTGTAAAATCTTGGAGGTGAAAAAATCCGGGAACGCCGAACCTTCAAAAGTTCTGTGCCTTGCTTTACAAGCTGCCGCAACTCTTTCAGCTTGTCCTGGTGTTGAATATGAACCTGTCCACAACCAAACGGCAGGGAAATAATCCAAATAATTATTGATATCCTCATTTGTTTTTTGATCATTGATCACTATAGCGCAAGCAAATCTTTCACCTACTGCATTTGCCAATTTTCTATATGCGCGTGCCCAGTAAAATTGCGGAGGATATCCTTTCATATTGCTCCACGGGATATCTGCCATTTGTTCGCCGTACCATAGATAAACAACTAACCTTCCATCCGGTGTTCTTAGCCAATGTTTATTGTCTCTGCCTACCTTAGCCATGATGCCATTTATTCTTCTTGCATAAGTGGCAATTTTAATGTCTTCGTGTATGCTGGTATCTCCATCCCCGGGATGAGACAGGCATAATGCGAATTTAAAATCAAGATTTTTTTCTGCTGCTACTTTAAAATAGGCTTCTACTATTCTATCCCAACCGCTGTTTCCTAACTGATAATAAAATTGAAAGCCATCTATTCCACATCTCATAGCCGCACGCATTTCAAATTCTACAGAAGCATCCAAAGACGAATCTTTTAGAAATCTATCACTCATTACATCCACCAATGTATAACCACCTATGGATTGAGATGGATTATCAGGTGTGTTCGGATAATAATCAGGATTGGCTCCATCCTCGAATTTTCTGTCTTTTGTTCTGATAATATGCGTCATGCAGTGAGCCAAAACTATTTTATGATCTGTCATTGGCAAACTTAATTCCGGCAAATTTCTTAAGGAATCTTGCGCTTTTAGTTCCTGGGAACCCAGGCAAAACAATAGCAAAGAAAAAATGGCGATTAAAGTTGTTCGTCTAAACAAGGCTTTTTCATTTTTATACATAGCAAGTAAATTATTTGTGCAAATATAGGAAGCTTTTTGATTTGCTAAGTACGGCATTTTATCCTCAACAACGCCATAAAATGGGCCTTTTTAACAAGAAATCTACAAAAAATTGAAGGGAACTCCTTGTACTTTGGATGAAACTTTCTTACTATAAAAATAAAACTTCCCCTATTTTTGATACATGCAAATTCAGGAACTATATACGATCTTTCTTCAGCACCCATCTATACAAACTGATACCAGGAAATTAAAAACAGGTGATCTTTATTTTGCATTGAAAGGCCCCAGTTTTAATGGCAATCAATTTGCAGAACAAGCTTTGCGAGCGGGCGCAGCCTATGCCATTGTTGATGAAAAAATTGAATACGCTGATGAAAGGATCATCACAACTGATGATGTTTTACATACACTGCAACAATTGGCAAAATACCACCGGCAACAATTCAGTATTCCTTTTATAGCGATCACCGGAAGTAATGGAAAAACAACTACCAAAGAATTAATACACGAGGTACTTTCTACAACTTATATAACTTATACGACCAGGGGTAATTTGAATAATCATATTGGCATACCTATTACAATTTTATCGGTACAAAAAGATGCAGAGATAGCCGTTATTGAAATGGGCGCCAATCACCAAAAAGAAATTGAAGGTTACTGTGACTATTGCATGCCTACGCATGGCATTATCACGAATATTGGCAAAGCGCATTTAGAAGGTTTTGGTGGAGAAGAAGGGGTAAAAAAAGGCAAGGGTGAATTGTTTGATTATTTGCGTGCCCATGATGGAACTGTATTTATCATGAATGATTATGATCATTTAAAAGAAATAAGCAAGGGGATCAGCGAAATAATAACTTATGGAACTACCAGTGCAGACATTATCGGAACCATCAATAAAAGCAGTGAACTTTTAGCAGTAGCCATAAAAAAAGGGCCGTCCATTCAAACGAATTTAGTGGGGGAATACAATTTGCCAAATGTTTTAGTGGCAGTTGCTGTTGGCAGGTATTTTAAAGTAGCTGATGAAAAAATAAAAACTGCACTAGAAAATTACATGCCGTCAAACAGCCGTTCGCAGTTAATAGAAAAAGACAGTAACAAAATAATTTTAGATGCCTACAATGCCAATCCTACCAGTATGAAAGCTGCGATTGAAAATTTTGCCAGGATGAACGCTACTAAAAAAGTATTGCTGCTTGGCGGAATGGCAGAGTTAGGTAACGAAAGTTTGAAAGAGCATGAAAGTATTATCACACTGATCAATAAATATAAATGGGATGCCGTTGTTTTGGTCGGCGGCGATTATAATAAAATAGCTAACAATTTTATTTATTTCAATAATTCAACAGAAGCAAAGGATTGGCTGCAACAACAAAAGTTTACTGACACGATGTTGCTGGTAAAAGGATCACGAAGTATGCAAATGGAAAAAGTATTGGAATAATGGTAAATGATAAATTGTAAATGATAAATGACACTATCAAGCCAAAAACAGAAATTATTCTATGGTACTATACAAAGGAATACACGTGGCAACTTTAGAAACAAAGGTTGAATATTTTTCTACCGAAATAGAGGCCGATGCTTTTGCGCAAGAGAATAAAACTGATTATCCAACATGGACACTCATACCATTGAGTGGGTTGAGTAATTTAATTATTGAAACAGAAAACAATGAAGAAGAGTTTGACGAATTAGACAATAGTAAATTAGATGATGAAAAATAAAAGTATTAAATATTTATATTGATCATCAGTAATAATTTACCATTTACAATTAACCATTATTACCCTCTATCGCTAAAAAAGCCATCATCCCCATTCCAATTTCAATAGCACTTTCATCAATGTTAAAAGTAGGTGTGTGTACGCCGCTTGAAATACCTTTTGCTTTATTGCCGGCACCTAACCTAAAAAAACAGCCGGGTATTTGGTGAGAGTAATAGGCGAAATCTTCAGCACCCATTCTTAGTTCGGTTTCTTCTACATTTTCTGCGCCAAGGTATAGCTCTCCTTTTTTACGGGCAGCAGCACTTAATACTTCGTTATTCAGAACGAACGGATAACCAACATCAATTTTAATGTCAATTTCACCGCCCATACTATGCACTAATTCTGTTGCCAGTTTTGTTATCAGCGTATGAGCCTTAAATCGCCACTCTTCATTCATTGCCCTGAAAGTTCCCATGAGCTTCACTTCAGAAGGAATGACATTAGTTGTATGCCCGCCTTGTACCGATGTGATCGATAAGACAGAAGGATTAAACGCATTGTTATTTCTACTAATAATTTGTTGCAGGCTTACAATTAAATGAGACGCTATTAAAATAGTATCAGCCGTATTTTGTGGCGCTGCCGCATGGCCGCCTTTTCCTTTAATAGTAATATATAATTCATCGGCACTGGCCATTACCATGCCTCCTCTAAAACTTAATTTACCTACTTCCAATGTTGGATGAACATGCAATGCATAAATACTTTGTGGTGCAGGATTTTCTAACACCCCTTCTTTAATTAACAGGCTGGCGCCTCCAGGATTTTTTTCTTCCCCAGGCTGAAAGATCAATTTTACTGTCCCTTCCCACTCGTCTTTTAATTCATTTAATATTTTTGCTGCGCCTAATAAACAAGTGGTATGTACATCATGTCCGCAGGCATGCATCACGCCCGGGTTCATAGATTTATAGTCAACATTATTTTCTTCGGTGATCGGCAACGCATCCATATCTCCGCGAAGCGCTACTACTCTTTTTTCAGGATTTTTTCCTTTTATCAAACCAATCACACCTGTAGTTGCTTTGATTTCGAAAGGAATATTAAATTCAGTTAATTTTTTCTGAATGAATTTCGATGTTTCAAACTCTTGATAACTTAATTCGGGATGAGCATGCAGGTGATGACGAATTCCGATGAATTCATCCGCGTATTTTTTTGACAGTTTTTTTACCTGATGTAATAATGTTTCGCTCACTGCTCTTTTTATTAGAATAATAAATAACTATACTGTACAAACGCTGCTGATCTTATTGGCTCGTGCTTTTATCAGGTGCTATTTCAATTGTTTCAGGCACTACATAAATGTTGCCCGTTATCAATTTTGATTTTAACAGTTCGTCTTTAAATCTGTTCGCATCACCTTCATCAGTAAAATCGCCAAACTTTAATTTAATATACGGCGGCTGAAAACTCATGTATACTTTCTGATCGGGATAACGCTGTAATAATTTGGAACGCAAGCTCATTGCAAGATTTCTATTGTTCGTGTTTAATACCATCAACCGGTATCCCTTTCCTGATTTCACCAAGGTGGCATTAAAGTCTGCTTCATTTTTAGCCAACACATCGAGTCTTGGATCCTTATCAATCAATAATGTTCCTTCTGTTATTGCTGTATCAATTTTAGTAGTGTCTTGTGCATGAACGGAAATTGATATTACTATCGCGATAAATGACAAAAAAACTTTCATCCTTATTGTTTTATTTATTGATTGGCTTCGTTTACAATTTGAATGCTGCTACTACATCCTATACGGGTTGCGCCGGCATCGATCAACTGCTTAGCAAAAGTATATGATTTTATCCCTCCACTCGCTTTGATCTGGATATTTGTATCTAAATGTTGTCGCATTAGCGCTACGGCATGAACCGAAGCGCCTTTTTCTGCATACCCCGTGGAAGTTTTCATAAAATCTACCCCTGCCGCGGCATACAGCGTGCAACATTTAACGATTTCGTCATCTGTCAAAATGCCGCTTTCTATAATTATTTTAACGACCTTGTTTTTATTTTTTATGATCGGCATGATGGTGTTTATCTCATTCGCCAAAAATTGCCAGTCGTTGTTTTTTACAGCGCTGATATTGATTACGATATCCAACTCATCTGCGCCATCAATAATAGCCAATACCACTTCTGCAACTTTTGCTTCAACAGCAGAATAGCCAAATGGGAAGCCTATAACAGTCGCTACTTTTACAGTACTGCCTTTTACTAAAGCGACAGCCTTTTTTACAAACAAGGGAGGCACACAGACTGCAGCAAATTTATACTGTATCGCTTCTGCACAAAGCTTTTCAATATCTGCAGTTATTGTTGTCGGTTTGAGAACGGTGTGGTCGATATAAGAAGCTATTTGCATGGGACAAAATTACAATAAATATGATTCGTTTGAATTGGCGGAAATGATCGGGATCACTCCTGCTCTTCGTCATCTTCGCTTTCCTCATTGTCGCTTTCTTCCTCTTCAACAATCTCTTCCTCTTCATTACTATTAGAAAATTCGGCGAACCAATCATTCTTTTCGATCAATTCAGCAGGAGTACCTTCGGCTACTACAGTTCCGTTATCTAAAACAATTACATGATCCGCATCTTTTACCATTGAATAACGATGTGCAATAATGATCACCGTATTTTCTTTTCTTATTTCATCCACTGTTTTCTTTACTTCAGCTTCAGTAGCAAAATCTAAATTGGCGGTCGCCTCATCCATAATAAGAATAGCCGGTTTTGAAATTAATACCCGCGCAATTTGTACCCGTTGTCTTTCTCCCACCGAAAGTCCAAAACCACTTTCGCCTACTACTGTTTGTAAACCATCGGGGAGTCTTTGTAAGGTGGTTTGCATTCCTGCGGCCGTGGCAGCTTTAGTTACATCTTCTATTGTTGCATCGGGTCTTTTGTATCGAATATTATCGGCGAGCGTTCCTCTGAATATAGCGCCGTCTGTGGCTACCATTCCTATTTGGCTTCTTACAGATGCGCCATCCATTTCAGATAATTTTTGTCCGTCGATCAATACATCGCCGCTTTGCGGTTCAAATAATTTTAGCAACAGGTCAACCGTTGTTGTCTTACCTGCACCTGATGAACCTACCAATGCTGTTATCTTTCCGGGTTCGGCTGTGAACGATAAATCATTTAAAATTTCTCTATCTGCATTGTAAGAAAAATGAACATTTTTAAATTCAACTTTTCCTTTAACGATCGATAATTTTTTACCAACTTTTTCTTCAACGGTTGTATCTAACAATTTAAATGCTCTGGCAATAGATGTTACGTTTTGTTGTACATCTGCCCAGATGCCTGCCAGGTTATCTATCGGCTCATACAGCATATCCAAGTAGGCGACGAACATGACCACATCGCCCGGCGTTAATTTATGCTCCAGGGCAAGAAAGCCACCATATGCCAATACCAGTCCCTGCGAAATATGCGTCAACAACACCTGCCAAAAAACATATTTGTTTGACAGCAATGACCTTTTGATATAATCCTTATACGCCTGGGCAGCCTGTGTATCCAGCAATATCACTTCTCTTTCTTCTGCACCGGACAGCTTTACTGTTTTAATACCTGCTAATGCATCCTGCATTCTCGTCGATACTTCTTCCCATTTTTCGTAGTAGGAAGCTAATCCCATTTCTAATTTTTTGGTAGAGATAATAGTAATGATGAGATAAAACGGCACGATCGATATTGCCAAAAGAGCGAGTATGGTATTTTGCCAGAACATGATGCCGAGTATGCCGACCAGGCTGATTATTTCAGGCAATATTTGCTTGGTGAAAGCGCTGACTGTTTCGGACACTTCTTCGCTCTGGTCTATCTGTGTGTGTAAAGCTGCAGTGGATCGTTTTGAGAAAAACGCCAATGGCAATCTTAATACATGTCCGAATGTTTTTTTGATGAATTGTTGTTCGATGGTGCAGATCAATTTTACTTCCATCGTTTCACCGATCCGCCAAAAGATCAATCCAAGGATATTGATGATAAAAAGCAATATCGTTGCCCACATCAATGTCTGAAAGGCCTCACCGGGCGTACGTGGAGCCACATGATCTTTACGATGCGGTTCTTTTACCCTGCGCTTTTTTACCGGTTCCTTATGAAGATCATGAGTAGCGGTTCCTTTTTTTGTTGTATCAATTGCAACCGTTTTACTGTTCTCTTTATTTTCTTCTTTTTCAATAAACTTAGTAATAGGATCATCATCAGTTTCGGGTGCAACACCCATCTCTCTTTTTACATCATTGCGTGCACGCTGAACAAATAAGCCCGAAATATCATTGACTGCTTCGCGATAAATAAGCGGCTCTATCAATGTAACGCCCGTACTCAATAAGCTAATAATAAATACCGCTAACAACCCTTTTTTATAAGGTTTGATAAGGCGTATTATATTTCTCCAGACATTTTTCTTTTCTCCTTTTTCAGCCATTTTTTTATGCTTTATTGAATTTTACTAAAAATGGGGTTAACTTTTGGTTAGCCCCATTTTTATTTTATACAAGAAGCTATTACGCTTCTTTACCATGGCAGTTTTTATACTTCTTACCACTACCGCAATAACAAGGCTCATTTCTTCCCGGTGTTTTTTCCACTCTTATCGGTTCATGTTTAACAGGTATTGATGGATCGATATAATCACTATCGGGAGATGCAAATTCCGGTCCGCCTGCACCGGCAAATTCCGCTTTGCGCTCGCGCATTTTACTCATATCTGTTTTTCTCTCTCTACCTTCTTTGATCTGTCCTTTGTTATTATCTTCGACCGGCATTGAACAATGGCATAAGAAGCTAACGATATTTCTATTCACTTCATCGTCCATTTGTTTGAATGCGCCAAATGCTTCTATCTTGTAAATTACCAATGGATCTTTTTGTTCGTATCCTGCAGTTTGTACACTATGGCGCAAATCATCCATTGCCCTTAAATGTTCTTTCCATGCATCATCGATCAATGCCAAGGTGATGCTGCGTTCCAACGCATTGGGCAATTCCGCACCTTCGGTAGCAATTGTTCTTTCTATATTAGCGAGTGCCTGAATTCCTTTTTTCCCATCCGTAAATGGTACTGATACATTTTCAATATGAGCGCCTTGCTCTTTACGGATATTTTTAATGACAGGCAATGTATCTTTTGCGATAACGGCTGCTTTGCGGTTGTAATTTGATTTCGCTTCGTTGTACAATTTTTCTGCAACCACAGGCACATTACCTTTTGCCACTTCTTCTTCAGTAAGCGCCGTATCAATTCCAAAATTCATGATGCATGCCAGTTTGAAATCTTCGTAACTGCCACTTTCTCTAAATGAATTGATCAACCCATCTGCTACAGAATAAAAAGCATTATCAAGATCCAATGCCAAACGATCGCCAAACAATGCATGGTTACGTTTGCTATATACCACATTACGCTGTTTGTTCATTACATCATCATACTCCAACAAACGCTTGCGTATACCAAAATTATTTTCTTCAACTTTTTTCTGTGCCCTTTCAATTGATTTAGAGATCATGCTGTGCTGGATCACTTCACCTTCTTTGTAACCCATTCTATCCATCATCGATGCAATACGTTCGCTACCGAACATACGCATCAGGTCATCTTCCAGACTAACAAAAAATTGTGTACTACCCGGATCTCCCTGTCTACCGGAACGCCCACGCAACTGTCTATCAACACGACGACTCTCATGTCTTTCCGTACCAACAATAGCCAAACCACCCGCATCCTTAACACCAGGGCCAAGCTTAATATCCGTACCACGGCCCGCCATATTGGTAGCGATCGTTACAGCGCCAGCCAGTCCTGCTTCCGCAACAACCTGTGCTTCTTTAGCATGTTGTTTTGCATTCAATACATTGTGCGGGATATTTTTTTGCTTTAACATCCTGCTCAGTAATTCACTTATTTCTACCGATGTTGTACCAACCAATGTTGGCCTTCCTGCATTGCGTAATTTTTCTATCTCCTCAATAACCGCTTTATATTTTTCTCTTTTTGTTTTGTAAACAAGATCCTGCTCATCTTTACGAACCGCAACAATATTGGTTGGAATCGTTACCACATCTAATTTATAAATATCCCACAACTCAGCCGCTTCTGTTTCTGCAGTACCCGTCATACCAGCTAATTTGTGGTACATACGGAAATAATTTTGCAAGGTAACAGTAGCATACGTTTGTGTAGAAGCTTCGATCTTTACATTTTCTTTCGCTTCGATCGATTGATGCAAACCATCGCTATACCTTCTTCCGTCAAGGATACGGCCCGTTTGTTCATCAACAATTTTTACCGCACCATCCATTACAACATACTCCGTATCCTTGTCGAATAAAGTGTATGCTTTTAATAATTGTTGTGCTGTGTGTATACGATCAACTTTTATTGAGTAATCATTTAATAATGTTTCCTTAGCCTGTAATTTTTCATCGGCAGTCAAAGAACCCTTATCAATTTCAGCAAGCTTGGTCGCTAGATCCGGCATAATAAAAAATTCAGGATCTTCACCAGCACCTGTTATCATATTGATGCCTTTATCGGTAAGATCAACGCTGTTATTTTTTTCATCGATGTAGAAATACAATTCATCATCAACTTTACCCATTTCCCTTTGTTGATCGGCGAGGTAATAATTTTCGCTCTTCTGTAATTTCACCCTGATGCCCGGTTCACTCAAGAATTTGATCAACGCGCTATTCTTAGGTAAGCCACGATGTGCGCGCATTAAAGCAAGGCCTCCATCTTTAGGGTCATCATTGCCTTCGCTTATTTTTTTCTTTGCTTCAATTAAGTATTGATTGACCGCTTTTCTCTGTACTTCTACCAATTTTTCGATACGGGGTTTCAGATCGAAAAATTGTTGTGTGTTATCGCTGTGTCCGACAGGGCCGCTAATAATTAACGGTGTTCTTGCATCATCGATCAATACACTATCCACCTCATCCACCATCGCAAAATGATGTTTGCGTTGTACCATTTCATCCGGATTGTGCACCATATTATCTCTCAGGTAATCAAAACCAAATTCGTTATTGGTACCATAAATAATATCGGCATTATAAGCATCGCGACGCGCATCGCTATTTGGTTCATGTTTGTCGATACAATCAACAGTAACGCCCAGCCACTCAAAGATCGGCCCGTTCCATTCACTATCACGTTTAGCCAGGTAATCATTCACGGTCACGATATGTACGCCTTCACCCGCCAATGCATTTAAGTAGGCAGGCAAGGTACTCACTAACGTTTTACCTTCACCGGTTGCCATTTCAGCGATTTTCCCCGAATGCAATACAGCACCACCTATCAGCTGTACATCATAATGAACCATGTTCCAGGTAACTTGTCCGCCACCGGCGATCCAGGTATTGCTGTAAACAGATTTATTGCCACTGATTTTAACGTGCGCTTTTTTAGCTGCCAATTTTTTATCCAGTTCGGTCACAGTGCTTTCCAGTGAAGTGTTATTCTTAAAACGATTGGCAGTTTCTTTTACAACGGCAAAAGCCTCAGGTAAAAGCGCTCCTAAAATTTCTTCTATTTCTTTGTTCCTGTCTTTCTTTAAAATATCGATCTCCTGGTAAATAACGTCTCTGCCACCAATGTCGTCAACAGGAAGGTTTTCAGCCACTGATTGCTTACCGCTTATTTTTTCATCAATAACGGCAAGGTGCTGTTTGATACGTTCACGAAACTCAATCGTTTTAGCACGAAGTTCGTCATTGCTTAATGCTTGATATTGGGCAAAGAACTCATTGATCTTCTCTACCTGGGGACGAATCTGTTTTACATCCTTTTCACTCTTACTGCCGCCAAATACTTTTGATAAAAACCCTATCATAAAAATTGTAATTGTATATAATTGTTAATTCAAACCCCTGAAATGTCAAATATGATGCTGAAATAGCTTCAGAGCCAAATTGACAGGGAGGGCAAATGTACATATTTAATATATCGGATGTGTGATGTACTAGGTATGATGTTAAAAAACTGATGTTAATTCTTTGTTTATAAAATATCAAAGCAAGCATTGTGCTTTGTATATTGAACATCGTACATAAAAGCCTAATTATCAACTCAAAAAGCCCTATTTATACTTTTTGCTTTTTACTTTTGACTTTTTACTTGATCACGCTTTCCTGTAAGCATTTTTGCCCTACCTTTGCCACCCAAAAGTATAGGTATTCACTATTTCTAATAGATTATATGTCAGGAGCTTTAAAAGAGGTACGTAACCGGATAAAAAGTGTTCAAAGCACACAACAAATAACCAAGGCCATGAAAATGGTGAGTGCTGCCAAATTGCGCCGTGCTCAGGATGCTATTACACAGATGCGTCCATATGCACAAAAACTACAGGAAATGTTGGGTAATATTGTTAGTACAAGTGACGGAGATGTGAATGTAGCGTTGGCAACAGAAAGATCGGTTGAAAAAGTACTGATCATTGTTGTTACGAGTGACAGAGGCTTATGTGGCGGCTACAACAGCAACTTAATTAAATTAGCAAAGCAGGTCATCAGTGATAAATATGCTGCGCAGGAAGCCAAAGGAAAAGTTGAAATATTACCGATAGGAAAAAAAGGCTTCGAACATTTTACAAAAAACGGGTTTAAAGTAGTCGACAAATATTGGGATATTTTTACCGGCTTAAGCTTTGATAAAGTGCAGACAGCGGCTCAATATGCAATGGAAACTTTTGCCAACAAACAAGTTGATGCGGTAGAATTAATTTACAGCGAATTTAAAAATGCAGGTACACAGATCTATGTAGATGAGCAATTTTTACCTGTAAAGAAAATAGCAAGGCAACAAGGTAAAAAGGCAGACTTCATTTTTGAACCGGGTAAAGATGTACTGATAGCAGAGCTGATGCCGAAGATATTGAACACACAATTGTTCAAAGCTGTATTGGATGCGAACGCAAGCGAGCATGGCGCACGTATGACAGCAATGGATAAAGCAAGTGACAACGCTAATGAATTATTAAAATCATTAAAAATTAGTTATAACCGCGCAAGACAAGCAGCCATCACTACTGAATTAACAGAGATAGTAAGTGGCGCTGCAGCATTAAACGGATAAATCAGAATGGAACTTTCTCAGATCATACCGCATATCGAAGCACTGGTATTTGCCAGCGATAAACCATTGACTAGTTTAGAATTAGTTGACCTGGTAAATAATGCCCTTGGGTTTATTGAAGATAAAGCTTCGCTTGATCAGATAGAATCTGCGATTCAAGGGATCAGTGAAAAATATGGTGCCGAATTTTATTCGTTTGAATTAAGAGAAAGCGGTGGCGGATGGCAGTTCCTTACAAAAAAAGAATATCACCAAACGATCGCGCAGCTAAATGGCGATAAGTTTCTGAAGCGATTGTCAACTGCTTCAATGGAAACCTTATCTATCATTGCTTATAAACAGCCAATCACCAAAAGTGAGATAGAAGCGATCCGCGGTGTGAATTGCGATTATGCAGTTCAAAAATTATTAGAAAAGGACCTCGTAATAATAGCCGGCAGAAATGAAGAAGCAGTTGGCAAACCATTGATCTACGCTACATCAAAATCTTTCATGGATTATTTTGGCATCAACAGCGCAGCTGACCTTCCTAAAATAAATGAAGTATTGATGGAAGAATTGGTCAAGGCAACAGTCGTTCATCCTGAAGAAGAAACAATTGCAGAAGAGCCGGAAGCTGCATTGGCTGTAACTGAATCAGGCGAGATCGTTGAAAATGACAACACAGAAAGTAAGGATGGTTTTTCAGAATCATAAATTATTAAAATAATATTTTAATGAGGTATGAAGAAAATGTTTTCATACCTTTTTTTATACAGATCACATCACAACCCAATCAATAAAAACAATGACACAGGTTTTAACACCACAACAATTAGTTGATATTGCCAATGAATTTGGCACACCGGTTTATGTATATCATGCAGAAAGAATAGCAGAACAATACAATAAATTAAAAAGCGCTTTTGAAGGATGCAATGCACGTATTTTTTATGCCTGCAAAAGTTTAACCAATATCAATATCCTTAAATGGATGCAGGAAATAGGCGCTAATCTTGATTGTGTAAGTATCAACGAAGTACAGTTAGGATTGAGAGCGGGCTTTCAACCAAAACAAATATTGTACACGCCAAACTGTGTAGATTTTGAAGAAATTGAAGAGGCTAAAAATTTAGGCGTAAATATCAATATTGATAATATCTCTATTCTGGAACAGTTTGGAACCCGCTTTGGCAATAGCTATCCGGTTTGTATTCGTTTAAATCCGCATATTATGGCGGGAGGAAATTATAAAATTTCTACCGGGCATATCGATAGCAAATTTGGTATCTCTATTCACCAGATGAGGCATATTGAACGTGTGGTAAAATCAACCAAATTGCATGTTGCCGGTATTCATATGCACACAGGAAGCGAGATCAAAGATGTAAACGTTTTTTTACAGGGATTAGAAGTGATGTTCGAAATGGCAAAACATTTTCCTGATCTTGCATTCATCGACCTGGGCAGCGGGTTTAAAGTGCCTTACCAGGCAGGTGATGTGGAGACTGATGTAAATCTGTTAGGCAAAAAATTAGCAGAAGCATTTCAGTTACACGAAAAAGAAACTGGCAGAAAATTAGAAGTTTGGTTTGAACCGGGAAAATATTTAGTGAGCGAATGCGGGTATTTCGTTGTAAAAACAAATGTGATCAAACAAACAACGGCTACGGTTTTTGTTGGTGTGAACAGCGGCTTCAATCATTTGATCCGTCCAATGTTCTACGATGCATTTCATAGAATTGAAAATATCACCAACGCAAACGGTGCTGAAAGAATTTACACCGTTGTAGGTAATATTTGTGAAACAGACACTTTCGCATGGGACAGACAATTGAATGAAGTGAGAGAAGGCGATTATCTTGTTTTCTATAACGCAGGCGCTTATGGTTTTGAAATGTCGTCTAATTTTAATTCCCGTCTTAAACCGGCTGAGGTTTTAGTTAAAAATGGCGAAGCTAAACTCATACGCAGAAGAGACGTTTTTGAAGATCTTTTGCGTAACCAGGTTATTGTTTAATCTTATAACTATTTTATTAAAAAGGATCCCTTTGTTGGGATCCTTTTTTGTTTCACCACAAATGTATTATGATGGAATTTCTTTGATCGCTCATAGCCGCTGGGCTGCGTTCCTGCTCCAGCGCTGCTTTGGCCACTGACAAAACATGCTGCGCATGATTTTGTCTGCTCGCTTCGCTGGCACCGTAGCCAGAGAGGCGCTTCCTCAGGAACTGGTAGAGTTGGTAGCCTGTGTATTGAAAGTATCTGTAATTATTCAATCCTATCCAAGCCACTACAAATACTTAAAAAATAAATTTCTCGACCCAAAATCATTCTTCCCAACTCCCAATTTCCACCAGTAACTGCATAAGTCGCCTCTTTGGCTATGGTGCCAGCGAAGCGTGGCAGAAAAAACAGTACGCAGTACTTTTTTTCAGTTGCCAAAGCAGCGACGTTGCGGTTACGATGCCCGCCGGCATGAGGCAAAAGCAATGCATAAAAAACAACATAAAAATATTTAGCAGAATCAAGACTAATCTGTATCTTAAACCCCGCAAAACCAACGTTTGCTTCAAATCAGCAATTACCACTAACTACCAAACTTTACTTACATGAATTCCTATCCCGTTCTCAAAAAAATCAATTGGTTTTTTTTATTCGCTATTGTATGTTTAGCGATCACGCTTCCATCCTGTAAAGCAAAAAAGAAATGGCTAAGCGTAGACCCTGCATACAGCAAGTATATTGATGCCTATACATCCGGCGTGATCTCAAAAACTGCTTCTATAAAAGTTCAGTTATCGGATGAAGCGACCACCACACATGCTGTTGGCGAAGTGGTCGATAAATCTTTATTTGATTTTTCTCCTTCGGTAGAAGGAACAGCCACCTGGATAGATGCACGTACGATCGAATTCAAACCGAAAAAAAATCTGGATGCAGACCAGTTATATGAAGTGTCTTTTAAATTAGGAGATATTACTAAAGTCCCTTCTGATTTTGCAACCTTCAACTTTAATGTGCAAACATTAAAGCCTGCTTTTAAAGTAACAGATTTTGGATTACGCAGTGCCGGTACTAAAGACAAGATGACGCTGCTCGGCCAGATTGAAACGGCAGATATAGAATCATCAACAATCGTAGAACAATTATTAACCGCAACACAAAACAATCAATCACTTAAAATAAACTGGCAGCACAATGAAAGCACTAAGCTGCACAATTTTACTGTTGAAGGAATAACAAGAGGCGCCACCGCTTCTCAAATAACATTGAGCTGGGATGGCAAGCCATTGAATGTTGCTATCGCAGATAAAAAAGATTTTGAAGTGCCTGCTATTGGCGATTTTAAAGTGATGAATATTGTTGCCATGAATGATGTGCAACAATATGCATCTGTTCAATTCAGCGATCCGTTGGTGGTCGGACAAGAGCTAACGGGCTTAATAAATATTACCGATCAATCCGATATAACCTACACCATTAACGGCAGCGAAGTGAAAATTTATACTGGTGATAAATTAGATGGAAATTTTACGGTCAATGTAAATGCAGGAATAAAAGATACCTGGGGTGCTACGCTTAGCGAAGGTTACACAGGCAGCGTATTTTTTGAAAACAGAATGCCTTCCGTAAAAATTCAGGGTAGGGGAAATATCTTGCCTAACTCCGGCAATTTAATGATCCCATTTGAAGCCATTAATTTGAAAGCTGTTGACATCAGCATCATTCAGATCTATGAAAATAATATTCCGCAATTTTTGCAAACGAATGACCTGGGTAGTGATAATGATCTCCGCACAGTAGCTAAACCCATCGTAGAAAAAACTTTACGTCTGGATGATGACAAAACGCTGGACCTCCATAAAAAACAACATTTTTCTCTCGACATCGATAAATTTATAAAGACACAGCCTGGCGCTATTTACCGTATTGTGATTGGATTCAGGCCCGAGTATTCATTGTATACTTGTCATAGCGTCGATTCTTCTGGAGCTACAACTAATGTTGATGGCGAAGATGATGAAGAGGGTGATGGTGGTAACAGCACCAACGGCCTTGACGACCAGGATGATTTCTGGAACCGTTACGGTAATTCATATCCTTATGGCTATGATTGGGATCACAAAGACAATCCATGCTACAAATCTTATTACAACAAAGATCGTTGGGCCGTAAGAAATATCATCGCTTCTAATATCGGGCTTACAGCAAAACGCGGTGCCAATAATTCTTTACAGGTTGCCGTATCAGATATTATTTCAACGGAACCTATGGCCGATGTTGACCTGGAAGTATTGGATTATCAGCAACAGGTGATCGGAAATGCTAAAAGTGACAATGACGGTTTTGCTAGCTTCGACCTGAAAGAAAAACCATTTTTACTCATTGCAAAAAAAGCCAGCGAAAAAGGGTATTTAAAATTAGATGATGGAAGCACACTCCCGCTCAGCCGCTTTGATGTTGGTGGTGCTGAAGTGGTGAACGGCATCAAAGGTTTCATTTTTGGCGAGCGTGGCGTTTGGCGCCCGGGCGATTCTCTTTATATTAATTGCATTATTGAAGACAAGGAAAATAAATTACCGAGTGATATTCCTGTTGAGTTTAATTTATTTAATCCGCAGGGCCAACTTTATAAACGCATCATACAACACAATGCAAATGAAGGCTTCAATGTTTTTAAAACAGCAACAGCACAAACATCGCCTACCGGCAATTGGCAGGTTAAAATAAAAGTCGGTGGCGCTACTTTTGAAAAAACGATCAAGGTAGAAACCATCATGCCAAACCGATTGAAGATCGATTTGAATTTTGGAGATTCTTTATTGGAAAGAAATAGCGCGTCAACAGGCACACTCTCTTCTAAATGGTTATTTGGCACACCGGCTAAAAACCTGAAAGCAAAAATTGATGTTTCTTTATACGCAACGCAGACAACCTTTAAAGGATTTGACGGATATAGTTTTGATAACCCTACGGGAACCTATTCTACACAAAGTAAAACAATGTTTGATGGCACATTGGATGCAGATGGTAACGCAACCGTAAAACCCGATTTTGCTATTGACGATAATGCACCGGGTATGTTGAGCGCTAATATGCTGGTAAAAGTATTTGAACCCGGTGGTGCTTTTAGTATTGATAATGTTACGTTGCCTTATAGTCCGTACAATAGTTATGCAGGTATCAAATTACCTGAAGGTGATAAAACATGGGGATTCTTATTAACAAACAAAACGCATACAGCACAAATTGTTGACGTTGATAGTAAAGGAAAATTATTGTCGGGGACTACACCGGTTGAAGTTCAATTCTATAAAATTCAATGGCGCTGGTGGTGGGATAATAGCGGTGAGAGCCTCAGTAATTTTACACAGGACCAGTACAATAAATTAATAAAAACAGAAACTGTTGATCTGTATGATGGTAAAGGAACATGGGATTTTAAAGTTGCAGCTAACGAATGGGGAAGATACTTAGTGTTGGTTAAAGACCTGCAAAGCGGCCACACAACAGGACAGGTTTTATACCTGGATGAAGAAGGCTGGCAAAGCAGGGATAATACCGATGACCCTACAGCGGCCTCTATGTTATCTTTTACATCCGACAAACAAAAATACAATGTAGGAGATGATGTAACGCTTACTATTCCAAGCAGTAAAGGCGGAAGGGCGCTCATCAGTATTGAATCAGGAAGTAAAATTATAAAAACATTCTGGGCAGAAACAACACAGGGACAGACTGTCGTTAAATTCACGGCAGATAAAAATATGTCTCCCAACGTATATGTAAATGTAAGTCTATTACAGCCGCATGCACAAACGATCAATGATCTTCCGATAAGAATGTATGGTGTGATACCAATTTTTGTGGAAGATAAAAGCACCATTCTCAATCCCGTTATTACGATGCCTGCCTCCCTTAAGCCTGAGCAGCAATCATCCATCACCGTTAGTGAGAAGGATGGAAAAGAAATGACCTATTGTATCGCGATAGTAGATGAAGGATTATTGGACCTTACGAAATTTAAAACACCGGATCCTCACAGTTATTTTTATGCGCGCGAAGCATTGGGTGTAAAAAGCTGGGATCTGTATGATTTTGTGATCGGCGCCTGGGGTGGCGATCTGGACAGGATATTAACAATAGGTGGTGACCAGGATGCAGGACCGGCAAAACAAAAAAAGGCCAATCGTTTTAAACCGGTTGTTCAATATTTAGGGCCTTTCCATTTGAACGAAGGAGAAAATCAGACACATAATTTTACATTGCCGCAATACATAGGTTCTGTAAGAGCGATGGTTGTTGCCGCGGATCATGGCAGCTATGGCGCCACTGAAAAAACGGTAGCTGTTAAAAAACCTTTGATGATCCTGGCAACAATGCCAAGAGTATTGGGCCCGACGGAATCGATCAAACTACCGGTGACAGTTTTTGCAATGGAAAATAATGTTAAGGATGTAACGGTTACATTGCAATCAAACCCTTTTCTTGAAGTGATCGGTTCTCCTACGCAAACAGTAAGTTTTACAGAAACAGGCGAACAACAGGTTTACTTTGATGTAAATGTGAAACAGAATATCGGTATCGGTAAAGTAAAAGTTACCGCAACCAGCGGTACTGAAAAAGCAGATTGTGATATCGAATTGGATATCCGCAATCCTAATCCTCCTGTAACTAGCATTACACAAAAACTATTAGCTGCCAATGAACAATGGAGTACTGTTGTCTCACCAATTGGTGTTGCTGCAACCAGTAAAGCCGTATTGGAAATATCCAGCGTGCCGCCGATGAACCTTGAAAAGCGATTGGATTATTTAATAGAATATCCATACGGTTGTATTGAGCAGACCACTTCTGCCATATTTCCGCAATTGGTGTTGAACCAGTTAACTGACCTGGATGATTATAGAAAATCATTGGTTGATAGAAATATTAAATCAGGTATTACCCGGTTGCAGGATTTTCAATGCAGCGATGGAGGCTTTAGTTATTGGCCGGGACAACCCGAAAGTGATGAATGGGGCACTAACTATGCGGGGCATTTTTTATTAGAAGCGCAGGCAAGAGGTTATACAATAAATGAATCTTTATTACAGCAATGGAAATTGTATCAACGCAACAAGGCGAATGAATGGGCTCCTTCCACTACCAATTTTTATGGCGGCGACCTTACGCAATCTTACCGCTTGTTCTTATTGGCTTTAGCAAAAGCTCCTGAACTCGGTGCCATGAATCGTTTAAAAGAATTCAAATATCTTTCTCCTGAAGCTAAATGGAGATTGGCTGCTGCCTATAAACTAGTTGGGCAAGACAATGTTGCACTAAGCCTTATTAGTGGATTACCGACAACGTTCAGTCAACGTTATTCACCTGGCTTTACTTACGGTTCAGATCTTCGTGATCAATCGATGGTTTTGGAAACACTAACGTTATTGGGCAGACGAGCACAGGCAGCTGAATTGGTAACGACCATCGCTACTAAATTATCGCAGGATGACTGGTATAGCACACAGACAACCGCTTACGCTTTAATAGCCATCGCAGAATATTGCGGCAAAAATCCATCAGGAGCTAAAATAATTGTAAATGAAAATATTAATGGCAAAACCGTTGCGATCAATTCATCTTCTTATTTCTCACAGACACCAGTCGATATAAGATCCGGCAATGCTACTGTTGTGATCAGCAATAAAGGAAATAACGCATTGTATGTACGCTTAATTTCTTCCGGACAACCTTTGGCAGGAAGTGACCTGCATGTAAATAACAATCCTGCTATACTGTCAATGAATGTGAGTTATTTATCGCAAGATGGAAAACCGATCGATGTTAGCTCATTAACACAGGGTACTGATTTTATTGCGAAGGTCACTATTAAAAACCCAGGCAAGCGTGGTGATTATACACAGATGGCGCTATCGCAAATATTCCCGAGTGGCTGGGAAATATTGAACACAAGAATGATGGATGGAGAAGGCGCCTTCCAATCATCGCCATCGGATTACCAGGATATTCGCGATGACCGGATCTATACTTATTTCGATATCGAAGAAAATAAAACACTTACTTATTATGTGCAATTGAATGCATCCTATTTAGGAAGGTATTTTTTACCGGGCACTTTCTGTGAAGCGATGTATGATAACTCTATTACAGCTGGTGTTAACGGCAGATGGATTGAAGTAGTAGCACAATAATTGATAGAACGCAGATCGTAATAATCATAGCGGTCTGCGTTCTATTTATCAAAAACCAAGATTGAGTTTTTTCTCTTCCATATCAAAAAAAATAAAAAATACAAAACGCCGCACTAAAATTGTGCTGGCGATAGTATTGATTTTATTTATCTGGTTTGGGTTCTCCTTACAAGCTAAATTATTCAACGCTCCTACAAGCTTTGTTATTGAAGATAAAAATGGAAACTTATTAGACGCCTCTATCGCAACAGATGGGCAATGGCGTTTTCCTTATGATGAAAATGTACCGGAGAAATTTATCAAGTGCATAACTACTTTTGAAGACAAAAGATTTTACGCTCATCCGGGTGTTGACATTATTGCATTGGCCAGGGCCGTATCAAAAAACATAAAACATAAAAGTATTGTGCAAGGTGGCAGTACACTAACCATGCAGGTCATTCGCCTGAGCAGAAACAAAGAAAAAAGAAACTTATGGCAAAAATTAATTGAAAGTATTGAAGCCGTTAGATTAGAATGTTCTTATTCCAAAAAAAGTATCCTGGCATTGTATGCATCTTATGCTCCGTTTGGTAGTAACACCGTTGGATTGGATGCTGCTTCCTGGAGATATTTTGGCCGCAGTCCTGATAAATTAAGTTGGGGAGAGATGGCAGCATTGGCCGTTTTACCCAATGCGCCTTCGCTGGTTCATCCCGGAAAAAACAGGGATGTCTTATTAAAAAAAAGAAATGAGCTGCTCGATAAGTTAGTCGCTAATAAAACAATAGATCAAACCACCTGTGATCTGGCGAAGCTGGAACCATTACCGGGAGAGCCATTGCCATTACCTCAATACGCGCCACATTTATTGCAACGTTTTAAAGAAGACCTGAAAAATGAAAATCCATCTGCGGTAACAAAAATAAAAACGACCATTGATCTTCAACTTCAACAAAATGTAACCACTATTTTAAACCAGCACCATAGTATTTTGAAAGGCAACAACATTAACAACACCTGTGCTTTGGTGTTAGATGTAGAGACAGGAAATACTTTGGCCTATGTTGGAAATATTTACGACACACAAAATCCTGATATGGAAAGTGATGTGGACGTGATAAAAGCACCGAGAAGCCCTGGTAGTACTTTAAAACCAATGTTGTATGCAGCGATGCTTACCGATGGCATGATATTACCTAATTCCATCATCCCGGATATTCCTACACAAATTGGTGGTTATGCGCCGAAAAATTTTGATTTGAGTTACGATGGTGCTGTACCGGCATCACAGGCATTGGCGCGTTCATTGAATATTCCTGCGGTAAAATTATTACAACAATATAAGTACGAGCGCTTTTATGATGTATTGAAACAATGTGGTATTACCACTTTAGATAAACCTGCAGATAATTATGGGCTCGCGTTAATATTAGGTGGCAGCGAAGTTACGATGTGGGACATTGCCGGTGTATATGCAAGTATGGCAAGGACTGTAAATCACCAAAACAAAAATAAAGGCATGGCGATGTCGGATGATTTTCATGCACCCAATTATCAGTATAAAAATCCAAATTCCAAAAAACAAAATCCAAATACGGCGCTTAACTTTTTTGATCCAACAGCTATCTGGTTCACCTTTCAGGCAATGCAGGAGGTCATGAGACCGGGAGAAGAGGGCCTCTGGCAGCAATTTAATTCATCACAAAGAATTGCCTGGAAAACCGGTACCAGCTTTGGTTTTAGAGATGGCTGGGCTATTGGCATCACCCCAAAATATGTAGTAGCAGTTTGGGTGGGCAATACAGATGGTGAGGGCCGGGCGGGTTTAATTGGTGTACAAACAGCCGCTCCCATCATGTTTGATATTTTCAGGCAATTGCCTGCATCAACATGGTTCGCCTCCCCGCAAAATAATTTTGCATTTATTCCTGTCTGCAGAGAGAGTGGTTATCGCGCAAATATTGATTGTCCGGATGTAGACACAATAATGGTTCCCGCCAACGGCTACAAAGCGCCATTGTGTAATTATCATAAAATGATCCATCTTGATCCAACCGGTGTTTATCAGGTAAATGAAAATTGTGAATCGCCTTCGAAAATGATCAATAAGAGCTGGTATGTTTTAACGCCTACGATGGAGTGGTATTACAAACAAAAAAATCACGATTATAAACCGTTGCCTGCTTTCAGGTCAGATTGTACTTTTTCGGAAACCGGAAAACAAATGGATCTGATCTACCCTCAACCTGATGCAAAGATTTATGTGCCACTTGAAATAAATGGCGAAAGAGGAAAAACCATTTTTACGGCGGCGCATCGTAAAGCAGAAAGTAAAATATTCTGGAGCCTCGATGATGAATACATTACCACTACTACGAATTTTCACCAGATCGCTATAAGTCCCGCTCCTGGCAAACATATTATAACTTTGGTAGATGAAAATGGGGAATCTCTTTCCCGTCAGTTTGAGATAATTGATACCGTTAAATAAAAAGGATTTTGTAGCTACTTTCCCCCATTTTTTCAACAAACGGCCGATGAAATTTCATCCACCGAAAATTTCGTTGTACCTTTACCTGACCGCACGGATTTTTTTCTATTCTTCCCGAGTATGTGAGTTCCGCTGGTCAGTAATATCGGGTTAAATAAATTAACAAGATTTTTTTTCGATTACCTGTCTTTTCGTTGATGTTCAAACAACGATCATGTCAGATTTTGTTTTTTATTTTTTTTCGACACGTGTTATAAAACAGAATTTTAAACTTATTGATTATGGCCAAGTATATTTTTGTTACCGGTGGTGTTACCTCTTCGTTAGGTAAGGGTATTATTGCTGCGTCGCTTGCAAAACTGTTGCAGTCGAGAGGATTAAGGGTAACCATCCAAAAATTAGATCCTTATATTAATGTGGATCCCGGTACACTAAACCCCTACGAACATGGTGAATGTTTTGTTACAGAAGATGGTGCAGAAACCGATCTTGACCTTGGCCACTATGAAAGATTTCTAAATATATTTACTTCGCAGGCGAATAACGTTACTACCGGCCGTATCTATCAAACGGTTATCAACAGGGAAAGAGAAGGTGCTTATTTAGGTAAAACAGTACAGGTTATCCCACATATAACGGATGAGATCAAACGCAGAATATTAGCGATCGGTGAAACCGGGGAATATGATATTGTGTTGACAGAAATTGGCGGAACAGTGGGTGATATTGAGGGCTTACCTTTTATAGAAGCTGTACGCCAGTTACAATGGGAGATGCCTGAAGAAGATTGCCTGGTAGTGCATCTAACATTGATCCCCTATTTAAAAGCGGCGAACGAATTAAAAACAAAACCAACGCAACACAGCGTAAAGCTGATGAGCGAAAATGGCATACACCCTGATATTATTGTCTGCAGAACAGAAAGGCCATTAAATGCAGAACTTAAAAGAAAGATCGCACAATTCTGTAACGTAAAAACGGAAGCTGTAATTGAAGCAATGGACGCAAGTAGTATTTACAGGGTTCCGATAAAAATGTTGCAGGAAAATTTAGATACGATCGTGCTGAAAAAATTACAGATCAATGGGTATGCTGCTCCTGAATTAACTAAGTGGAAAGAATTCTTAGAAAAATTAAAACATCCTACCAGCAAAATAAATATCGGATTGATCGGTAAGTATATTGAATTACAGGATGCCTACAAATCAATATTAGAATCATTTGTACACGCCGGTGCGATGAATGAATGTAAAGTACAGATAGTAAATATCCACAGTGAATTTATTACAGATGAAAACGTGGCAGAAAAATTAGGCGCGCTGGACGGATTGTTGGTGGCGCCGGGTTTTGGTATGAGAGGCGTAGAAGGAAAGATCACGGCTGTGAAATATGCAAGAGAAAACAAACTACCTTTCTTTGGCATTTGTTTAGGAATGCAAATGGCGGTAATTGAATATGCAAGAAACGTAATGGGATTAACGGATGCGCATTCAACCGAAATGGATGCCGATACTAAAAACCCTGTTATTGACCTGATGGAAGAACAGAAAAAAGTAACTACAAAAGGCGGTACCATGCGTTTGGGTGCTTATCCATGTACGTTAAAAGAAGGTACGCTGGCTTATCGGATCTATGGCCAATCTTCTATCAGCGAAAGACATCGCCACCGTTGGGAGTTCAATAATAAATATTTAGATCAATTTGAAAATTCGGGTATGATCGCCAGCGGTAAGAATCCTGCAACCGGTTTGGTTGAAGTAGTTGAATTACCTGCCCACCCATTCTTTATTGGTGTGCAATACCATCCGGAATTAAAAAGTACGGTAGAGAACCCTCAGCCAATATTCGTGAACTTTATTAAAGCTTCCAAAGAGTTTGCCGAACAAAAAAGTAAAGTAAAAACCGGCGTACTTCAAAACGAGCCCATATAAAAATATTACTATCAATGAGATGCTATTATCCGGCATCTCATTTGATACTATTTAACAGTCTCTTATAAATTGGCTGCATAATCTCCCTGCTTAACTCATTGATTCGCCTATCTTTGCCACTTATATTAAAAAAGAAAATACTAAATCAAATCACATTAGAAATGAAAAAAATACTTTATAGTCTGTTTTTTCTTACCATTACCATCACCTGCGTTTCGGCTCAAAGTAAAAATGACCCGGATGCTAAAAAATTATTAGAGGCGGTTACTACTAAATTTAAAACTTTTAAGGCAGTACAGGCAAAATTTACACTCAGAATAGAGAATGCAGCAGGTAAGTCCCTGGGTTCAAAAACAGGTTCTGTATCGATGAAAGGCATGAAATACAGGGTAAGCATTACTGGGCAGGAAATTTTTTGTGATGGTACCAACGTTTCCACTTACGATCCTTCTTCTAAAGAAGTAACTATTACAAAAGTAGATCCTACAAGTAACGCTATTACACCGCAAAAAATATTTGCAGATGATTCTTACGATAAAGATTTTCTCTACAAATTAAACGATCCGAAAGTAGTGAATGGAAAAACAATTGAAGAAGTTGAATTGACACCTATCGATAAAACGAAATCCTTTTTTAAAGTACTCGTTCAAATAGATAAAGCCACGCAGACTATTGTCAGCACTAAAATATTCGAAAAAACAGGAGAAAGATATACCTATTCAATTAGTAACATGAATACAAAAGCAGCCATCGGTGATGATGAATTTGTATTTGATGCTAAAAAATACCCTGGGACCGAAGTGGTAGATTTACGATAACAGAACATGTTGTAAAATATTCAGTCGGCAGTGTTCATACGCTGCCGATTTTTTATTGATCTCCTTTGGGATTCCAGCGATACGTATTGATAGTAAAGCCGGCCAGATCTAAAACCCTGTCCACCACCGTAGCTGCCAGTTCTTCGAATGTAGTAGGCTTACTATAAAAAGAGGGTGTAGCCGGACAAATAATTCCTCCTGCCAGTGTAATGGTCTCCATATTTTTTATATGGATAAGGTTGTAAGGTGTTTCCCTCACTACACAGATCAACTTTCGTCTTTCCTTCAATACTACATCCGCTGCTCTTGTGATGAGGTCGTTACTGATACCTGAAGCGATCCTGCCCAAGGTTCCCGTACTGCAGGGGATAATGATCATTGTATCATATTGCCCCGAGCCTGAAGCGAATGGTGCGTTGAAATCTTGTTGCGTGAAAAATTTTACGGGATAATCAGCATAGCTTTCATTGCCTAATTCTGTCTCCCATACCTGCCGGGCATTTGTCGTCATCACTACAGAAAGCTCACTCCACTGGTTTTTTATGCCGATGAGTTTATCCAATAAAACCTTCGGATAAATAGCGCCACTTGCCCCGGTTATTGCTACAACAATTTTATGCATTAATTTGTACTTAAATTATCTGTCTAAGCTACTAAACAATTGCTGTATGAAAAAGATTGCCCCGGTATTTATTCTGGTCTTGAGCGTGATCATTAGTGTATCATTTATTTCGTCTCCCAAAGAAAGTGTGCATTGGCTCACCATTGCGGAGGCTCAAAAGGCCTATCAAAATAATCCTAAGCCGATCTTGGTAGATGTATATACCAGCTGGTGTTATTGGTGTAAAGTAATGGATAAGGAAACATACTCGAAAGACAGTGTTGCCTCCTACATTAACCAACATTATTATGCGGTGAGAATAGATGCCGAAACAAAAGACTCTATTGAATGGAGAGGAAAAAAATTTGGGTATAAACCCGAATACAAAGCAAATGAATTTGCCGCCTATTTACTAAATGGACAAATGAGTTTCCCTACAACAGTTTTTATTGCAGATATCAATGCGCAGCCCGCAGCTTTACCGGGTTATTTAAAACCTGCTGAATTTGAGCCGCCATTAAAATATTTTGGTGATGGTGTTTACAAAACACAGCCTTTTGTTGATTACATGAAAATTTTTTCAGCCAAATGGCAATAATCAAGTTCCAGTTTGAATAAATTGTTATGGGGCAAGAGATTGTTTTGCCCCATAATGCGACAATCTTTCCCCCTTAAATAAATCCGTTGTTTTATAAAATAATAGACGTAAATTCAATAAACATTTATAACATTAAAAAAATTATCAGCTATGAAAAAAGTAATATTAGCGATTGTTATGGTACTGGGAGTTACCGGTTTTGCGATGGCACAAAATACATCAGGCGATGCAAATATGCCAGGGCCGTACCATCATCATCACCATCATCATTATCACCATTACGATCACAGATAAATAAATAATTCTAGGATTGAATGAACAAAGCCTGTAGTAAAAACTACAGGCTTTTATTTTTAAATGCAATAATTTTATCCAAATATTTCATTCAGTAATCCTGCCAATCGTACGCCACCTTTTAATAGCTGTGTATTAACAATATCAATATGATCGTAATTATAACGATAACTTAGTTTCTGTTCATTTTGATTTATCTCAATATATAATTTTGCTGCAATCTGGTTCGATTCATAGAACCATTCGCTGATCGGTTCTTTTTGCCAGGTTTCTCTTTGACTGATAGTGGAGAAATTAATAGCGTTGGTATACTCCGTATAACTTAATTGTTGAAAGTCGATCAGTTTTTCATCCCATACTGCGTGTAAATTGGTCGGTTCCCTGAACCACATTACCCTTATTTTATTTCCGCCCTCATCTTCCGCGCGACTCACATGCATTGGCTGATGAATATCTCCTACCAGGTGAATTAAAAAACGGAGATAGAACAATTTTTTTTCTTTAGCCAAATTTTTATTTTTCAATTGTTTGATTAAAAAATTCACTTCTGTGTAGGCATCTGCTGCAGTATCTTTTAAAAGATATTCTTTCACCTGCGGATAAGTTAACCCATCAGGAAAATTGATATAATGCATTGGTGCCAGGTAACTATAGTCTGTATCAGATTTTATAAAATCTGCCCAGTTGCTTGCCATAGCAATAGATTCATTTCCCAGTATTTGTTGGATAGCCAGTTTTGCTTTCGGCGTTAAATAGCTTTCTGCAATTTGTCCCACAATACGGTGTCCAAGCACACCCCACGCAATTGAGCTAAATGGCAAGTAGAAAAACAAAGCGATAAACAATAGTTTTTTAAATCGTTTCATACTGTGGATTTTAATTGAAATTACGGCAATAAAAAATCCCATTTTAAAAAATGGGATTAAGAAAAAATTATTTAAATGTTTTTTCCGCCATGTCAGGAATATCTTCAGCTTTGTAATCACCGATATCTAGTTTCTTTTTCGTTTCTTCAAAAGCTTTTAATGTAAGATCAATATCCTCATCGCTGTGAGAGGCTGTTGGAATAAGCCGGTAAATAATATCTCCTTTCGGAATAACAGGATATACCACTATCGAACAAAAAATGCGATAATTTTCTCTCAGGTCCATCACCATCTGTGTAGCTTCAGGCACATCGCCTTTCATGAACACCGGTGTTACAGGAGAATTGGTACTGCCGATATCAAAACCTCTTTCTCTCAATCCGTTTTGTAAACGATGTACATTGTGCCATAATTTTTCTCTTAGCTCAGGCATTGTTTTTACCATTTCCATACGTGTCAGCATTCCTTCTACGATCATTAATGGCAAGCTCTTCGCGAATATTTGAGAGCGTGTATTGTAACGTAAATATTTCAATACATTTTTCGGTCCGCTGATAAATGCGCCAATACTTCCCATACTTTTTACAAAAGTTGAAAAATAAAGATCTACACCATCCTGACAACCTTGCGCTTCATCTGCCCCCGCACCTGTTGGCCCCATATAACCGAAGCCATGTGCATCATCGATCAATATCCTGAATTCGAATTTTCTTTTAAGTGCAACAATTTCTTTTAAAATTCCCTGTTCGCCATCCATACCAAAAACCCCTTCGGTGATCACTAAAATACCGCCGCCATTCTTTGCTGCCAGTTCTTTTGCTCTGTGTAATTGCTTTTCGCAATCTGCAATATCATTGTGCTTAAAAGCATACCGATGTCCCATGTGTAATCTTGTTCCATCAACGATACAAGCATGTGCCTCCGCATCATATACAATTACATCACGGCGATTTACCAACGCATCGATACAACTCATGATACCCTGATAGCCGAAATTTAATAACATGGTATCTTCTCTTTTTACAAATGCGCTGATCACTTTTTCAAGCGCATCATGCTTATCTGAATTTCCACTCATCATTCTCGCTCCCATAGGGTTACCCATGCCGTACATGGCAGCAGCTTCTGTATCTATTTTTCTAACTGTAGGATGATTTACCAAACCCAGGTAATTATTTAAGCTCCATACGATCATTTCTTTACCTCTGAAATTCATTCTTGGCCCTAATTCACCTTCTAATTTTGGGAAAGCAAAATAACCGTGAGCCCTATCCATGTGTTGACCGATCGGTCCGCCATCTTTCACTAATTTGTCGAAAACATCCATAATAGTTGTAAATTTTAAGTACTAAGTTGTAAGTTCTAGATTTCAGTTATACGCTTATGAATAAACGTTTGCAAATTTAAGGTTTTGGACACAAAAAGCATAACCTTCTCTTAACATTCAAATTTGCTGTAAATCACTGGATAGCCTGCTACCTTTGGTAAAATTTAACACAATGAGAAGGCTATTTATTTTTATCCCCTGTTTATTACTGATCGTGGCTTATTCTTCGGCTCAATCCGTACAAAAAGCAAAGCCCAAACTGATCGTTGGATTGGTTATAGATCAAATGCGCTGGGATAACTTATACCGATATGCCGATCAATACAGCAATAATGGCTTTAAACGTTTATTACGTGAAGGTTTTAGTTGTGAAAACACCATGTTGCCTTATACACCAACGGTTACAGCCTGCGGACATACCTGCATTTACTCCGGCAGCGTGCCTGCTATTACCGGTATCACTGGCAATAACTGGTGGGATCAGGATGCTAATAAAGAAGTGTATTGCACGGATGACAGCAACTACACAACGGTGGGAAGTAATACCAAGGCCGGACAAATGAGCCCCAACAGAATGTTAGTGACTACTATTACAGATGAATTAAGATTGGCAACAAATTTTAAAAGCAAAGTAATAGGCATTGCGTTAAAGGACCGCGGGGCCATATTACCAGCCGGACACAGTGCCAACGCTGCTTATTGGTACGATGGAGAAAATGGCAACTGGATAACCAGCTCTTACTACATGAATGAATTGCCTGCCTGGGCCAATCAGTTCAACAGCAGAAAAGAAGTTGATAGCTTAATGTCGCTCAATTGGAACATGTTGAACCCTGCTACTACCTATACGCAGAGCTCGGCTGATGAAGAAAGTTATGAAAGAAAGTTTGATGGAGAAAACACTACCTCATTCCCGCATACGCTCGATAAACTGGGAGACAAAAAATACAATATTATAAGATCCGTTCCGCAAGGAAATACCTTAACCCTTGATTTCGCAAAAGCAGCCATAGAAGGCGAACAATTAGGCATGAATGGCAATACAGATTTTTTGGCCATCAGTTGTTCTTCTACCGATTATATCGGGCACCAGTTCGGACCCAATTCTATAGAAAATGAAGATGATTATCTACGCCTGGATAAAGACATTGCTGATTTCTTAAAATATTTAGATGCCAGATATGGCAAAGGAAATTATTTGTTCTTTTTAACTGCGGACCATGGCGTGGCACATATTCCGGGCTTTTTAGAACAGAACAAAATACCCTCAGGCTTTTTAGATGGTTATGCCATGATGTATTATTTAAATGCAAATGCCAAAGCAAAATTTGGCATATCAAATGTGATCGTTGATGCAGATAATTATCAGTTAACCCTCAATCGTTCATTGTTGGATTCTGCTAAAATAACAAGAGAAACAATGATCGATTTTCTACTGCCTTTAGTTAAAAAAATAAATGGTGTTGCCAATGCATTTGACATTGAAAAAATAAATGAAACTACATTGCCGGACGTGCAAAAGAAAATGCTCAGCAATGGGTATTTCGCTAAACGCTGTGGCGATATACAACTCATCTATCAGCCGGGCTGGATCGATGGCGGACCAACAGGCACCACGCATGGTTTATGGAACCCTTACGATGCGCATATTCCACTGGTTTGGTTTGGATGGGGCATAACACACGGACAAACAAACGATGAAGTGTACATGACAGATATTGCACCAACCATCGCTGCAATGCTGCATATCCAGATGCCGAATGGCTGTATTGGCAAACCGATCATAGATATAACAAAATAATTGATTGAAATATTTTAAAAAAGCCTTGGCAAATTTGCTAAGGCTTTTTTATGCATTCATTTAGCAGATTGTATTGCATATTATATATTAACCGTATTTTCATAGCTGACTAATTAAAAACTAATGAAAATATTTTTTTCTATTGTATTGATCATTGCAGGTTATACATCTTTTTCACAGACCTATGTTTCCCTGGCACCCAGTCTGACTAATACAGCGGGAACACTAGCTGACAAATCCAATATAGCGCTTGAAATAGGCCAGCAATGGGACGTTTTTAGTATGGGTGTAGATATTGGCCAAACTACTTTAAGTCCGATAGGTAAAAAAGATACAGGTACTTATTTGGAGCTACGCCCGAATTTGAACATTTTCCAGGAGGGCAGGTTCACCAACACATTTACAGCAGGCATCGGCTATGTTTTTGGTGCAGAAGAAAATCTTTTAACAGAAGTTACTTATGGTATAGAATATACCTCCACGGAACAGTTACACTTCAATGTTTTTTTTGGCAACTATTATTACAGTGGGAAAACGTCTGCAAGCAGCACTTCTTTTTTTGGTATTTCTGCCGCATACTATTTTAAACCAAATAAAACTGGTGCCCTTATTAAAAGGGATGACAGATAAATCTGAATTAACCGTTTGTTAATGCGCCATTATTATTAAACTTTTTTGGCAATATTACGTCTTAAGAAAAATAACCAATCTTAACATTAAACAACAAACAATGAAACGATTTCTTCCAAAAGTACTTGGCCTTGCATTTTTATTAATGTCATTTGCCTTCAGCTCAAAAACAAACAGTCCAAAAGATGGCCATCCTTATTATTTACATGCACTTTCTGATCTTCGTGCCGCACGCTGGATGATCGAACATCGCCCTGGAAATTGGGCACAAACTAATGATGAGATGGAAGCTGTAAAACAGATCAATGCTGCCATTGGTGAAATTAAAAAAGCTTCTATCGATGATGGGAAAGACATTGATGATCATCCAAAAGTTGATGAACGCAACGACCATGACGGCCGTTTACATGAAGCGGTTGATTTTCTAAAAAAAGCACGTGAAGATATCAGTCATGATGAAGACAATGTATTTGCACAAGGTTTACAAGGCAGGGCATATATGCATATCGACAAAGCGATCGATGCTACAAAACGAGCCATCCACCAATAATCAAAATACTTTTAAAACAGAAAAGCCACTACTTAATAGTGGCTTTTCTGTTATATATCATTAGTAAAATCTTTCGGTTCAATTTTATTCTTTAAATTACCTGTGTAACCAATTATAAACCCTCTTTTATAAAATTCATTTTATCTTATGGCACAGACACAAAACATACCACTTAAGCTTGCTGAATTAAAACACCGTAGAGAACTATGCCTGAAAGAGCTTAAAGGAGATAAACATATTTCGAAGCTTGGCCAGCTGGCTGTCTGGATCACTGATAAAGTAGGAAGTATGGGCTTCTTCTTCATTATTTTTTTCTGGACAATTATTTGGCTAGGCTGGAATATCCTCGCTCCTGTAGCAGCACGTTTTGATCCTTATCCTGCCTTTGTACTTTGGTTATTTATTTCGAATATGATCCAGTTGTTTTTATTGCCATTGATAATGATCGGACAAAATTTACAATCGCAACATGCTGAATCAAGAGCAGAAACAGATCTGAAAATAAATGAATTAGCAGAGATCGAAAATGAAACGATATTGATGCATCTTGAAAATCAAAATATACTCATGCTCCAGATCTTGAAAAATATTGAATCTAAAACCGATTCTTTGGATAGTAAGATCAAAGGATAATAGCTTCCAAATAAAATAAAAAGCCCCTCTAAATAAAGGGGTTTTTTATTTTATTTAAAGCGATTGACTTATTGATCGCTAATACTATATACCTGCTTTGAAGTAGCAATTATAAAATCAAGTGATCGTCTCCCTGCACCTTCGATGATTAAAAAAAGACAGGTTAGTATTTGTGCATAATCGGATCGTACCTCATGCAATACTGCCCAAATACCTATTTTTGGCGGTGCTGGTGGCAATGGCAAAGGACTAGTGCCAAGGTAAAGATCTATCTTCGTACTAAGCACTGCAACGATCATTTGTATAACAAAATAAAAAGCAGTTATCCTGGTGAATAAGCCAAAGATCAATAGCAGGCCACCTATAATTTCGCCTGTAGCCACAAAATGAGCGGTAGTTTCAGGAAATGGGAATCCTAATTTTGTGAATCTTCCTACTCCCTGATTTGGATAAACAAATTTTAAAATACCTTCCCAAAAAAATACAGTTCCGGCCATTAAACGAATAATTAAAATAGTTGATTGCCCGGTAGCAGGCGGATGAAGAAACCAATTAATAATTTTTTTCATTGCTTTTCATTTTAGATAAATAATACTGCAAACATCAACACTCGGGTTCTCTTTTTAAGGTCAATTACATTATCTATTGGTTTTACTTGATTAAATACTGGATTATCAAGAATCCCGCTTATATCGTGTAATAATATTTCAAGATCAAGCAGTGTTAGTAACTTTGAAAAAAAACTTGAAAAGCAGAACACTTATATATCATTTTCTTTTTTGGACTACTATCTACCTTTTTTGGATCATTGTTTTTCGTAGCTATTCTATCTCCCTTACTAAAACAATGACGATAGAGTTCTGTTATTTAATTTTCATCACTGTAGACTACTATGCTATTAGTTATTTTATAACTCCCAAGTTTCTGATCAAAAAAAAATATTCCCCTTTTATTTTAGCTATAATAATGATCATTTTACTTTCTGCATTCCTTAGAACTTTGCTAGCAGCAGAAATGAATGCACACTTTTTTCATACAGTTTCTATAGATTTCAGTACATTATATTTAAATTCAGTAGCTAATATTTCGCTTTGGATATTGATCATTATACTCGGGAAAATGATAATTGACAGTAAACAAACACAGCAACAAGTAGCATTGCTGGAAAAAGAAAGAATAAAAAATGAACTGGATTATCTAAAGGCACAAATTAATCCACATGCACTTTTCAATTCACTAAATACTATTTACGGCTATATTGATAAGGATAATCAAATAGCAAGAAATACACTGTTACAATTCTCAGAGTTATTGAGATATCAGCTATATGATTGCGGCGCCGAGAAAGTAGATTTGGAAAAAGAAATAGATTATATAAAGAATTATATCGTCTTTCAACGTTTAAGAAAAGATGAAAAATTAACAGTATTATTTGAAATTGAAAATATTGAACCAGGTTTAAAAATTGCGCCACTTTTATTAATGATATTGATTGAAAATGCATTTAAATTTGTCAGTAACTTTTCTGACAAAGAAAATAAAATACTGATCAAACTATTCACCAGAGACAATTTTTTGTACAGCTCATTTATCAATACAAGAGAATTACAATATCCCTCACCAACAAAAGATGCTAACGGTATTGGCATTGCTAATTTAAAAAGGAGATTAGCGCTATTATACCCCGACAAATATGAGTTTTTAATTAACATTGATAAAGATTTTTATGAAACAAATTTAAATATCAATTTGTCATGAAACTAAAATGTATCATTATAGATGACGAACCGATCGCAAGAAAAATTTTGCAGGAATTTATTGAAGAAATAGATTTTTTAGAGTTGGCAGGACAAGCAGAAAATCCATTAAAGGCTATGTCATTGTTAAATGACAACACTATCGATATTATCTTTTTAGATATCAATATGCCCAAAATAAATGGCATTGAATTTTTAAAGAATTCGAAGATAAATGCCAATATTATTATGACGACTGCTTATACTGAGCATGCTGTGGAAGCATATGGATTAGATGTTTTGGATTACCTGGTAAAGCCTATTGCTTTTGAACGTTTTCTTAAAGCCTGCAATAAGGCAAAAGAAACAGGAAGGCCAACAAAAATAACCCCTCAAATAAATGATCATTTTTTTATAAAATGCGATAACCAAATTGAAAAGATATTTTTCAATGATCTTATATATGCCGAGGCCATGCTGAATTATGTAATGCTCTATACAAATTCAAAAAAAATGATGGTGTACATCACTATTAAGAGTTTAGAAGAACAATTGCCCGCTGAAGTATTTATTAAAGTACACAAATCGTTTATAGTGAATATGAATAAGGTAGACAGCATTGAAGGGAATATATTAAACATTGGCAACGAAAAGATCACGATCAGCCAAAATTTAAGGGAAAAGGTGATCAAAGAAATTGTAAAAGATAAAATGATAAAACGTTGATATTCCTCTTATAAGCTTAGAACATAACGAAATAATTTCCATCATTATCTCCACGTCACTGCCAACTCACATTAAATATCTCTGTATAAAATCCTGTACCTGAACTAAAATACAACACAGTAGGGTATTGACTTAGCGTATCCCCCTGTTCCGAACCAGTAAAAGTAATGCTATTACTGCTGTAAAGAATTGGGTCTGTCGTTGGACTTTGTGAAGAACCTGATTGTTGGTAGAGGATTATTTGATTCCCACCTGATAAATCAGTGATCACTTGCGAAGGAGTCAAAGCAAAAAATAGTGTATCAGCCGTAACAGGAATATTTGTTATTGTACCCCATGTAACAGTATTGCCGTTTGAACAAATTAAATTAAGATAAATGCTTTTCCCAACGACAGTTGTAGGAAGGTTTGTTAATCTTATACTATCAATAGTTAACGATATAGTTTGAGTACTAGTTTTTGAGCAGCTCAAGATGCTTGATATTAACAGGCATCCTGCTATTAGTCTTATGTATCTCATTTTAGTTATTTTTTTTGTAGAAATTATACAGTAACCTCATAAGCTAACTATGTGCCATGCTTATTATAAAAATGTAATGCTCCTTTAGATTCTTTACTGATCTAGCCATATTGTAATATATTGATATGAAAAACCTTTAATACATTTAAAGAACAAACCATTCTAAATGAAAATCAGAATTCCATATTGATAAAATTTTCAAAGTGAAATAATACAGAATCTATTATTGTAGCGATACATAATAATAGATTCTGTGAATATTTTGTATCCTGTAATTTCTTTACTGCATCATTTATACTTTCAATGTGTTGAATAGTATATCATCATCTTGATAATGGAGTTTCCGCATTTTTATCCAGTTTGATACCTGCATATCCGTCAATTCCTGTTTCATGAAGATCAAGCCCTGCTAACTCTACATCTGCGCTAACCCTGTTTCCAATTACAACATCTAATAATTTAAACATGAGCCAACCTGCAATGCCTACGAATATTAGATTTGTAATGGCACCAATACATTCTGCATAAAATTGACTAGTGTCTCCATAAAACAATCCTCTTACATTCCCTTTTATACCATTTAAGCCATCGCCATAAGTACCATCTGCAAAAAGTCCAAGGGATAATACTCCCCAAATACCATTTGCCCCATGTACAGCAACAGCACCGACAGGATCATCAATCCTTAATTTTCTTTCCATAAATAGTGTCACTTCTACAACTAGTATTCCTGAAATCAATCCAATTATTGCACCTCCTGCTGGTGAAACAAAAGCGCAAGGGGCCGTGATTGCAACTAAGCCTGCAAGCAATCCATTACACATCATGCTAACGTCTGGTTTATTGCCTCTCACCAACCAAATCCAAAGCGTTGCGGCCAAGGCCCCAGCACAGGAGGCAATCATAGTATTGAAAGCAACGACAGCGAATCTTAAATCTGTGCCGGCAAAAGTTGAACCTGAATTAAACCCAAACCAGCCAAAAGCAAGAATGAGCGTACCTAGCACAGCCATTGGAATGCTATGGCCAGGAATTGCATTGGGAGTTTTATCTTTATTATACTTACCTATCCTTGCTCCAATCATACGTGCACCAACAAATGCTAAAACACCACCTGTTAAGTGCACAACAGAAGAGCCGGCAAAATCAAGGTAACCATGTCCTAAACCAAAGTTAATACCCAATTGTGCTAACCAACCGCCGCCCCATGCCCAGTTACCATATATTGGATAAATAAGACCGCCAATAATTACACCAGAGACTGCGAAAGAGGCAAACTTCCATCTTTCAGCCATAGCCCCAGTGGGAATAGTTGCGGCAGCATCCATAAATACCATTTGGAAAACAAAAAAACCTAACACACCAACATCATAAACACCATTCATGAAGAAACCTTTGCAACCAAATAATCCAAAACTGTGACCAAGCAATGTTATTGATATTTCATGATTCAAACCATCGAAGCCTCCAAGTGTTCCCAAAGATCCTACCCCACCAAACATTATGGCAAAGCCACAAATAAAGAACCCCATTGCGCCCGCAGGATATACGAACAAATTCATTGCCATTGTATGGCCGACATTTTTAGCCCTCGTCAATCCTGTTTCCACTAAAGCAAAACCTGCTTGCATAAAAAATACCAGGAAACCTGTAATCAACAACCAAACCATATTAATACCCACTTTATTTTTACCTACCTGATCAGCTACTTCGCTTGGAGTTGGTGCTCCTGGTTTGACTGCAGTAATATCTGAAACATTACCAGTAGCAATCCCACTAGGATCAGGATTTCTTGAAATAGTTTGTGCGGTTGAATTGAATACAGATAATGTAAATACAATTGCCAATACAAATAATATTATTTTATGTGTCATAATAGATAGATTAGTGATTAATTATTTATTAAAGATTTATTGCGTATCGCTAGGACCTTGAGTTGAAGCTTCTCCTCTTGCTCCATTACTAATTCTTATCGATTCTTCGACAGCATAAGTAAAAATCATCCCGTCACCAATTTCACCGGTGAATGCTGCTTTTTCAATACAGTTAATTGTTTTTTGAACATTTATTTCTCTCAATACAATCGATATAAATATTCTAGGTATATATTGTGTATCATAGACGGTTCCCCGATAGCTATGATGGCCCCTAGTAATTTCATTGCCAACGCCTGCTGCTTCCCAATAAGAAAAGAAATCAATTCCATTTTCTTTCAAGGCTAATTTTACATCTTCAAACTTTGATGTTCTAACAATTGCTTCAATTTTTTTCATAACATTTTTGCTTTTATTATCGATGACTATTTTAAACTACGCTACATAATTCAACTTATTTTCTTGGCATATAAATTATTATGCAAACACCAACAAATGCTATAAAAGCGCCAATTATATCATACTTATCGGGTTTAAAATCATCAATTTTCCACGCCCACATAAGAGCCATAACAATAAAAATTCCTCCATACGCTGCATAAACACGACCAAAATTAGCCGGTTGATATGTTGCTATAAAGCCATAAACAATTAAAATAATTCCACCCAATATTGCATACCAAAGTGGTTTATTATTTTTCATGTAAAGCCAAACCAAATAGCCTCCGCCAATTTCACAAAAGCCTGCTAAAATAAAAATCAGTAACGACCTAAATACTGCCATAATAACCTTTATTATAAACACTATATATACTATTGATTTTAAAAATTGAACTATCCACAACATTATCTTATAAAAGAAAAGAAGAATAGATTTTTTCATATTTTTAAAATCACTTCATTTTGTTTCCTTGTTTTGCATATACCTTTCTGTAAGCCCAAGAAAAAATCAAAGGAAAAACTAATAATGAAAACATCATGGCGCAAAGGATACCGCCAATTACCACTCTTGCCAATGGCCTTGAACTTTCGGATCCAATACCATGAGAAATAGCAGCAGGAAAAAGACCAATAGCAGCCATTAATGCCGTCATCATTACCGGTCGTATACGTGAGTTTACCCCTAATTTAATAGCTGTGTATAATGTACTGTTTTCACTTTTTATTCTTTCGAGATTTTGTTTAAAAACAGTTATGAGTAAAACGCCATCCTGGATGCAAATACCAAATAATGCAATGAACCCAATACCGGCAGATATACTAAAATTCGTACCGGTAATATACAATGCCATTATACCGCCTACAATTGCAAAAGGAACATTTAAGAATACAAGACCTGCATCTTTTAAATTACCGAACATTATAAATAATAATAAAAAAATAAGCAACAAACTTATCGGCACTACTTGTGTTAATCTTCTCTGCGCCCTTTGCTGATTTTCAAAATCGCCCTGCCATGCCATGCTGTATCCCCTATTTAACGATATAGCATTTTTTACTTTTTGTTGTGCCTCGGCAATTGTACTTCCCATATCTCTACCACGTACCGAAAATTTTAATGCAGCGTATCTTTCATTATCATCTCTGAAAATTAAGCATGGGCCTGTAGTTCTCGTTATTGTTGCTATTTCTTTAATAGGAACCTTTGCCCCTGTCCAGGTCGGTACTAATAGATTACCAATATCTGTAGGCGTTTTTCTGTAATTCTCCGGTAGCCTTATACGTATATCGAATGTTTTGATACCTTCGTATAAGGTAGATGCGGCAAGGCCTCCTATTGCCATTGCCACAACAGCGTTCGCATCAGCAGTTGATACTCCGTAAAGTGCCATCTTTTGTTGATCAAGATTTACGTCCAATTCAGGTTGGCCAATATTATGTATCACGCCGAGATCTTCAATACCTTTCACATCTTTCAAAACATCGTATATGGCATTCACTCTGTTTTCCATATAATTAAGAGAATCACCATACACTTTTACACAAATTGAACCCTTTACTCCCGACACCGCTTCTTCTACATTATCCATTATTGGTTGTGAAAAATTAAAATCACTACCAGGTAATACTGAAAGTTTTTTATTCATCTGATCAATCAATTCTTCTTTTGATATTTTTGGATCCCATTCTGATTGAGGATAAAGCATTACCGAAAATTCATTATTATAAAAACCTGCAACATCGGTACCGTCATCTGGCCTGCCCGTTTGTGATACCGCGTATTTTACCTGTGGAAATGTCATCAGTATACTTCTTACTTGCTTAGATATTTCTACTGATTTTTCTAACGAGATACTGTATGGCGTTTGTACACGCAACCATATCGATCCTTCATCCAATTCTGGTAAAAATTCAGAGCCCAAAAATTTAAATGAATAAAGCCCTAATATCATTACTACAATAGAAATTGTAATCACGATTTTTTTATACTTGAATGCAATTGCAAAGCCCCTAAGCATAAGGCGCGTTAGATGATGCACAAAAGGATTGTGTTTTTCGTGTACATTCTTTTTCAATAAAATACTTATAAGTACAGGTACTAATGTTAATGTTGTAATTAATGCACCTAACAATGCAAAGCCTAAAGTATAAGCAAGTGGAGAAAACATTTTGCCTTCTACTTTTTGAAAAGCAAAAATGGGTAGTAGTCCTGTGATGATGATTGCCTTTGCAAAAAATATTGCTTTACCTAACTGGGCACCGTTGCGTTTAATTAAACCTTCTTTTGCCATTCCATTAAACCGGTCCATGCCAATTTGTGCCGCTTGATGCCCAAGTATCACAAACATCCCTTCTACCATTACTACTCCTCCATCTATGATAATACCAAAATCTACAGCACCTAATGATAGCAGGTTTGCAGACATGCCCATTAAATGAAGACAAATAAACGCAAACAATAATGCCAATGGTATTATGATAGAAACAATAAGTGTAGTGCGCCAGTTAAACATAAACAACGACACCAGTAATGTTACCAATAAAATACCTTCAACAAGATTATGCAGTACTGTATGCGTTGCATATTCTATTAAATCGGAACGGTCATAATAAGGTATTATTTTTGTATCAGAGGGGAGAATAGAATTATTCAGTAGGTCTACTTTTGCCTTAAGCGCATTAACCACCTCTGTAGGATTATCTCCTTTTCTCATAACGATGATAGCTTCAACCACATCGGGTTCATCAGTAATAATTCTTTTTCCAGTAGAATCTTTTATACTATTAGATCTTGCTACCCAACCCAATCGCGGTACATTTGATATGGCTACCTGTGCCACATCTTTTACTAATACCGGTACGCCATTATTATTTTCGACAATAATATTTTTTATCTCATTAATTTCATTCAATAAGCCTATACCCCTTACCACAAATGCCTGATCATTTTCAATGATCATATCTCCACCAATATTGATATTTGTTTTTTGTACCGCAGTAAAAACATCTAAAGGTGTAATACCAAGTGACGCTAATTTCCCGGGATCTACCTGTATTTCGTAGGTTTTTGTTTTACCTCCGAAACTATTTATATCTCCTACCCCTGGCACAGATCTTAATTGACGGTCAATCACCCAATCTTGCAGGGTCTTTAACTCTCGTACATCTCTTATGCTACTTTTTAATGTGTACCGAAAAATTTCTCCCGTTGGGCCCGTAGGAGGTTGAACTGACGGGGATACATTATTAGGTAAGGTTGCATTGTTTAATAAATTCATTACCTGTTGCCTTGCCGCAGGATCTTTTACATTATCATCAAAAATTAGTTTTACATAAGACAAACCGAAAATAGATGTAGAACGCAAACTTATTTTTTCTTGCACCGGGTTCATTGCTATCTCTATAGGTATAGTAATGAATTTTTCAACCTCTTCTGCACTACGGCCCGGCCACTGTGTTATTATATCAATCTCTGTATTTGTTACATCGGGAAAAGCCTCAATAGGCATACTTTTAAAAGTAATAATACCCGCAATAAATAATAGTAATGCAGAAAAAATAATAAAATATTTATTCTTAAGTGAGAACCCGATAATCCCTTTGAGAAATTTGATCATATACTTACGATTGATTCAACCTTTTATTTAGTCTTAAAATTTTCTACTTAATACGATATAGGGTTAGTAGCTTAATTATTCAATGCTCCATAAATAAGAAGTGCCTGTGATGCGACAATTTTATCACCTGGCTCTACACCCGACGAGATATACGTTTTATCGCCTATAGTATTTATTATCTGAACTTTTTTTATTTCCACATCAGCATTACTATTATATAACAAAACAAAATATTGACTATTATCAAACACAAGAGCACTTGAAGGAATCTCAATAACAGCACTGTCTATTTTACTTGTTACAGTAACGCTGGCAAACATTTGAGGTTTTAATTCATAGTTTTGATTAGCTAGTATTATACGAACCCGCATTACTTTATTGGTAGGATCTAGTATGTTAAGTATTTTATCAACCTTTCCTCGATACACTTTTCCAGGGTAAGAAAGCGTAGTAATATCTACATCATCACCCATGTGTATTTTATCAATGTCAGATTCATATACGTTGGCCCATACCCAAACATTTTTAAGATCAGAAATTGTAAATAAGTCGGCAGCATTATCCGTTCTTATCGTCATATCATTCGTAACAGATTTTTCAACAATAAAACCACTGATCGGCGCTTTAATAGTGTACTCGCCAGTTGTGCTTCCCCCATTAATATTTAATACTTTGCCAGCACGGTTTAATTCAGAAACAGCCTGGTCGTAAGCCGTTTGCGCAGCCGCTACATCAAGCTGAGATGACAAGCCGCTTTTTGCCATTTCCTTTGTCGCATCCGAATTCTTTTTAGTTACTGCAACATTATTTTGAGCTGTAGACAAATCTTTACTGTAACCCGCCATTTCACTACTATTTATTTTGCCTAATACTTCGCCTTTAGTTACATAATCGCCGAGCGCAACTTTTACGCCTTGCAGGTTACCGCTGATCATCGGAAATATTTTTACTTCGTTATCCTGGTTATAATCTACCTGACCGGTAAGTGTAATAGCATTTATTAACTGACCTGTTTGTATTGTATCAATGCGAAGTGTTTTATATACAGAATCAGTAATAATGTATTTTTCCTTTTCAGGAGTTGCCTTATCTATTGTAGAACTACAGCTTTGCAAAAATGTGTTGATAGTAATACAAAATATAAGGGCACTAATACAATTTATTTTTCCTAGATATTGCATGACCGAATAATTAATAGTTAATTGAAAAAATTTGTTCCTGTATAATAATTTAAATCTTCAAAGGCACTAACGCGATTAAATTTGACCGTATTAACTTCTAAAACATTTTCTTTATAAGAATCATAAAAATCAAGAAAATCGAGTAAGCTAATATTTCTTTTTTCGTAGTTAGTTAATACCTGCTGTATTAAATTTTCAAAATCGGCAGAGAATTTAGTATCGATATTTCGATACATTTTATTTTGCTCAAATGCTTTTTCTAATGCTCTTGTTACATTTTCGTCAACAGTAGCCTCTATGCTCTTTTGAGTAGCCTGCCCATTACCTATTAGCATCTTAGCAGATTTAATATTACCCTGATTTCTATTAAACATGGGAAGATCTATAGCTGCACCTATGCTATAAAAATTGTTTAAAAAACTTCCCTGTTCATCATAGCCAACTGAAAGAGTAAGATCAGGTATTGCGAATGCCTTCTGATATTTATAATTTAATTGATTGATATTATTATTTGATTTCGCAATCAACAGATCCGTACGATTTTTATATGCTGAATCAAGTAAAATAGATAGTGAGTACTTACCAGGATCTAACGCTGTAATTGTTACAGAATCAATACTGGGGTTGATATATTTATTTGATTTAACCTGTAATAATAATTTCATTTCGCTTTGCACATCATTAATTTGATTCACTAAAGCACTGTACTCAGTTTGCAAACTATATAGCTGTGCTTTAATACGTACCACTTCTTTTTCTGCGATATACCCTTTGCCATTTAATTGAGTAAAGGCTATAACAACCTGTTGCAACGAATTAATCTCTTTTTCATAAACTTTTACTGATTGTTGCAAATAGTAGACATTAAAAAAATCATTTCTAAGCGTATACTTTAATGTTCTTAATAAATCGAAGAACTGGTATTCAGTAAGCTCAACATTTGCTTCTGCAATTTTTATTTGTTTATTACGTTTATGCCCCAACAAAACAAGTTGTGATAATTGTGCAGCTGTTTCATCATTTGAGCCGACAGGAAAAAACTGATTTAGTGTTCCAGAATATAATCCATGAGAAATGCTGAAGCTAGGATTAGGCAATAATTTAGCTTGATAAATAAGTGCACGTTGAGCACTTACATTATATTTTTGAGCCAACAATAAAAGATTATTATCTAAAAATATTTTTTCCGCTTCTTGTAAAGTAAGACTTGAAGTGTCTACTATAACTTGGGCCGACGTTACTTGAATGGTTAAAAAACTTAAAAAAAATGAAATAAGAATAGAATAATATTTATACATCTGTAAGTGCTATATTTTGTTGGACATTATAAAAATCTTTACTAGAAACAGGTTGGTAAAAGCACATAGATATCTTAGTAAGTGATTTACTACTTTGGAGTGAGCGCAGAATTATACTGCTTCTCACTAATTTTAATCAACTAATTGAGATGACTTATTAAAGAATCAATGAATCTAAATCAAGAAATGCGACTCTTCCATGTTTATATAGATTATTAAAAGAAATACTGTTTTTAAATATTTATTTTTTTCCTAGAAATTGGTTTAGTTTCTTCCAAATTAATTTCTTTACTACTACTCATCGGCAGCTTCTCATCAATATAATCAATTAACATTCCCACAGTTAATAATTTTTCCGCATCTTCATCAGGAATAGTTATTCTAAATTCTTTTTCTATCGTCATGAATAATTCATAAATGTCTAATGAATCTATATTAAGATCATCAGCAAATGAAGTGTCATATGATAAAAAGATTTCATCGACACCGAATTTCTCCACAATGATTTGTACCACTCTCAGTATCGTTTCATTTTCTGTGGGGAGCTTCCCAGTACTTACGTTTTTTCTTTTCATAACAAAAAAATTTGTTTTTATGAACGATGGGTTTCAACAGATAGCATGTAGTCTTCAATTTTTCTGTATAATGTAGATACTGAAATGTTTAACAATTTTGCCGCTTCTACTTTATTCCATTTAGTTGCAGTAAGTACCTTATAAATATGCAATCTTTCGAAAACATTTAATGCATATGTTGTATCATCAATATTTCCATTAAGTGATGGAGAATAAGATAATATCTCATAAGGCAAGGTATTTTCTGAAATAACAATACCATCAGATAGTATCACTGACCTTTCGATAGTATTTTTTAATTCCCGAATATTACCCTTCCAATAATATTTTTCGAGTATCGATTCATACTCCTTTGTCATTCCACCCAGGCGCTTACCCATTTTTTTAGAAAATAGTCTAACATAATAATTTGCCAGAAGAAGAATATCTTGTTTCCTATCACGAAGAGAGGGTAAGTAAATATTAAAGATATTCAACCGGTAAAATAAGTCTTCTCTAAATGCCCCTTTCGTCACTTCATCCTTGAGGTCTTTATGTGTGGCAGAAATAATTCTCAAGTTTATCTTTCTTATTTTAGTATCTCCCATTTTTATCCATTCTCCAGACTCTAATAAACGAAGAAGTTTTACCTGTACCTCCATATCCATATCTCCAATCTCGTCTAAAAACAATGTTCCACCATTGGCTACTTCAATCAATCCCTTCTTATCTTTAAATGCTCCGGTAAAGGCCCCTGCCACATACCCGAATAGTTCACTTTCCAATAAATCTTTACTAAAAGATGAGCAATTCAAAGCAAGAAATGGCATCTCATTTCTGGGGCTTGCATTATGAATAGCTTTTGCAAACAATTCTTTTCCTGTGCCTGTCTCTCCAGATAACAAAATTGTAGCGTCTGTGCGAGCCACCCTTTTTGCCATGTTGATTGCCTCCTTTATTAAAGTAGAATCACCAATAATATTATCAAAACCAAACATATGCTCGGTTTTTGAATAATCCTTATCGCTCACTACGCCAGCAATCACTTCCTTTTGATAAAGAGATTGCTTTATTGTTTCTATTGTTTTACCAATAGTTATTCTGTCGATCGTCTTCTTTTTATTAATACAATCATCAACTCCATTTTTAATCAACTGTATACACTTAAAAAAATCATTATTAGCTGTTAGCATTATAATAAGAATATCCGGATACATTTCTTTGACAAGCTTTGGATAAAGTGTATGCTCATCATGCATAAGAGTAGAATCTATTAATACCATATCAATTGATTGCTCTCGTAACACCTCATAGGAAGCTTTAATATCAAAAGATCTATAAACCGGATATCCATCTAACGTCAGCATCCTGGTAAGTAGATTACCAAATTTTATATCTTTATCTATAATCAGAATTTGTTTAAGCATTAGTCAGGGGTTAAATGCCTTATTTTTAAAGATTCACGAAAACATGCTTTACTTTATAACATTTTAAATAACTATCATACGCTGATAATTCGTTATTATTTTGAAAAGCAGTTTGTATCGCGTAGCGAAAACGAGTATTTGCTGCAAAAGCATTTTCTAAATTGCTTTTTGAAAGTACTTGTAATGGGCTACCGGCATCTATGCTAAAATAATATTCTGTAACCATTACATAACCTTTTCCACTAGCCAATGCAGTTCTTTTATACATATAAAACCCTGCTGTATCAACAATTTCATACACTTTGCCATCAAAAAAACGGTATGATTTATTGCTACAATCTTTGTATCCAAAAAAATCTTTTTTAGCTACATCGAATTTTTTACCATCTTCTTTTATTGTAATTGTTGAAGCCGCAAAACTTTTGTCTGGATGTATTGAGTTTTGTTTTGCATTACATTGAATCTGATAAGTTAGTATACCGGCTGCAAAATCACTTTCATTTTTGTACAAGCCAATAACCTTTGATGAACTTTGTGCAAACGCAGTTACACTAGAGATAGTCAATATCATTGCTATCAAACCGACTCCTTTTTTGTTTTTCATTTTCTTATTTTTTTATTTTGTTATTAAAATAAGAGAGAAGTAATTGTAGAGAATTACTTCTCTCTTTTATTGATTACGTTACTTAAAATCTACAGATCATAGCAAAAACACCTCTTGTCTCACTTTTAACTAAATCTGGCTGCCATGTACCTGTGCTTGGCTGATATGAATTAGGATTATAGCTTGTCCCTGGGATTCCTGCTCCGTTCTGATATCCATCAGGCCCAGTAACACCGCCTGAGCCAGCAAAATAATCTTGATTGGCTGCACGATGCACCACTTCAAATTCAATGGTAATATTCTCACTAGGCATGTATTGTAGCGTGGTAGAACAATCCCATGCATTGAATGATGCGCCTGGTGTAGCTCCTGCAAGGAATTTATCTGTGGCTTGTCCTGGCGGAATCAATACTAAATATTTGCTTGGATTACTCATATAACCGCCACCGATGTTCCATGCCATGTGATTATGTGCAAACCAAATTCTATGATACACCATACCACTGATAAAATTTGAAGCAGTATGTTCACCGAATGGCGTGTATATTCCGCCACTCTGAAACCCAAAGTCACCGGTTAGAGTGAAAGCCGCTTTAGTAATTCCGTTCGTTGATGCAGGTCGGTTCAAATATCTTAACTGAAAACTATTATCCGTATGAAAGCAATAACAATTAGGCATACCCGCCACATCTGTACCGACATAGTTATTGCTGATCATGGATATGTATTCTTTTGGTCTATGCATCCAGGAGAATCCTATTCCCGGCATTTTATTAAACATTGCATATGATTGCCAGCCATTGATTAACCATACTTCCATCTTCGTTTTTTCGGTAGGGAACATTTGTAAACGAATACCATTGAAGAACCAAGGCGTATTATCTGAGGTAAATGATGGCTGGTAGCTCCAGTTTTCGAAATTGTTATAAGAGAACATTCCGATATAAGACATGAATATTCCCATATCAAGGTTTACACCATGCCATTTATTCCAATGATAACCAACATAGGTCTCACTCAAATAACGATATGCATCTGGTAAATCATATTGTCCCTTATAGCCACTATAGTCATTACGCGGTACTTCAGTTGCGCGAGTACCAAATTGCATCATTACTCTACCTCTTACATTATTCCAATGAAAATCGCCACCAAATGCAAGCATATTAAGCGTCATTTCATTATTTCGTGCAAGTGCAGTAGAACCTACTACCGTGTTGTCAATTGGGTTACGATTGGAGCGTGTATAGTTTACATCAATCGTAATATCAGGAGTAAAGACGGGCCCATCCAGTAATGTACTTGTTTGTCGATTAACACCATTTACCCAACTAAAATCGCCAAATGCGAATGGTACGCTGGGAGTTGCAGTTTCGCCAGTATCATGCCGGTGTATAATTTTTGCGGTTTGGCCCAGTATACTAAAAGCCCTTAATAATTCTTTTGTTGCAGCTTTTCTTGCAGAATCTGTAGTTGTCTTTGTAGGGTCTCCATAAGAATGTGCAAAAGAAGAATTGCCTATTATGATCGCTGAGAAGAACAGCAATGCTGATAAGGGCTTTTTAAAACCAAATGATTTTTTGAGAGATCTTTTTTTCATACTTGATTAGTTTTAGTTAAGGAAAAAATGCTTTCAGAATCAAATGATTTTGAAAGTAATACATCACCTTATACCAAACCAACCAAGTGCCACAGTTATATTTTAATATTTTTGAATCTTAAAACCCTTTACCAATAAGCATTTAAAGTATTTTCTCAAAATAATCGTTAAATAAATTATAAAAAAAACAATATCAAAATGAAAAATAAAATTCTATAATAAGAATTTTTTAAAGTAAAAAAAACAATAATATTATATTATAAAATATTTTAATATAATTAAAATATTTTTGTATCTTCGCATCGGTTAAGAGTAAAAAATAGTGATGATTTTTTTACTTGTCAAATCCCATCTTTCTAGATGGGATTTTTTTTGAAATAGGTAATAGTGAATAAATCAACTCACGATTGATAGTGATAGCCTTCTTTCTACTTTAGGGTAATGAACTATAACATTCAAGAACAAGTAAGGGCGTTCTTCTTAAATGGAAGAAATAAACTTATTGGAATAGAGAGTGATTAGTTGAAGATATTGTCAGCAAAAAATAAATTTGCGACCTGTTTAAAATAAAAAATCGCGAACAATTAACTATTAATTGCTCGCGATTTATGGTTGTTGGGTTACTAGGATTCGAACCTAGACGGACAGAATCAAAATCTGTAGTGCTACCGTTACACTATAACCCAATCTTCCTTCCAATAATTTATTAGAGGAGCGCAAAAATAAGATAACCTGCTAAAACCCCCAAATCATTTCACTATTTATATTCTGTAAGCCTTAAATACAATAGCAGTGTGACTTATACAACAGATACCAGGTAATAGTTTTTCTTTCCTTTCTGTAAAAGAAGGTATTTGCCGTTTAGCAATACATCACTTTTAATTAATTGGTCCAAGGCCTCGATCTTCAGTTTATTCATACTCACACCGCCATTTTGTACCATCTTTTTGGCTTCGCCCTTACTTGGGAAGATATTTGTTTCTGCCAAAAAAGAAACAATATCCACGCCTGCGTCTAAAGCAGCTTTAGGATAGTCTACAGTCGGAACGCCTTCCATCACCTGTAATAATTGCTCTTCGTTTAATTGTTTCAATATTTCGGCAGTGTCATTATTAAATAAGATGTCAGATGCTTTTACGGCAAAATCATATTCCGATTTATTATGAACCAGGCAGGTAACTTCTTCTGCTAATTTTTTCTGCAACAAACGCTGGTGTTCATTGCCCTTATGTTGCTCTAATAAAGCATCAATCTCTTCTTTAGGTAACAACGTAAATATTTTGATATAGCGTTCCGCATCTGCGTCAGCAGCATTTATCCAAAATTGATAAAACTGATAGGGTGATGTTTTTTTAGCATCCAGCCAGATATTTCCTTTTTCTGTCTTACCAAATTTTCCGCCATCTGCTTTTGTCATTAGCGGACAAGTAAATGCAAATGCTTCACCACCGCTTTTTTTCCTGATGATCTCTGTACCCGTAACAATATTTCCCCATTGATCGCTACCGCCCATTTGCAATTTGCATAGCCTGTTATTATACAACCAGAAAAAATCATAGCCCTGTACCAATTGATAGGTAAATTCTGTGAAACTCATCCCCGCATCACCTTCCAGCCTTTTCTTCACACTATCTTTACTCATCATGTAATTAACAGTAATATACTTCCCAACATCCCTGATAAAATTCAAAAAAGAAAAATCCTTAAACCAATCATAATTATTCGCCATTTCAGCAGCATTCGATTTAGCCGGATCGAAATCTAAAAACTTCTCTAATTGTTTTTTTACGCAGGCCACATTGTGATTCAACACATCTTCACTTAATAAATTCCTTTCTTCGCTTTTACCGCTTGGATCACCCACCATGCCGGTTGCGCCGCCTACTAAAGCAATTGGTTTATGTCCGCATTTCTGTAAATGTATCAGCAGCATGATGGGTACCAAACTGCCAATGTGCAGACTATCAGCCGTTGGGTCAAAACCAATATACCCGGTGGTCACTTCTTTTAAAAGTTGTTCTTCCGTACCGGGCATAATATCCTGTATCATGCCGCGCCATTTTAATTCTTCAATTAAATTCTTTATTACCATAATGTATTCGTTGCTGCAAAAATGGGTAGAAAAACTGAAAAAATACGTTTGATCTTTATAACAAGGCTATTTTAGTTTTTTTTAACCACTGAGACACTGAGGAAGCTGAGTTTCACTGAGGAGCGAATTATTGAGGCTTTTTTCTCAGTGTTTCTTCGTGTTCTCAGTGTCTCAGTGGTTAAATCTCGATTTTGTATCTTTGCAAAATGGTAGCAGAGAAAAAGAATATACGCCACTTCAATTTACCCGAATTAAAGGAATATTTTGAAAAAATGGGCGACAAGAAGTTCCGGGCTATCCAGGTATACGAATGGTTATGGAAAATGAATGCCCAGAGTTTTGAGGATATGACAAACCTCTCAAAAGAGTTACGTACCAAGTTGGCTGAAAACTTTACATTACCCGCATTAAAAGTAAATACAACACAGATCAGTAGTGACGGCACCATCAAATCAAGGTTCCAAACTTTTGATGGCCACATGATCGAAGGTGTTTTAATTCCTACAGAAAAAAGAAATACGGCTTGTGTATCTTCTCAGATCGGTTGTAGTTTAAGTTGTAAGTTTTGTGCTACAGGCGCTATGGATAGAAAAAGAAATCTTGATTTTGATGAGATATACAATCAGGTAGCATTGATCAATCAACAATCAGAAAAATCTTACGATAAAAAATTATCGAATGTTGTATTCATGGGTATGGGCGAGCCTTTGCTGAATTATAAAAATGTCTTAAAAGCGATCGACCGAATGATCGCTCCAGATGGATTAGGAATGAGTCCGAAAAGAATTACGGTATCAACGGCAGGTGTTGCCAAACAGATCCGCCAGTTAGGTGATGATAAAGTGCGTTTTAATTTGGCACTTTCTCTGCATGCTCCTACTGATAAAAAACGGAACGAAATAATGCCTATCAATGAAAGCAATAATATTGAAGAGCTCATCGGGGCATTGAATTATTTCTACGACAAAACAAAAAACGATATCACATTGGAATACATTCTTTTTAAAGATGTAAATGATTCCATTGAAGATGCTGATAACTTAATAAAGATCTATCGAAAAATACCTACCCACCTGGTAAATGTAATTGAATACAATACGATCGACGGTGCAAAATTCACCAAACCCGACGAGGACACTACACAACAATTTACCGACCATCTTGCAAAAAACAGGGTGAACGTTCGGGTGAGAAGAAGTCGTGGTAAGGATATCGATGCAGCCTGCGGCCAGTTAGCTAACAAAGGAAATTAAGCTGCTTTTGCTCATCCCGATAATTTACCGCTCAACATTTTTCAATATTCTTTTTTTATCTGCCTTAAACTTTGGGCCCCTATTACTATCTATCTTATTGAACAATTAAAAGAACAATAATTATGAAAAAGATAGTAGTAAGTGTGATAGCTTTCGGGTGTTTCATTTTATCTGCCACTGCGCAGGATAAAATGGATAGGCACGATCATCTTCACCATCAAAGAGAAATGGTGATCAAACAATTGAATTTGACGCCCGACCAACAAAAGCAATTGGATGCTAACCGCGCGAATTTTAAAACACAAATGATTGCTTTAAATAAAGATGAAAGCATTACTGTGAAAGAATATCGCGATAAAAAATATGCCTTAAGAAAAGAACAAAAAGAAGACTTCATGAAATTGCTAACGCCTGATCAAAAAACAAAATTGATACAGATCAGACAAGATATGAAAGCGAAAGCTGATACGATGGCCATTAAAAGATTGGACAGGATGAAATTGAAATTAAATTTATCCAATGAACAAATAGCTACAATTAAAGCAAACAGGCAAGCAGCAAGAAGTAAAATAGAAGCCGTTATGCAGAATGATAGTCTTAGTCGCACAGACAAACAAGCGCAGCTGGTGGCAATAAGAGACGCCAATAAAGACAGTATGAAAACCGTTTTAACTGCCGATCAATACAATAAATGGGAAGACATGAAAAAACAAAGAATGGAAAGAATGAATGGCATAGCACAATAGCATTTATCAATTCAACATAGCAAAAAGAGGCGGCCTTTTTAGGTATCGCCTCTTTTGCATTATCTTTGTTGTTCATTACTGTTGAAAAAACAGCAAACCCACGACAATGAACCACGATAAATTCACTAAGAAGAAGAACAGCGCTATTAAAGAAGGTTTTAAAAGCGCTAAGAAAAAAGCCAAAAAAGAAAAAGCCGCAGCCATCGATAAACGTTTTGAAGATAAGCGCCAGCAAAGAGCAGCGATGTTTGCTGAAGCGGAAAGACAGGCATCAGGCAAACCTGCGGCAACTCCTAAAAAAGCCGCAGACGGAAAAGAAAAATCGGAAAGGCCCGAAGCAAGGTTTAACAATGAACCACTTACCAGCAAACCATCAAAAGATAAAAAACCTGAGTTCAAAAGAAGATCAGGTGAAAAAGTATTTAATACAGCCAAAGCCGCTGCAAGGCCAACACCAAAACCTGCGGGGACGATATCCAACAAACCAAAAGTTGAAGGACGTCCGGGAGAAATGCCGCTAAATAAATTTTTAGCGCATTGCGGCGTAACGAGCAGAAGAGATGCTGTGAGTGTGATCAAAGAAGGAAAAATAAAAGTGAATGGCGCCGTAATTCTTGAACCTGCATTTAAAGTGATTGATAAAGATGAAGTAACCTTCAATGGCAAACGTTTGTACGTTAGCAAGAATATGGTGTACATCTTATTGAATAAACCGAAAGATTATATCACTACAACCGATGACCCGCAGGGAAGAAAGACGGTACTGCAATTAACGAAAATGGCAACGAACGAAAGGATCTATCCGGTTGGCCGTTTAGATCGAAATACTTCGGGTGTTTTATTGTTAACGAATGACGGTGAACTAACGCAAAAGCTTTCTCATCCCAGCTATAACATTACTAAAGTGTACGAAGCTAAATTGGATAAACCCTTAACCAAAGCGCATTTCGATGCCATCTTAAGCGGATTGAAATTAGAAGACGGAGAAATAAAAGCAGATACATTGGCGTATGCTGATGCGCATGATAAATCAGTGATCGGCATAGAAATCCATAGTGGCCGTAACCGTATCGTTCGCAGAATTTTCGAACACCTGGGTTACGATGTAAAAGGATTGGACAGAGTAATGTATGCGACCCTGACAAAGAAAAATGTGGAGCGCGGTAAATGGCGCTTTCTAAGTGAAAAAGAAGTTAGGTTATTAAAATATTTGAATAAAAGCAAAGGCCAAGTAAGTACACATGATTAAGATCGCTCCTGAAGTTATTTTCGAAAACGAACATTTTATTGCGCTGAACAAACCTGCCGGCATGTTGTCTATACCTGACAGGATCCAGTCGGAGCCTTCGTTAAAAGATCTATTGATCCAGAAATATGGCAGCATATTTACCATTCATCGATTGGATAAAGAAACCAGCGGCATTATCTTATTTGCCAAAGATGAAGAAACGCATAAATATTTTTCAAAACAATTTGAAGAAAGGTCTGTAGAAAAATTTTATGTTGGATTGATTCATGGATCAATGCACAGTCCGTCTGGTACCATTGATGCGCCGATCATGGAGCATCCGATCTTTAAAGGACAGATGGTAGTGAATAAAAATGGCAAACCTTCTGTTACTGATTACGAAGTAATGGAAGATTTGGGTAAATATTCTTTGGTAAAGTTTCAGTTGCATACCGGCCGCACCCATCAGATCAGGGTGCATGCAAAAAATATAGGCAATCCGCTTGTCTGCGATCCTTTGTATGGTGATGGCAAGCCTGTTCTGCTATCTTCTATTAAAAAGAAATTCAAGCTTAGTAAACACGACGATGAAGAGCGGCCTTTATTGAATAGGGTGGCGCTTCATTCTTATCAGCTAAAATTTAAAGATGCCGCAGGAAAAGATTTTGACCTGATTGCAGAGCTTCCTAAAGATATCAGGGCGCTATTGCAGCAGTTGAAGAAGAATTTGTATAATTAGTTAATTATAAAGAAGATTTATGATACGTACTGCCACCCTCATTTGTTTTTTAGCATTTTTATTTTCATGTAATCAAGTATTGTCTCAAACCATCATTAAAACTAAAAAGCTTGACAGTAGTAAGCATTTGACGCCAAAATTTGATCATGTCAGTTTGTGGCTTATTGAAAACGAAGACAGTCTATATAGCGAATTTATTGCGAAAGCTAACGCAGCATTAGTTGCAAATGGCCCTCGGGCAATAGAGAGTGAGCCAGTAGATATGTCATCAAATGATGAAAGTACTTATATGGGCAGATTTACTGAAGAAGTAACCAAAGAAGATTCTGATAGTTTATATGTATCGTTTTATTATACAAAATCTTCTAACTTATCTCAGATCTGCATAACCGCTCTTTTAAATAAAAAGTATGCACTCGCGCTTGATACAATTTTAAATCCTATACCCAATTTAAAACATTTTAAAATTCAAAAATACCTTCCGGCTGACACAACAATTGACTCACTAAATGGCATTTTACCTGATATCAATATCGCCGTTAAAGATTTAAGAATCAAGATGTCTACTGTTGGCTCCTTACAGAATATCATCGTTTACATTCATGGGGATTCTAAAGATAAAATAAACGGCCAAACTTATATAGAATTGGCAGGACCTTTGTTTGGTGAAGAAATATTTTTAAAGAAAATCAATTCTCTACAATTTGAATTTTGTCATTCTATTAAACCTGGATTACTTACGATACAGGAAGCAAGAGTTAAGTTAGGATATAAATAATCTTATTTCTGTCTTAAATCTTATAAGTCTCCGTTTTATAGATATAATAAAGAGCCGCTAAAAATTTAGCGGCTCTTTTATTATACTCTTTATTGAAATTAAAGGTTCGGTTGTGGTGTATACCTTAAGTAAGGTTTTACCACTTTAACGCCTTTAGGGAATTTTTTGATCGCATCTTCGGTGCTGATAGAAGGCACTACAATTACATCTTCACCTTCTTTCCAGTTAGCAGGAGTTGCTACACTGTGGTTAGCTGTTAATTGTAATGAATCAACTACTCTTAACACTTCAACAAAATTTCTTCCTGTTGATGCAGGGTAAGTGATAATTAATTTAACTGTTTTATCCGGAGCAATTATAACTAAAGAACGTACCGTTGCAGTAGCAGAAGCATTTGGGTGAATAAAGTCGTATAAAGTAGATACTTTTCTATCGTCATCAGCAATGATCGGAAATTCAACGGTAACTTTTTGTGTTTCGTTGATATCACTGATCCATCCCAAATGTTTATCTACCGGGTCAACACTAAGTGCCAATACTTTTACATTTCTTTTATCGAATTCGCTTTTTAAAGCAGCTGTTCTACCTAATTCAGTTGTACAAACCGGAGTATAATCTGCCGGATGCGAAAACAGGATACCCCATGAATCGCCTAAAAATTTATAAAAATCAATTTCTCCAATTGAAGTCTTTGCCTGAAAGTTGGGAGCTACGTCCCCTAATCTTAAACTCATAATTAAATAATTTTAGGGTACAAATATACTGTAGTCTACCAAACAAGTGGACTTATTTTTCACTTTTTTTGTAATTTTTTTGTAACTTTAAGCCATGTTATCGAAAAAAACTCAGTATGCCCTGAAAGCGCTAGGTTATCTGGCAGCAAAGTATGGCGAAGGACCGGTATTGATCGCAGATATTGCAAAAAAGAAGAAAATTCCGATCAAGTTTCTGGAAACCATTTTATTAGAACTAAAGTTGGCCACTATTCTGGATAGTAAAAAGGGCAAAGGTGGCGGTTATTACCTCACACAATCTCCTAAAAAAACATCTTTAGCTACAGTTATGAGGGTTGTTGGCGGACCAATAGCTTTATTGCCTTGCGCGAGCCTGAATTTTTACGAAAAATGTAAAGATTGTAATGAAGCAGTCTGTGGCTTAAACAAAGCAATGATCATTACCAGGGATGCAACGTTAAGGATATTGGAGAAAAAGACTTTGACAGAATTAATAGACACAAATTAATGGTGAATGATTAATTAGAAGAGGCTCTTTTTAATTTCGACTTTCCATATTTATTCTTCACATCATCAATGGCTTTGTAGAGGTCTGTTTTTGCTGCTACATCACTAAACAGGTTTGTTTGTATTGCATCATTGGTTAATTCGCTTAAACGAACGCCCAGCAAACGTATCCGCTCACCTTTTCTGTATAGTTTTTTAAATAGCTCTTTCGCTACTGGAATTATTTCATCATCGGCGCAAGTATATGGAACTGTTGTTTGCCTTGAGGTTGTCTCAAAATCCGGATACCTTAATTTGATCGCAACGCAACCGGCAACTTTTCCATCCTGCCGCAATTCAAAAGCAATTTTTTCAGACATACGAACGACTTCACTCAATAAAAAATCAACATCATTCGTATTTTCATTAAAAGTGCTTTCAGATGAAATAGATTTTGCTTCATGGTATTGTGTCACCGCTCCGGTGTGAATGCCATTACTTTTTTTCCAAAGATCAATTCCCCATTTGCCTAACCTTTCTTCCAGCTCGTCTTTGGTACGCAACGTAACATCATTGATCGTTTTAATACCCATAGCCTTCAGCACTTCATACGTATGATCGCCAACACCCGGAATTTTATCAACGGACAAAGGAGCCAAAAATTCTTTTTCTTTTCCAAAAGGTATTTGCAGGTAACCATTAGGCTTTGCGGCATTGGTGGCTATTTTAGCCATCATTTTATTACTTGCTAACCCAAACGAAATAGGCAATTTGGTTTCATCCATTATCTGCTGGCGCAGATCGATCGTCCATTGTAATGGATTAAAGAATTTATCCATCCCGGTAAGATCAAGGTAAAATTCATCAACAGAGGCCTTTTCAAATAAAGGCGCTTTAGCCGCTATGATCTCTGTAACGATCCTGGAATATTTACTGTACTCCGCATATTTTCCTGTGATCACTATCGCCTGAGGACAAAGCTGAAATGCTTTTTTTGATGGCATGGCCGAATGGATACCAAACTTTCTCGCTTCATAACTGCAGGCCGCCACAACACCTCTCTCCTTTCCACCTACAATAACGGGTTTACCCTTAAGTGAAGGATCCAATAACACTTCTACCGACACAAAAAATGAATCAAGGTCGAAATGTGCGATAATGCGTTGGTGCTCGTTTTTCACAACTGTAATTTACTGAAAATAATACGCTGAGAATAGTGTACAAATCATTTATAGATATCTAATAACCCGTCCGGCAGTGTTACAAATACTTTGCGGTTCTTCTGATCTATTTTCTCCAGTGATTCTTCATGAATAGGTATCAATGCTTCTTTTCCATCTATCAGGATGGCGCATAATATTTGATGCGGCTGTTCTATTACTTCCAATATCTCTCCCAGGTCTTCGTCTTCATTAATTAAATTAAACCCCAACATGGATATCGGTGCAGAAGCCGCAGCGAATTTTTTAAAATTCTCTTCAGTGATCCAAACCTCTTTGGGCGTTAGTTTGCGGGCCACTTCTTTTGTATCAACGCCATCTAACTTAACAAAGATCTCTGCGTCGTTTTTTATGGAAGTCGATTCGATAAAGTAAGGCATAAAGCTATCTTTTTTATCTTCGATAAAAATCGTTTCCAATCCTTTTAATGCCGTTTTTTTGCCCAGGCTATGTTGTAATACCAACTCACCTTTCAAGCCAAAGCTTGCTGCTAATTTCCCAATTTTAAAATACTGTGCCATGTGTGCAAATTAATTGATAATTACCGCTATTTATCGGCAAAAAAAAGCAACCTCAAAATTGAGATTGCTGAATTTTTTTTTAAAGGTAACAGTAGGTAATTATTCTTCTGTTTTTGTTTCTTCGGCTACCGGTGCTTCTTCAGTTGCAGCAGTTGCTTTTGGAGCAGCTTCAACTTTCTTTACTACTGGTTGGTTGCGACTATCCTGACGAGCCTTTTTATGTGCTCCCTGGCGCCTTGCTACCTGTGCTTCATGTTCAGCCGTCCAAGCGGTAAATTTTTGCATTGCTCCTGCTTCGTCAAATAAGCCCAAGCTTACACCACGTAACAAGTGCTTCAAGAATAGTACGCCTTTGAAAGAAAGGATACGACGAACAGTGTCAGTTGGCTGAGCACCTTTGTGTAACCAGTCTAACGCCTTTTGACGGTCGATCTGCACAGTTGCAGGAACAGTCAACGGGTTGTACGTGCCTAATTTTTGAATAAATTTACCATCGCGAGGGCTTCTGCCGTCTGCTACTACGATGAAATAAAAGGGTCTCTTTTTCGACCCGTGCCTTTGAAGTCTCATTTTAACAGCCATAAAAAATAGATATTTTTTGGGGTTGTGAGTAAATAGGGTTTCTAGTCCTTAAAAAAGGAGAGCAAATATAGCACCAAAGGCTACATTTTCCAAATTACAACGTTAAATTTTACCGATATTTCTCAAGAGCCGATTTAAAGAGAGAGATAATTAAGTACCAGCCTATTACATCTTACCAATGAAAATTATATTTAACTCCTACCTGAATGTCAGTTGAATATAATTTCACCGTTCCTTCGCCTACGCCTGCAATTGGAATGTTGACAGAAGGCTCAGCCTGAATGGAAAAAGCTTTAGATAACTTTCTTTCTATTCCCACTGATACTGTGACAATGGAGAATAAATTATCATTGCCTGTATAGGTTTGTTTGATTTGATAATTACCGCCACCTGTTGTAAAAGAGTAATCATACGCCTCACTTTTCATGATGAAGGAAGATATACCGGCTGTAGCGTAATAGGTGGTTTTAGGACGCAGCACAAAATTATACCGCACAGAAACCGGTATTTCGTAGATAAAACAATTGGCATTGACCTTTGTAATATCCAGTGTGCTTAGATAAGGATCATTTTTTGAATTATAATCTCCCGGGCCAGCGATATATTTTTTACGCCCGGCGTAGAAACCCGTTTGTATGCTTATTTTTTTATTGATTTGATACCCAATACCCACTCCATACGTAGCAGTTATTGAACTATTGTTAAAAGAAAATAGCGAAACATTGCTGGCGTCTGCTCCTATTGAAGCCAGTAAATACCAAGGCGATCTCTTTTGTTTGGTGTCTTTTTGTACAACTTCTTCTTTTTTTATCGATCTTATTGCGATTGTATCTTTCGATGCAATTTTCGCTATAGAATCTTTTCGTTTGGTTTTATCAATTGAAGAAATTGTTTTTTTATTATCGTCATTGTCCGCTGCAACTTCGCCAGTAGCTGCGCTGTGCGTAGCTGCAACGGCAGTCTCTTCATCCTGGCCTCCTGCTTTTATGGTCGCTTTTGTTCTACCGTGAATAGTCCTTTTTATTTTTTGTGATGAAGCATAACTCATAACATCGTCAGCTTTTTCGGCAGCTTTCTTCCGATGTGTCTCTCCGGTTCTACTACTGGTTACTCTGCTAAATTTTTTACTGCCAGATATACCTGCAACAATTTCTTTTTTATTAAAGCCATTGTATGCCGATGCATTGTCAATATTGCTTGGTAGACCCGATTTATTTTTTACAGATACTATTGTATGTTGATTGCTGGTTTCCTGAATATCTCCATTTTGCGTACTGGCCGAAAAATGTGTTTTGCCATTACCATTCTTACCTGTAGTTACTGAATTCCCCTTGGTAAAGTTATCTGTAGCACTGCTATTGATAACGCTTTTATCAGTTATAGTCGATGATGATTTATTATTTGCCTGGTTAGATGTATTATCTACAGTTGCTGAAGCCGGCGCTTCGTCTTTGCCTGTACTTGTTGCGGACAGTGAGCTTGCAACTACCTTTATTTTTTGAGATTGGTTATTGAAAAAGATAATCCCCCCTAATCCGGCAAACATGAGCAATGATAATGAAAACCATAAAAAAGGACTGCGTCTTCTATCCCTTTCATTATCGAGCTTGACCTCCATTTTATCCCATGCCTGTTCCTCAAAAACAGGTTCACTGTTTTCGGCGGCTTCTCTTATTTTATTTTCTATATGATCAAACTGCTTTTTGCTCATAAAAATTTAGTTCTGTCTCCCTAAGCATTTTTTGAATATTTATTTTTGCTTTGGCAAGATTTGATTTGGATGTACCTACCGCTATATTTAACTGTTTGGCAATTTCCTCGTGTTTGTATCCGTCGATAACATATAAATTAAAAACGGCCCGGTAGCTTGGCGATAAACGTTGTACAATATCTAATATCTCTTTGTAGGATAGTTTATTGATAGCAGTTTCCTGTACATCAATTGTTTCAAGATGATCATCTTTTATTTCAACTACAAATTGGTTTTTATTATGCTTTCTAAAATGATCAATAGCAGTATTCACCATGATACTCTTCATCCACCCTTTCAAAGATGTTTCGTAATTTTCGTAGGCGGGTTTAAAATGGTGCAGTTCGCGGTATATTTTTATGAAGCCGTCGTTCACCACTTCCATCGCATCATCTTTCGTATTGCAGTAGCGCATACAAATAGCCATGGAAAAACCGTAGTACATTTTATAGAATGTCTTCTGGCTCTCCCTGTCTGCTTTCACACAGCCGTGGATGATATGTACAACGCTGCTTCCGTCTGGCAAAATCTATACTTTTAAATTTATAGTCTTCCCAAATTTAATACTAAAACGTAACAATGTGCATTATGGTTGCTTAAAGCACTTAAAACAAAACACCCAATGTTAAGCCGGAGCATTATACATTGGGTACTGTTTTTGGTATTGGTTTTTACCCTTGTTATCTTTTCATCATGCCGGGCATCTTGCCCATAGGCATTTTATTCATCATTTTCATCATGCTCTTCATTTGTTCGAATTGTTTTAAGAAGGCATTTAACTCTGCAATATCTTTTCCGCTTCCTTTTGCAATGCGGTTTTTACGACTTGGGTTGATCAGGTCCGGGTTACGGCGTTCTTCTACTGTCATTGAATTGATCAGGGCCTCTATTCCTTTAAAAGCGTCATCATTAATATCTACATCTTTTATTTGTTTACCTACGCCAGGGATCATACCCATCAGGTCTTTCAGGTTACCCATCTTTTTGATCTGTTGTAGCTGGGTTTTAAAATCTTCAAAATCAAATTGATTTTTACGGATCTTCTTTTCCAATTTAGCTGCTTCTGCTTCATTAAATTGTTCCTGCGCTTTTTCTACCAGGCTCACAATATCTCCCATGCCTAAAATACGCTGCGCCATCCTCTCAGGATAAAACACATCCAACGTATCCATCTTCTCTCCGCTGCTGACAAATTTTATCGGTTTCTGTACCGTGTATTTAATAGACAATGCAGCGCCGCCTCTTGTATCGCCATCTAATTTTGTTAACACAACACCACTAAAATCAAGCCTTTCGTTAAATGTTGCGGCTGTGTTCACTGCATCCTGACCGGTCATGCTATCTACCACAAATAATATTTCCTGCGGATTGATAGCAGCTTTTATAGCAGCAACCTCGTTCATCATCACTTCGTCAACCGCTAAGCGGCCAGCAGTATCAATAATGATAACATTTTTGTTTTTTAGTTTTGCTTCTTTGATCGCATTTTGTGCAATTGAAACAGCATTTTTATTTTCTCTTTCGCTATAAACATCTACTCCGATTTGTCCACCCAAAACTTCCAGCTGATCGATCGCCGCAGGCCTGTATATATCCGCTGCGACCAGTAAAGGGGATTTGCCTTTTTTTGTTTTAAGATAATTGGCCAGCTTGCCGCTGAAAGTCGTTTTACCACTACCTTGTAATCCAGCGATCAAAATAATTGTTGGATTGCCGGTCAGCACAAATTCACTTTCACTGCCGCCCATCAGCTCGGTTAATTGATCCTGAACAATTTTTATCATCAATTGGCCCGGACTAACGGCTGTCAATACTTTCTCGCCTACTGCCTTTTCCTTAATGGTATCGGTAAATTCTTTGGCAATTTTATAGTTCACGTCAGCATCTACCAATGCGCGGCGAATATCTTTTACGGTATTGGCAACATTTAATTCAGTGATCCTGGCTTGGCCTTTCAGGTTCTTAAACGCACTTTCTAACTTTTCACTTAACGAATTGAACATATTTATCTCTATTGGAATTATTTAAAACGAAAAAATGCCACAACACTTTGCTAACAAAGACTGCAAATGTAAGAAATCTTATTTTCTCAGGTCAATAAAGGAGCTGCTTTCTTCCATTTTTTTGCATAGTTGCTGAAAAATATATTTTGCAAAACCATTACTCCCGTTCGATTGCAGGTCATTTACCTGATATGGGAGGCCTATTTCACAAAAACTCTTTTGGTTGTTTTGCGTTTATAAATAATAAAAACCTGCACACCTAATTAATTTGTACGGATTTGTTAACAAAAAATAGTTGTTAAAATATTTTGTTGCCTTGATTATTTTGTTATTATTGCACCAGCCAAGAGGTTTTTTAAAATAATTGAATGAAGAAAGCATTATATACATTAGAATACCCTGTACGTTGTTCTCCCGGGATTTTATATGAGTTTTTAAGCACACCTGCCGGATTGCAGGAATGGTTTGCAGACAAAGTGGATGAAAGAGACGGTATTTTTAGTTTTTCATGGAACGGCTCTGATGAAACAGCAGAAGTTTTAGAAAAAGAAGAAGATAAATTTATTCGTTTTCATTGGTCTCACATGCCTAAAGGTGAATATTTTGAATTCAGCATTGAAAAATCTGAAGTAACCAATCAAACAATTTTGGTGGTAAAAGATTTTGCTGACAAAAAAGATCTAAAAGATTCCAGCCAATTATGGGAATACCAGGTAAAAGACCTGTTCCATCGTTTAGGAAACTAACTTCTCAATAGCACAATCATTTCTTTAAAAGACTGTTCTAAAAAAAGCGGCACTTCGCTCCACTGCTGTACAGGAATGCTTTTCGCTATCTTGATAAAATCCTTGCTATCAAGCAGCTCTCTGAAATTAGCTGCAGTGTAATTTTTAAAAGATACATAATTATCATCATCAAAATGATGTTGCCACGGGTCTGCTGAAACGCAAATGGCATAGCCTGATTCACGCAACATTGAAAAATTGTGTAGCAACGCAGGCATTGCTGCGACTTTATGTTTTCCTGATAATTGTAGATTGATACTAAAAAAATTGCCCCACCAAAAAAAAGTACGCACGGCTAATATATTTTCTTTTTCAAAACATCGGGGATAATCAAGCATCACATAAGGAAGCCCTTTATAATTTTCGCCCTTGGATATTTTAGGATAATTACTGTTTACTTCAGGAGGTAATACAGCTTTTTCATAGGCTATTAGCTGTTGCATGGGAACAAGCAGCTCACCAAAAAGCGAATAAACCTTTTGAATAATACTATATTTCGTTAAAATCCAATCAGTATTTGCAACCAATTCCTGTTCCTTGTTAGAAAGAGTTATTTTTGTTTTTTCAACCATATTGAAAATTAAGTAATAAATTAAATAGTAGCAGGCTCATTTATTTGCCTTACCGACATGATAAAAAAATTAGATAAACTTATTCTCAAATCCTTTATAGGGCCGTTTATTGTTACTTTTTTTATCAGCCTGTTTGTCCTGATGCTACAAATATTATGGAAATATGTGGATGACCTTGTCGGCAAAGGGCTTGATTTTATCACCATTATGAAATTCATTGCGTTGGCAAGTGCCGAATTATTAACGCTTGCAATGCCCATCGCTATCCTCATTTCCTCTATCATGACCTTCGGAAATTTGGGCGAGCGTTTTGAATTGGTGGCTATCAAATCTTCCGGAATATCTTTATTGCGTTTCATGCGGCCGTTAATATGGGTGTCGTTTTTACTATGCGGCGTAACCTTTTTGTTTGCCAACTATGTCATTCCTTATTCTAATTATAAATTCAAAACGCTATACTACGATATCGTTTATAAAAAACCTGCGCTCGATTTAAAAGAAGGCACTTTTTTTACGCATATAAATGGCTATGCGATCAAGGTTGGTAAAAAAGATGCCGATGGTAAAACCATACACAATATCATCATATACGAACAACAAAACCCTTTACAGGATAATTCTATTTTGGCTGAAAAGGGTATCATGACGACCACTCCAGATAAACAATTCCTTGAATTCACTTTACAAAACGGTGTACGCTACCAGGAGAAAGGAAATTATTACGATACCTCAACAGAATTTATTCAGATGAGTTTTAAGGAATATAAAAAGCTGATAGACCTTTCTTCTTTACAGATGCTGAATACTTCTGACAGCTCTTTCAAAAAAGATCAAAAATCTTTCAGTATTCATGAATTAAATGCCGCCAAAGATTCTTTTATAAAAGTTGATGATAGCCTAGCAAGAAAAAGCTATAAACAATCTTTTACCCAGATGCGTTACAATACGATTGCTGATAGTGTCTGGAAAAAAGTTGCGGGCATTCCTGCATCAAAAGAAAAAAAATTCATACACCTGCTACCCGATTCTGCCAAAGCAGGCGTATATTCAACTGCGTATGCTACGATAGCCAATATGAGAAATACCTATCGATATGCTGTAGACAATATCACTGAAAAAAAGGAAGAGATAAGATCTGTTGATATTGAATGGCACAGGCGATTCTCTTTATCGGCCGCCTGCCTTGTATTATTCTTTATAGGTGCGCCATTGGGTTCCATTATACGCAAAGGCGGATTAGGAATGCCTTTGCTTGTCGCCATGGTTTTCTTTTTATTGTTTTATCTACTGAATGTATTCGGCGAAAAGTTTGTGAAAGAAGGATTATGGCCACCTTATTTTGGCATGTGGTTCTCTGTACTGGTTTTGAGTCCGGTAGGTGCATTTCTTACGTACAAGGCCATGCATGATTCTCAATTATTTAACAAAGAGTTTTACACGCGTATGTTCCGAAAGGTGAAATTTGCATACACCGGTCTTATAAATAAAAAAACAGTTTAACCAAATTTTAATCTAAATCATTTGTTATGAAACCATCATCAAGAAGGAATTTTATTGGTAATGCTACAAAAGCGGGCGTTGGAGGTATGCTTGCACTTCCTGTTATCGGATCATTAATGTCCTTTAGCAATAAATCTGCAACTGTTGATGCTCCATCAGCTATTAAAACAGGTTTTGATCAAACGCCATTGGCCTATGCTTATAATGCGTTAGAACCAAACATTGATGCAGAGACAATGCAAATTCATTACACTAAACACGCTGCGGCTTACAGCAAAAATTTAAAAGAAGCTGCCGCTGCAGAAGGTATTGATGCCACGGGATCAGTTGAAGATGTATTGGCTAAAGTATCTAAATACTCTACCAAAGTGCGCAATAACGGAGGTGGGCATTATAACCATGAATTGTTTTGGAAAGTTTTATCGGCCAGCACAACAACACAACCTAATGCTGCTTTATCAGCTGCCATTGTAAAAGATTTCGGTTCTCTGGACAATTTGAAAAAGCAATTCAACGAAGCTGCTAAAACAAGATTTGGAAGCGGCTGGGCATGGTTGATCATCACACCGGAAAAAAAATTAGCCATTGCTTCTACTGCCAATCAGGACAATACTATGATGGATATTGCAGAAGTAAAAGGATTTCCTTTGTTTGGCCTGGATGTTTGGGAACATGCTTATTACCTTAAATACCGCAATGTTAGAGCAGATTATGTAGAGAATTTTTGGAAAATATTAAACTGGGATTACGTGAATGAACGTTTTGCCAGCGTGTAGTAAAACTATTTCTTTTAAATAGATTCAGCCTCTGTTGCAGTTGTATTTTTAAAAATACAACTGCAACAGAGGCTGATGAGTTAATAGAACATGCGGAGCGAATCGCGTCCAAAGCTTTATTCTATTCAGCGAAAAATTTAGCCATTCAATTATTTCATTGAGCAATTGCCTTATTTTCACAGCGTCAAAAAAATATTTATTATGCAGGTTTGGAAAGATTATCAGGAACAAAACAAAGAACGATTTTTAAACGAATTGCTTGATCTGTTGCGCATACCAAGTATAAGTGCCAAAACTGAAAACAAGGCCGACATGATCACTTGTGCCGAAGCCGTTAAACAAAGATTATTAGAAGCCGGCGCCGACAAAGTTGAGATATATCCAACAGCGGGGCATCCGATAATTTTTGCTGAAAAGATCATCGATCCTTCCAAACCAACCGTATTGGTATATGGCCATTATGATGTGCAGCCCGCAGAGCCATTAGAACTTTGGCATAGCGGCCCATTCGATCCGGTGATCAAAGATGGAAAAATATTTGCCCGTGGCAGTTGCGATGACAAGGGCCAGGTATACATGCACATAAAAGCATTGGAAATTTTAGTCAAGACAAATACACTAAACAATAATATCAAATTTTGCATTGAAGGTGAAGAAGAAATCGGTTCTCCTAATTTAGGAAAATTTGTTGCTACGCATAAAGAGTTGTTAAAAGCAGATTGTGTTTTGATAAGTGATAGTTCCATGATCAGTCTGGATACACCAAGCATTGATATTGGCGTACGGGGATTAAGTTATATTGAAATAGAAATTACCGGGCCCAACCGTGATCTGCACAGCGGTGTTTACGGCGGAGCGGTTGCTAATCCAATTACGATCCTGGCAAAAATGATCGCCAGTTGTCATGATGAAAACAACCACATCACTATTCCGGGTTTTTATGATGATGTAATAATAGCCTCTGCAGAAGAAAGAAAGTTAATGGCTGCAGCGCCATTCGATGAAAAAGAATATGAACAGGACCTGGGCGTAAAAGAATTATGGGGAGAAAAAGGCTTTTCAACCAATGAAAGAACGGGCATCAGGCCAACAATAGAATTGAATGGCATTTGGGGCGGTTACCAGGGCGAAGGTGCAAAAACTGTTCTGCCATCAAAAGCCAGCGCTAAAATTTCAGCAAGATTGGTGCCCAATCAATCTTCTGAAAAGATAACAACACTCTTGCTGAACTATTTTAAAAAAATAGCGCCACCATACGTTACCGTTAGTTCATTTGAACACCATGGCGGTGAGCCTTACATGACCCCGGTTGATAGTAAAGCATACAAAGCTGCTGCTGCTGCGATCAAAGATACATTTGGCAAAGAAGCCATTCCTGTCCGCGGCGGCGGAAGTATTCCCATCTGTGCTTTATTTGAAAAAGAACTCGGCATTAAAATAGTATTTATGGGTTTTGGGTTAGATAGTGATAACCTGCATAGTCCGAATGAAAAATTCAATTTGGAGAATTTTTATAAAGGCATTGAGACCATCCCCTATTTTCATAAACATTTTACGGAAATGTAATTTTAAATACGGGTATTCTCAGGCAAACACTTATTAATAAAATAATTAATATACAAGCTAAAAACCTTATCAGTAAAGAATTTATCGAGTTTTCAACAAAATTTTGGTTTTTGAAATAAAACAGTACATTTGTGATGCTCTAATGTTTTAGTATTTCGCTTTTGGCTGATAGAAGCTTTGTTTAAGTCCAGTTCAGTTCATTGTAGCAAACTAGTCATTATGGTTTTTTTTTAATTTAAAAAGTTTATACAATGAACATTTACGTAGGAAATCTAAGTTGGACAATGACCGACGAAGATTTAAGCAATCTCTTCACTCAATTTGGTACTGTAGGTAGTGCTAAAATTTTGAAAGACAAAATGAATGGCCGTAGCAAAGGTTTCGGTTTTGTTGAAATGGAAGACGCTGAAGCAGCGAAAGCTGCGATCGCCGGCCTAAACGAAACAGAAGTGCAAGGTCGCAAACTAATCGTTAACGAATCACAACCTCGTCAGGAAGGTGAAGGCGGCGGCTACAAGAAAAGTGGCGGCGGTGGATACGGTTCTGGCGGCGGTGGCGGCTACAAAAAAAGCGGCGGTAGCGGTGGCTACGGCGGCGGTGGTGGTAGAAGCAGCGGCGGTTACGGCGGTGGCGGCGGCAGAAGTGGTGGAAGCGGCGGCAGAAGCAGCGGCGGATACGGTTCTGGCGGTGGTGGTGGAAGAGATTATTAATATCTTTTGATACTAACAATATTGATCCCTCACAAAAATGTGAGGGATTTTTTTTATTCGTATCTCATCGTACATCATATATCTAACATCGTACATCCACTCAATATTTAATAACTTAGTAGTATAAATAAAGCTATATGCAAGAAGTATATATTGTATCTGCAGTTCGCACACCCATTGGAAGTTTCGGAGGTTCATTAAAAGATTTTTCTGCAACTATATTAGGATCCATCGCTATTAAAGGCGCGGTAGAAAAAGCAGGTATACAACCGGAACAAGTTGAAGATGTATTGATGGGTTGTGTATTACAAGCTAATCTCGGGCAAGCACCTGCAAGGCAGGCAGCTAAATTTGCAGGCTTACCAAACGAGGTCAATTGTACTACAGTCAATAAGGTCTGCGCTTCAGGAATGAAAGCGATTACACAGGCTGCCCAAAGTATTGCTTTAGGGGATGCTACTATTGTTGTAGCTGGCGGGATGGAAAGTATGAGCAATGTTCCTTTCTATGCTGATAGCATGCGCTGGGGTAACAAATATGGCAACACACAATTCATCGATGGTTTAGCAAAAGATGGTTTAACAGATGTATATGATGGTAAAGCGATGGGCAATGCTGCAGAGTTCTGTGCAACGAGCTGTGGAATTAGCAGGCAAGACCAGGATGCATTTGCTATCGAAAGTTATAAACGCAGTCAGGCCGCATCAAATACAGGAAAATTTGATAATGAAATTATACCGGTATCCATACCGCAAAAAAAAGGCGATGCTATTTTATTTTCAAAAGACGAAGAACCTTTTAATGTAAAATTTGATAAGATACCCGAGCTGAAATCTGCTTTTATAAAAGGGGGATCTGTTACAGCAGCAAATGCATCTACCATGAATGATGGCGCAGCTGCATTGGTTTTAATGAGCAAAGAAAAAATGGAATCGCTTGGATTAAAACCGATCGCTAAAATTATTGCGTACGCAGATGCAGAACAAGCACCGGAATGGTTCACCACTACTCCATCGATCGCAGTGCCAAAAGCTATTGCTAAAGCGGGTTTACAGATGTCAGATATTTCTTATTGGGAATTGAATGAAGCTTTTGCCGTAGTAGGTATTGAAAATATAAAACGAATGAAATTAGATCCTTCAAAAGTAAATATACATGGCGGTGCGGTTTCTATCGGCCATCCATTGGGTTGCAGCGGCGCTCGTATTGTTGTTACATTGATCAATGTATTGAAAGCTAATAATGCGCGTTATGGAGCTGCTGGTATTTGTAATGGTGGTGGTGGTGCTTCTGCTATTGTTATTGAGAATATTTTTTAGAGTTCATTTTTTTTGTCTTGATAGATGACTATTATACCTCTTAGACCATGCCAGTAAAAAAAACTAATTCATATAGTTTTTAACCCATCCTAAGGAGTCTGGAAAATCTTTATTATATTTTTTAAAAGAGTTTGGTGTTACCAACAAATAATTAATGCTAGGGTCTTCAGATAAATAAATCATAGGAAAAGATTTATTTATAAAATTACTTTGATATCGTGATATAATTTCTCCATAACTATGCTCACTCTCATATGGTTTACCTGCAATAAAAAAACGATATTTAACTGCAAAATCTCCTCTAACCGTAGAGGTAACATCATAAATAGTCGCATTTATAATTACTCCGCGTTCGATTAACTTTTTATCATTAAAATTTCCCAATAAAGTTGTTATTGTAATTACCCCTATAAAGAAAACTGAAACAAGAATTGTAACTATTTTTTCTTTTTTAGGATCTCCAACAATTTTCATAGTTAAAATTTAAATGAAGATAATAAAAAAGGCTACTAATACAGAAAGTCCTTAAGATTCATTCTAAACAAGTCTGCAATAGTTTTAAATAAATAGATGCGGATTTTATCTGCCACTTCTTCGAACCGAACTATTTGTCTGTATAAGCACGTTAAGTCTTTTTTAAATGAGTGAGAAAAGTAGTTTACTAATGCTAAATAACAGCATAAATGATGAAACGTGCGACGCAACTGAAACTCAATAGTTGCACTAATATCTGGCCAAAACAATCTTATAAACACCAAATTGTCAAGCAATAAAACCCCCTTCAGGGGGTTGGGGGTTTAATTTGTTCGTATCGCTACGATAGAATAAATTTGCTGAACTTTTGATAATAACCGATAACAAATAAATTTAATCAATGCGACAGATAGCCTTTAGAGAAGCATTACGCGAAGCGATGCAGGAAGAAATGAGACGTGATGAAAGGGTTTTTTTAATGGGCGAAGAAGTAGCGGAATACAATGGTGCCTATAAAGTGAGCCAGGGTATGCTGGATGAATTTGGAGAAAAAAGAGTAATTGATACACCTATTGCTGAGCTTGGTTTTACTGCGATAGCTGTAGGCGCAGCACAAAATGGCCTTCGTCCGATCGTTGAATTTATGACCTGGAACTTTGCTGTTTTGCCTTTAGATCAGATCTTAAATACCGCCTCTAAAATGTTGGCGATGAGCGGCGGCCAGGTTGGTTGTCCGATCGTATTTCGCGGACCAGGCGGTAGCGCAGGGCAGCTAGGTGCACAACATTCTACAGCTTTTGAAGCTTTATACGCAAATATCCCGGGCTTAAAAGTTATTTCTGTAAGCAATCCATACGATGGTAAAGGTTTACTGAAAGCTGCTATACGTGATGATGATCCTGTTGTTTTTATGGAATGCGAAGTTGGTTATGGCGATAAAGGAGATGTTCCTGAAGAAGAATATATATTACCGATCGGTAAAGCTTTCATCAAACGTGAAGGTAAAGACGTAACGATCGTTTCTTTTAATAAAATGATGAAAGTCGCACTAGGTGCAGCTGAAGAATTAGCGAAAGAAGGTATCGAAGCAGAAGTAATTGATCTCGCGACTATCCGCCCGATGGATTGGTTCACTATTTTGCAAAGTGTAAAAAAGACCAACCGCCTGGTAATTGTAGAAGAACAATGGCCATTCGCCTCTGTATCATCTGAAATTACTTATCGTATACAAAAAGAAGGATTTGATTATTTGGATGCCCCTATCCGCAGGATAACTTCTGCTGATGCACCAATGCATTATGCTCCAAACTTAGTAGCAGCTTATCTTCCAAGCATTGAAAAAACTGTTAGAGTGGTGAAAGAAGTAATGTATTCGAAAAAATAAAACGCACATATCTTTTAATAAATAAAAAAGCCTTTGCTACAAACAAAGGCTTTTTTATTTAGGCGATATGGAGAACTATTAATAATTCTTCAATACCAGGTATTGATACGGTGCTAAAGAAACTGTTGTAGTTAACGATACGCTTGTACTGTCATATGCATTTGTCCAATTAGTATTTTGTAACGCTGCCGGTATACTAAATACTTCGCTGCTATTTCTGATATTAGCAATTACCAAAACAGAATCTGTAGCCAACGTGCGCAAGTAGCAAACCACATTTGCATCTGTAAATGTCTGCAACGCTCCCGTTTTTAATACCGCTGAAGAATTATGAAATGCCAATATGGTTTTATAGGCTGCGACCATATCCGGATTTTGTGTCCAATCAATCGGTGAATCATAAAAGAAAGGAACTTCTGCTACCTGTCCAACCTCCTGACTACCATATATCATTGGCACTCCTGCCATATTAAGTGTGATTACTGAAGCCGCTAATGCACCGGATTTGCCATTGAAGACCGTCATGGGTGTTCCGTCAAATGCAGAATGGTCATGGGTTGTCGTAAATCTTAATCTTTGTTTGCCTGCAGGTACACCACTGTATTCAGCCGTATTTGCCGAATAAATTGAGGCCGGTGTACCAGGACTGGCGGTACTGAATGCGCTTACCAATGCGCTATACGTTCCCTCACTAAAAACCATTTGAAAGCCAGCTGTCAGATGACCGACATTGTACCCTTCGGCCAGTAAAATAAGCTGCCTGCTAGGTTGGATATTATTTAATGAATCAATGGCCTGTGCCCAAAAATTATCCGGGATATTATCAGCAAAGTCGCACCTGAATCCGTCAAAATTTGCCGTGTGTATCCAATATTCCATATCTTTTATCATCTCGGCACGCATTGCATAATTTGTATAATCCAATTGTGCAACATCAGTGAATGTTGTACCTGGCGGTGAAATGATATTTCCGTTAATATCCTGCAAGTACCATGATTTATGTTCCGTTATCCAGGCATTATCCCAGGAAGTTTGGTTGGCGGCCCAATCTAATATTACTGCCATATTTTTACTATGTGCCGTACTTATCAAATTTCGCAGATCGGATAAAGAACCAAACTCTGTATTCAACCCAAGGTGGTCTTTTACGCAATAGGGAGAATTGACCGATTTTATTTGTCCGATAGGATTAATAGGCATCAGCCAGATAACATTGATACCTAAAGCTTTTATTGAATCCAGTCGTTGGGTAATACCATTGAAATCGCCGGTAGCACTGTAAGCCCTTTCGTTCACCTCATACATGGAGATATCCGATGTTGCAGGAATATTGGTATAAGGTGTTCCGTACTGCACGGGGCCTGCACTTTTTTTACTACAGGACATAAGCAAGACGATCCCCCAAAATAATATGTATTTTTTCATATAGTTTTAATTGAAAGCAAGTGTGAGATGGTGACCTGTAAAATTACTTATTATATAGAGAACCCCACATTACTATTAATAAGGCACTTGCAATAAATACTTGTCCTTAAAGAACGGCTCCGGGAATATTTTCTCAATTTCCCAAACCTTTGGTTTGCATTGACTATCGGATATTTCCTGGCTAAGATCACCGCCTTTTAGACAAATTAAACCACCCGGCGTGTTTCCTTTTTTAAGTAACGGTTTGCTCCAGAACCATAGATCTTTTAATGGAGCCACAGCTCTTGATACTACAACGTCAAATTTTCGATCTTTAATATCTTCAGCCCTGGTATGTTGCGTAGTTAAATTCGTTAGCCCGATTGCAGTCGCCACTTCATTCACTACTTTCAATTTTTTATTGATACTATCTACTAAATGAAAATGGGTCTCAGGAAAAAAGATGGCCAACGGAACACCTGGAAAACCGCCACCACTACCGAGATCCATTACCTGCATCGCTTTTTTAAACTCAAATTGTGTAGTGATCGCTAAAGAATGTAATACATGGTGTTCATAAAAATTATCCATGTCTTTACGTGAGATAACATTTATTTTTTCATTCCATTCTGTATACAAATCTTTTAGCGCAGCTAATTGTTGTAACTGCGTATCAGAAAAATCACTAAAATATTTACGAACGATATCCATTATTTCCAGAGCTTTTTTGGCTTCTTTAATAATGCAACTGAAAAGATGATATAGTAAAAGAACATAAATACATCAAAGAATGGGAATAAGACAAAAAGGTCTTTTTCATCCAGCTTCTTCAGGTTATTGAACAATACAATTCCCTGTAGTATAAAGCGAACGCCAAAAATTATTAATGTAGCTATCCAAAGATTAGATAACAGGCTTACAATAAATAACGGATAGAATATAAAATGAGAAAAAGAATATAAGCCCAATAAAAATTTATGCAGCCCTTTATAATATCTGCCTGAACTATAGTGGCGATTTTTTTGTCTTATCCAATCTCCAAAAGTTTTTACAGGCTCGCTATAGGTAAAAGTATCTTTATCGACATTGATCTTTGTATTGGTTTTAGTGGCCGCCATATTGATGAAAAGATCATCGTCGCCACTCAAAATATTGTTATGAGCCGAAAAACCTTTGTGCCGGAAGAATATCACTTTCTTATAACTCAAATTTCTACCTACACCCATGTATGGAATACCTGCAAGCGTATAATTAAAATATTGCAGTGCCGTATGGAAAGTTTCCCAACGAATGATCTTATTTAATAAACCTGGTTTTTTATGAAACGCACCATATCCTAATACGATCTCTGTAGCATCATCATAAGTCGCCTGTATCTTATCCAGCCATAATGCAGAAGCAGGTGAACAATCGGCATCTGTCAATAAAACAATTTCATATTTAGCCGCTTTGATCCCCATACTTAATGGAAATTTTTTGCCGGGAATAAACTGCGCCTCCTGCTTTAATTCCAACACTTTTAAAAGGCCGATGTATTTTTCTTCAAAAGTCTTTAACAGGTACCTTGTATCATCAAAAGAGTTGTCGTCTACCACGATCACTTCATGTGTGGTTTTATACTCCTGTTCTAAAACCGATTTTAAATTTTTGGCAATATTAAGCGACTCATCTTTTGCACAGATAATGATCGATACAGGATGGGTTTGAGAAGTAGTTTTTGCTGCAGGTTTATAATAGATCAGCCTGGTAAAAAAATAAACGTAATAAAATACCTGTATCAGTGCCGCCAGGCAAAAGATAGCAAAAAGAACGATGGGCCAATATTGTAGTATTTCTGAAAACTTCATATTTGCAAAAATAAGGTATACGTAAAGGTTTATGAAAACGAATTTATATACAGTGAATTAACAAAAATGGAACAACTGCTGTTGCTCCATTTTTTATTTTGATCTGATTATTATTTATGCGACCCATTTTTTATTGGCAAAATCACCAAATGATTCGCCTTTTTTTCTTTCCTTTTTGAAAGTAGCAAATAGCCCGTCAAGCTCCATCAATATTGCCGCTTCATCCAGGTGTTGCTTGTATAGTTTATTCAATCTTTCTCCCTGGTTATCTCCGCCTAAATGTAAGTTGTATTTTCCGGGTGCAGTTCCTACGAAACCAATTTCTGCAGCATAAGGGCGGCCACAACCATTTGGGCAACCCGTCATGCGGACAATTATATTCTCATCTGCTAATTTATGTTTTTCAAGTAGCGGCTCTATTTTCGAAATGAGTACCGGTAAATACCTTTGTCCTTCCGCAAGTGCCAACGGGCATGTAGGTAAGGCCACACAGGCAATTGAATTTCTACGCACAGCAGAAGCATTTTCTGTATGTGCCAATACTTTAAACTCTTCTAATATTTTGTTGATGGCTGCTTTGTCTTTTTCCGCAACATCAGCTATGATCACATTTTGTGTTGCAGTGAAGAGGAAATTAGATTTACCCGTTTTTGCCACTTCAAGTAAGGCTGTTTTTAACGGAAGTTTTTCGTCATCTAATACTCTTCCATTTTCTACAAATACGGTATAGTACCAAAGCCCTTGTTCACTTTTTTCCCAACCGTACAAGTCGGCTCTTTGTGTAAATGTATACGGCCTGGCAGGCTCCAATTTAAAGCCGATACGTTTTTCCAATTCTTCTTTAAACCATTCTACACCGTATTTATCTACCGTATATTTTAATCTTGCTAATTTTCTATCACTGCGGTTTCCGTAATCTCTTTGCACCGTTAATACTTCGTAGATAGTTTTTAGCGTTTTGAATTCTGTATCTGTGAAACCGATCACCGTAGCTAATCTTGCATACGTTTCTGCATTACCGTGTGTTGTGGACAAACCTCCGCCAATAGCAATATTAAACCCTTTTAAAACATTGTTTTCTATAATAGCTATCAAACCAATATCATTGGTAAATACGTCAGAATCATTATTAGGAGGAATGGCTATACCTATCTTAAATTTTCTTGGAAGGTAGCGATCCTGGTATAACGGATCTTCCTCATCTTTTTTATCAACGATCTTTTCATCATTGATCCATATTTCGTAATACGCTTTTGTTTTAGGCATCAGCAATTCGCTGATCTTATCGGCGTATGCAAAAACCTGCGCATGTATCGGCGACATTTTTGGGTTAGAGGCGCAAGTCACGTTACGGTTAATATCTCCGCAGGTAGCAATTGAATCTAAATTAGCTTCATTAAAAGCCTGTATCGTTGGTTTTATTTTAGATTTTACCAACCCATGCAATTGGATCGTTTGTCTTGTTGTGATCTTAATGACCCCCGTAGCATTTTCTCCGGCAACATTATGTGCAGCGATCCATTTTTCAGGCGTTAAAAAACCACCCGGCAAACGCAACCTGATCATGAAAGTGTACAAACGATCGAGTTTTTTTGCAGCGCGCTCTTCTCTTCTATCACGATCATCCTGCTCGTACATACCATGAAATTTAATTACAGCCTTGTCATCCTCACGGATAGCACCTGTAATCTCGTCTTGCAGACTTTGTTTGATAGAACCCCTCAATCCATCACTCGCTACTTTGATCTTTTCTATCGCAGATAAATTGTTTTTTTCTGACATGGTGCTTTAATTAATAAGTAATATTCAATAATTAAGAATTTTTCAAACTCGAAATAATATGCTTGCGACAAATACCCTTCAATTTTTGGGTTTGACTTATTTAGTAAACATCCTTTTCGTACCGGCCCTCTTCTTTCAATTGCTCCAAATATTCTTTTGCTCCTTCGGGAGATTGATTGCCGTATTGCTCGATGATCTTTAATAAAGTATTTTCAACATCAGTGCTCATCGGATCTTTTTTTCCGCAGATATAAAAAGACGCACCGCTATTTAACCAGTCATATAATTCAGCAGCATGCTCCTGCATTTTATGCTGAACATATATTTTTTCTTCTTGATCTCTTGAAAAAGCTAAATTGATCTTGGTAAGAACGCCTGTTTCAAACCAGTTTTGTATTTCTGTTTGGTATAAAAAATCGCTTGCAAAATATTGTTCCCCAAAGAAAAGCCAGCTTCTGCCAGAAGCTCCTGTCGCATCTCTTTCTGCTAAGAAAGAACGATAAGCTGCAATACCAGTGCCCGGACCAACCATGATAATATCCTTATCCTGTGCAGGCAATCTGAATCTTTTATTGGGCTGTACAAAGAACTTTTGTTTGTTGCCAACTTTTAGGTTTTTCAAATAATCAGAACACAATCCCAGTTTCGTTTGGCCATTGACAGTATATACATCTTTGGCAACGATTACGTGCACTTCATTTTCATGCGCTGCAGGAGATGATGCGATGGTGTATAATCTTGGTGAAATGGCATTTAATGTAACCAGGAAATCTTCAAATTGCCCGATATTTTTTATTGGATATTGTTTTACAAGATCCAACAGATCCATTCTTCCTGCAGGAATCGTATGGCCCATCACCTCTGCATATTGTTTGATCAACCTTTCGGTTAAGTAAACAATATTGATCCTTCTCTTCAACAATTCATAGATAGAAATTTTTTCGTTTTTAAATAAAACTGATTTGTTGCCATCTATATTTGTCTTTGCAATAATATCCGTTACTGTCTGTGAGTTATTATCCGGCACAATTCCTATTGAATCGCCACATTGATATTCGATGCCTTCGGCAGCAATTTCGATATGGTATGTTTCTTTATTAGAACCCTTATCGTTTAGATTGATATGCGTTAAGACCGGGCCTTCGTACGTTAGCTTTCCTGTCTTTTTAACGGAAGCTGCACCATGCGCTGCTGCGGCTGGTGCCGAAGCTGCCGGTGCATTACCTGCAGTTAATGCAGTAACAACTGTACCGAACCATTTGTTAGCATCTTCTTCAAACTCCACATCACATTTTTGCAATGGAGCAATTCTTTTAGCGCCAACAGCTTCGAATTTTTTGTCGATGTCTTCACCAGTCTGACAAAACAATGGATAAGAAGTATCGCCCAATGCCAACACACTGAATTTTAATTTATCCAGTTTTGTAGTATCAGCCATTACGTGATCGTAAAACTTTTTAGCGGCTTCAGGTGGTTCACCTTCGCCATGTGTAGCAACGATCACCAAAAAATATTCTTCTTTTAAAAGATCTGTTAAGCGATACTGATCCATCGCTATCACTTTAGCATTGATACCGATCTTTTTTGCCTTACCGGCAAATTCTGTAGAAAGTTTTTTTGAATTTCCTGTTTCTGTACCATATACAATGGTGATTTTACTAGCTAATGGTTTTATATCAGCGCCCACAGCTGGTATTGCCTCAGCCTGATTAAATACGATGCCGTTTAAATAACCACTGGCCCATATCTGCTCTTCTTTATTTAGTGAGCTGATAAAGTCTTTAATGGTTTTTAATTTTGGTTCAGATAACATTTCCTTTTATTGTTTGTTAGTTCAGTTAGTTTTATGAAGCTTGTTTAGCTTGTTGTTCTTGTGTTATTGCATCTATCTTTCCGACAGGTTTAAAATAATGTTCTTTACTTCCGCTGTTGGATAGCCATGAGAATTTTTCATGCAGCTGCACTACTTTACCAATGATCACTAATGAAGGAGAAATAAATGTTTGTCCTTTTAATGTGGTGGCATAATCATACAGACTAGTTGTATGAACAGTCTGTAATGGCGTGGTTGCCTGTTCAACAACTGCTAATAATTTATCTGCCGCTATATTATTCTTCACCAAATTTTCTACTACGCTGCCCAACGTTTCGCTAGACATATAAAACACCAAAGTATCTGTAGTAGCGGCTAATTCTTTCCAATACTCAGCCGTAACAATATCCGATTTGTATAAAGTAAGAAAACGAACAGCTGTTGAATATTCTCTTGCCGTTAATGGAATGCCTGCGTAAGCCGCTGCGCCTAATGCGGCTGTAACACCCGGCACTATTTCGTATGGTATCTGATGTTTTACCAATGTTTCCAATTCATCTAAAATATTAGAAAAGATAGAAACATCGCCACCTTTTAAACGCACAACCAATTTTCCCTTGGCTGCATATTCTACAATAAAAGAATTGATGCTTTCCTGTGGAGTTGAATACCCTCTGCGGCATTGTTTGCCAACATAGATCACTTCAGCTTCCGTTTTTACATATTGTTTTATTATTTCAGCGCTCACCAATCTATCTGTCAATACAACGTCCGCCTGTTGCAGATAACGCACAGCCTTCATCGTAATAAGTTCAGGATCACCAGGACCTGCACCTATTACTATTACTTTGCCTTTTATGTTTACGTTATTACTCATTATTAAAATAATCCTTCGATTGATAAATATCTTTCTCCTGTATCGTAATTGAATGTAAGTATTCTCGATTTTTTAGGAATGTCCTTTAACTTTTTAGCAACCGCTGCTAATGATGCGCCTGTTGAGATACCTACCAATATCCCTTCTTCTTTTGCAATTCTCTGTGCATATGAAAAGGCTTCATCTTTACTTACTTGTATCACGCCATCTAAAATCTCTTTATTTAAAATAGATGGGATGAACCCTGCACCAATTCCTTGTAACGGATGAGGGCCTGGAGCGCCACCGCTGATCACCGGAGATAACTCAGGCTCAACAGCGAACACTTTTAATTTAGGCCATTTTGCTTTTAGCACTTCTGCAACGCCGGTTATATGTCCGCCTGTTCCTACGCCAGTAATAATATAATCCAACCCGTCAGGAAAATCTTTTGCTATTTCCAGTGCGGTTGTTTTTTTATGTATTGCTGTGTTAGCGGGATTGTCAAACTGTTGGGGCATCCAGGCATTGGGTGTTGATGCTACTAATTCGGCTGCTTTTTCTATCGCACCTTTCATTCCTTTTTCGCGTGGTGTTAATACAAACTCGGCGCCGTAAAGTGCCATCAATCTTCTGCGCTCAATGCTCATGCTTTCAGGCATTACCAAAATGATCTTATATCCTTTTACAGCAGCAACTAATGCTAAACCAATACCTGTATTTCCCGAAGTAGGCTCAATGATAACACTGTCTTTTTTCAACAAACCTTTTTGTTCTGCGTCCTCGATCATTGACAATGCAATACGATCCTTAATGCTCGCACCCGGATTTGTTTTTTCTAATTTGATCCAAACCTCATGATCCTTACCAAACAATTTATTGATACGTACGTGCGGTGTATTACCTATGGTTTGTAAAATGTTATCTGCTTTCATTCCTGATTTTTTAAAACCCCTAGATCACCCTGAAAGGGGACTTTGGAGAATGGTTATTTTTAGAGTTTTAGATCACAAAATTCAATGCCTCTGGCAATGGATTTTTATCCCTGATCGTTATTTCGCTTTTGTGATATACGATTGAATTGGGCAATACGCTATTGGTGATCCAAACATTACCACCTATCACACTATCATGACCTATGACTGTATCGCCACCTAATATCGTTGCGCCTGAATAAATAATCACGTCATCTTCAATGGTTGGATGTCTTTGTGTTTGCGCTTTTCCTTTGCTTACACTTAATGCACCTAATGTTACGCCTTGATAGATTTTTGCATTTTTACCAATGATTGTTGTTTCGCCAATTACAATACCGGTGCCATGATCGATAAAAAATGATTCTCCGATCGTAGCTCCCGGGTGAATATCAATACCCGTTTTGCTATGCGCATATTCGGCAAACATTCTTGGCAATATTTTCACGCCTTGTATCCACAATTGATGAGAGAAGCGATAGACAGCCGTTGCATAGAACCCCGGATAGGCTACCAATACTTCTTCTATTGACCTTGCTGCCGGATCAAACTTTAATACCGCTTCCGCATCTTTTAATAAAGAAGCATAGATCGAAGGCGCCTTATCAAAAAACAATGTGGTATATTCTTGTGTCTTATCTCCGTCACCAACAACATCATAAATCAATGTAGAAAGATGGCTCTTAAAAGATTCAAATTCTTTTTCCAGATCTGCAACAGTATGTTTCCGTTGTTTATTAGGAATAAATAAAAATCCAAAAAATGAATCAATGAATTCTTTTGCCAACTCTTTATCAGGAAATGCAGTATCTCCTTTTAAATGTTGCGCGTGTAATTCTTTTATAAATGTATTTGTGCTCATGTTTTATATTTAGTCGTTAGATATTAGTAGTAAGTATCAAGAATAGGTCAGTCTTGCGACTTGCTGCTCAGTACCTGATACTTATTGGATCATACAAGCGCCAACAGTAACATTGCTTGTCTCATCAATCAATATTGCGCCGCCGTTCACCCTTAATCTTTTATAAGAATCAAAAGGAATAGGCGAAGCAGTTTTTATCGTTGCTTTGATAATATCATTTAAAGATGCCTGTTCAGGAGCCGGTTCTTTTTCCAAAGAATTTACATTCAGTTTATACTCGATGTCTTTAATAACTGCTCTGACTACCCTGCTGTTTATTTGCAATAAATATTTACTTCCGACAACTAATGGTTTGTTTGCCATCCAACACAACAATACTTCAATCTCATTTTCAACTTTAGGCTGATTGTTTTTATTGACAATGATATCGCCACGGCTGATATCGATCTTATCTTTCAAATGAAGAATGGCGCTTTGCGGCGCAAATGCTTCTGCCACTTCTTTACCGCCAACCTCAATTGTGCTGATCGTACTTTCAATTCCTGCCGGTTGTACCACTACTTTATCACCCACTTTATAAACACCGCTGATCACTTTTCCGGCGTAGCCGCGATAATCGTGCAGTTCTTCCGTTTGCGGACGAATTACATACTGTACAGGAAACCTTGGATCATTATAATTGATATCATTCGTCAATTCTACCGTTTCTAAAATATCTAATAAACAACGACCCTCATACCAAGGATATTTATCAGATTTATCAACAATATTATCGCCATTCAATGCACTGATAGGAATGTAGGTGATATCTTTCAAGCCCAATGTTTCAGCAACTTTCGCGTAATCGATCACGATATTATTGTATACATCCTCTGAATACTCAACAAGATCCATTTTATTGATCGCAACAATTACGTGCGGAATATTCAATAAAGAAGCGATGATAGAATGGCGGCGTGTTTGTTCAATCACACCATGCCTTGCATCAACCAAAATAATTGCCAGGTCAGAATTCGATGCACCGGTAACCATGTTACGTGTGTATTGAATATGCCCCGGCGCATCAGCGATAATGAATTTACGTTTTGGTGTAGAGAAATATTTATACGCTACATCGATCGTGATCCCCTGTTCTCTTTCTGCACGCAAGCCATCCGTTAATAGGGCCAGATCAATTTCTCCGTCTTCTTTATTTTTACTTTGTTTTTCTATCGCTTCCAAATGATCGATCATGATAGATTTACTATCATACAATAAACGGCCGATCAATGTACTTTTCCCGTCATCAACACTTCCTGCAGTTATAAATCTTAGTATGTCCATTTTTAAAAAATTCTCCTTTTAAGGTATTAGTTTTATATTTTAAGTCGCAAGTAATTAGATATTAGTATCAAGTAAAATACAAGCTTTTATTCCTGCTACTTGACTCTTTCTACTTACTTCTTTAAAAATATCCATTCTTCTTTCTGTCTTCCATTGCTGCTTCGCTTACCCTGTCATCAATTCTTGTTTCTCCACGCTCGCTGGTTTTGGTTGCTATAATTTCTGTGATGATATCATCTAATGTTGACGCTGTTGATTCTACCGCAGCAGTGCAGGTCATATCCCCTACAGTTCTATACCGTACTTTTTTTACAGATATCTTGTCTGTTGGATCGATCTGAATGAATTTTGAAGTAGCTACATATTGTCCCTGAAATTCCAACACTTCTCTATCATGCGCAAAATAGATAGATGGCAATTCGATCTTTTCTCTGCGGATATAATTCCAGATATCTAATTCTGTCCAGTTGCTGATTGGAAACACACGAACATTTTCACCTTTATTGATCTTACCATTGTAGGTGTTCCACAATTCAGGGCGTTGTAATTTTGGATCCCACTGGCCGAACTCATCTCTTACAGAAAATATTCTTTCTTTCGCTCTTGCTTTTTCTTCATCTCTTCTTGCACCACCAATACAGGCATCGAATTTAAATTCTTCGATCGTATCTAATAAAGTAAAAGTCTGCAAAGCATTGCGGCTCGCGAATTTTCCTTTTTGTTCTGTTAAGTGTTTTGCTTTGATCGTATCTTCTACATTACGTACAATTAATTTTTCGCCGATATCAGCCGCCATTTTATCTCTAAAGTCAAGTGCTTCCTGAAAATTATGACCGGTATCGATATGCACCAAAGGAAAAGGAAATTTTCCCGGGCGAAAAGCCTTTAATGCCAAATGCACCATCACGATAGAATCTTTACCGCCTGAAAACAACAAAGCCGGCCTTTCAAATTGCCCCGCCACTTCACGAAAAATGTGAATGGATTCTGATTCTAACTGCTCCAAATAATCTAATCTCTGTAAACTCATATTCTTGTTTTGTTCTTTCTTACTTATTAAACATTAAAAGCGCTTTTCTCAACATCTGCGTTTACTTCCACATCGCCGTGTACATGCAAACCGCATTCTTTATTCGCTGCATCTTCCCACCACCATCTTCCCGCCCTGAAATCTTCTCCTGGCTTGATGGCGCGCGTGCATGGTGCGCAACCTATGCTTACAAAACCTTTATCATGCAAAGGATTGTACGGCACATTATTATCATTGATATATTTTCTAACGTCTTCTGTTGACCAATGCAAAATGGGATTGTATTTAATTATCTGATTGGCTTCATCCCATTCAACCAATGGAATATTTTGCCTGTCTGGAGAATGCTCTGCGCGCAAGCCTGTTATCCAGATAGCATTTCCTGCCAAAGCCCTTCTTAAAGGCTCAACTTTGCGGATAAAGCAACAGCCTTTTCTATTATCTACTGATTCGTAAAAAGAATTTGGCCCTTTTTCGGCTACAAATTTCCCGAGTTCTTCTGCCTGAGGATAATACCCTTTGATATGTGTGTTGTATTTTTCGTTGGTACTGTTCCAGACAGAATAGGTTTCTGCGAACAAGCGCCCCGTATCTAACGTAAATATTTTAACATCCAAATTATTATGCAATATCTCATGCGTGATCACCTGATCCTCAAAACTAAAACTTGAAGAAAACGTGACCTGCCCTGGATATTTATCAACTAAAATTTTGATGAATGCAGCAATACTTAGTCCACTTGACTGGTGGAGTAATTCAGACGTGCTATTTTGAAGAGGATTATGTATCATTTTTTCGTTAATTTACTGTACAAAAGTTGAGAGAAGATCATGTTAAGGGACTGGAGTAAAAACCAAAAGGTTTAACAACAGTATACCTTAATACTGCAGCAGTTGCACATACCCATAATGGAAGCTGTAAATAACATAAAATGTAGCTGTAAAAATGAGGAGCAAAGATACTATAGAATTTCAAATCTTAGAAATCTTTTTACCATATCTAAATACCTGATAGTCAATATAAAATAGCTTAGGATGGCTATTCTGATTTTCCCGAGCGAAGTATCTTATAAATTCTGATAGCACTCATTAGCAGGATGATGAATAAGGCCAGTCCGAGTATGCCCCAAACCAGGCTCATGGCTTGTTTTACTACGGCCATCATTACAATAGCGATCAAAAAGATCGTGGCGATCTCGTTCCAGATGCGCAATTGCTGGGAACTATAGCGAAAAATACCTTTCATCTGTTCCGCATAAATTTTTTGAAGGGTAAAATGATATATATACAAACCGACTACAAAACAAAGCTTGATGGCCAGCCATTCGGGAATGCTGCCGTATAAAAAGCCCATCCAGGTGCCAAATATTAGCGTAAGGATGGCTGATGGCCAGGTAATACCAAACCATAAGCGTTTGATCATGATCGAAAAATGCCTGCGTAAAATTTCTTTTTCTACCTCGGGTTTATCCCCCGCTTCGGTATTGTAAATGAATAAGCGGGGAATATAAAACATCCCGCTGAACCATGTTACAATAAAGATGATATGAAGCGCTTTTATGTAATTGTACATGGGCAAATTTAAAACGTTTCTTTTATTAATTTTTTTAAAGTTCCTACCCACAATGGATTGGTATTTAAACAAGGGATCATGGTATATTTATCGCCTCCGGAATGTATAAATATTTCCCTTCCGCGGTCTTCGATCTCTTCCAGCGTTTCTAAACAATCGCTTACAAAAGCGGGGCAAATGATCAGTAACTTTTTTATCCCTTCTTTGGGCATCTCTTCCAAACGTATATCTGTAAATGGTTCCAACCATCCTTTCCCTAATCTTGATTGAAAAGAGATGCTGAATTTATTTTTAGGGATATTCAATTGTTCTGTTACTAAACGAGTTGTAGTGAAACATTGATGACGATAACAATGTGCATGTGCAGGTGAGGCAACATCACAACAATTTGTTGTTTGCAGACAATGATTTCCGGTGATATCGCTTTTTTTGATATGCCTGCCCGGCACGCCATGATAACTGAATAAAATATGATCGTACTCTTTTTGTAAATAAGGACGCATCGTATCGGCCAGTGCATTAATATAATCTATATCATTATAGTAAGGTGCTACAAATTTCAATTGAAATTTGTAGCCATTTTCTTTATAGGTTTCTTTGGCATGTTCTACTGCTGTTTCGTAAGATGACATAGCATAATGCGGATAAAGTGGTACTGCGACAACTTCTTCAAGATCTGGATTTTTGCGCAACAGGTTATCAAAAGCTTCTTGTGGCGTCGGACTTCCATACCTCATGGCAATTTCAACAGGTTCTTCTACCTGTTGTTGTAAAGCGGACTGTAGCTGCTTTGTAAAAACGATCAATGGAGAACCTTCTTTGGTCCAAATCGTTTTGTATGCTTCGGCAGATTTTGGTGCACGCGTTGGCGTTATCAACCCTTTCACTAACAGTAGCCGAAAAAGATAGGGTGAATCTATCACCCGCTCATCCATTAAAAATTCATTTAAATAACGCCTTACGTCTTTTACTTCCGTAGACTCAGGAGAGCCTAAATTCATCAATACTATTCCTCGTTTTATTACTGCCATATCCATATTATTTTGCAAATGTAACTACAGACTTACCAATATTCATAAATCTCAACCCAGGAATATTATATGGTCAAAATCAGCAGCAGAAATGACAATGCAATGACATACAAATTAGCAAACACGAAGACCGGAGTTTACTTTTGTAGCAGAATTCAGAACTACATGCAGCACCAACCAACTGAGATAGCACAATTTTTTATCGCTGGCATTAATTACAGAAAAACAGATGCTGCTATCCGCGGACAGTTTGCTATCAACAAAGAACAATACCTTCAACTCCTTTCTTTAGCACCTCAATACGGTTTAAGTGAATTATTTGTTGTATCAACCTGCAACCGTACGGAAATTTATGGCTTTGCGGAAGATGCTTCGAAACTATGCGAATTGCTTACGACACAAACAGAAGGCTCACTGGAAACATTTCGCAAAATGTCTTATATCAAACAAGGCCATAAAGCGATCGAACACCTGTTCCATGTTGCAGCCGGTTTAGATTCACAAATATTAGGTGATTATGAAATTGTAGGGCAAATAAAACTGGCTGTAAAGCTTTCTAAAGAAAATGATTTTATCGGCTGTTATTTAGAAAGATTGGTAAATGGCGTATTGCAATCATCCAAACAAATAAAAACAGATACCGAATTAAGCGGCGGAACTGTTTCTGTTTCTTTTGCCGCCGTACAATACATAAAAGAGGCCGTCGGCAACATAGCTGATAAAAAGATCATCATATTAGGTACTGGTAAAATTGGGCGCACTACCTGCAAGAACCTGGTAGATTATTTAGGCACCAAAAACATAACATTGATCAACCGCACTGCAGATAAAGCAAATGACTTAGCGAATGAACTAGGATTGTTATCTGCATCAATGAATGATATTCCTGAACAGGTAAAGAATGCCGATATTATTTTAGTAGCGACGAATGCTACAGATCCTGTTATTTTAAAATCTCATTTGGAAAATAACGGCAATAAATTAATTATCGATCTGTCCATTCCTTATAACGTTGAAATATCAGCACAATATTTACCAAACGTTACTTTGGTAAATGTTGATGAGCTCTCAAAAATAAAAGACGTTACGCTACAAAAAAGAGAAGCCGAAGTACCAAAAGCAAAAACGATCATTGCAGCACATATAGATGAATTTATGCAATGGCACGAAATGCGCAAAAATGTACCCGTTCTAAAAGCTGTTAAAAGTAAATTGCAAGGCATGCATGAGTGCAAATTATACACGAATGCAGCGCAAGACACGACTCCACCTTCAGCTGATTCTCAGGAAAAAATTCAAAAAGTAATTAACGGAATGGCCGCAAAGATCCGCTTACAAAATCAACACGGCTGTCAGTATATTGAAGCCATCAATGATTTTATAGCTCCCGGTAGAAATTAACTGTATGAAAAAATTGATCCGCATCGGGACAAGAGAAAGCCAGTTAGCCGTATGGCAGGCCACGCATGTACAAAAATTATTAGCAATCAACGGTTTTGAATCGGAATTAGTTTATATAAAAAGTGAAGGCGATATCGACCTGCAAACACCTTTGTACGAAATGGGCGTGCAGGGAATTTTCACAAGAAGTTTAGACATTGCATTACTCTCAGACAAAATAGATATCGCTGTTCATTCAATGAAAGATGTTCCTACACAATTGCCAAAAGGTATTGTGCAATCGGCCGTTTTAAAAAGAGCTTCCTATAAAGACCTTTTTGTGTACAAGGGCAATACCAATTTTCTGGATGACCTTAAGTCAACTGCGGTCATCGCAACAAGCAGCATCCGCAGAAAAGCGCAATGGTTACATCGTTATCCAAATCACCTATTGGAAAATCTTCGTGGCAATGTAAATACAAGATTAAAAAAAGTTGAAGAAAGTAATTGGAACGGCGCCATCTTCGCAGCAGCCGGTTTGGAAAGGATCGATCTTCGCCCTGAACATTCTATAGAACTGGATTGGATGTTGCCAGCTCCTGCTCAGGGTGCCATTACAGTCGTTTGTAGAGAAGGCGACGATTATGCATTGAGTGCTTGTCAGCATTTTAATGATAACGATACTGCCACTTGCACAAAGATCGAAAGAGATTTTTTACGTGCCTTATTAGGAGGTTGCTCCACACCTATAAGTGCCCTGGCCGAAATAAAAAATAATGAGCTTATCTTTAAAGGAAATATTTTGTCAATAGATGGCAAAGATAAATTAGCGATCGAGAAAACAATATCAATAAAGGATATTGATGGCCTGGGTACGAAAGCGGCAAATGAATTATTAATTAATGGCGGACAAAAAATAGCAGACAGCATTCGCAATGGCGGAAAATAAGACAACCATATTGTGCACGAGGCCCTTAGATAAATTGCTGATAAAAGAAGCAGATCGAAAAGGCATTGCTGTTGATATTATTGAATTCATTCGCACAGAGCCCATTTTAAATGATGCATTAAAAAAGCAGATCAATGAGCTGGCCGACCAATCATTAACGATCGTTTTTACAAGCATGAATGCGGTCGAAGCGGTGTGGAACTATTTAAAAAAGAAACCAGCAGATTGGAAAATATTTTGCATCGGCACAGCCACACAAAAGTTGGTGATGGAAGAGTTTGATGGCAAATCAATCGTAGGCACGGCTGATAGCGCCGCTGAATTGGCGGATACTATTATTGCCGAAGGAAATATCAGCAAAGTAGCTTTCTTCTGTGGTGATCAACGCAGACATGAATTACCTGAAAAATTAAAAGAAAATAATATTGAAGTGAATGAGGTTGAAGTGTACAAAACTTTTCAACTCAATGAAAAAATAACTAAAAAGTATAATGGCATTTTATTTTTTAGTCCGAGTGCTGTGGATAGTTTTTTTACAGTCAATAAAGTTACTCCACAAACAATATTATTTGCGATAGGAAGCACAACTGCTAATACCATAAAAAAATATTCTAAAAACAAAGTGGTCCTAAGTAATAAACATGGCAAGGAAGATCTGTTTGAAAAAGCGATCACCTACTATACTTCTGCGGTACGCTAATACACAATAAGCATGTTACAAAACGATCTGATATTACAAACGCTTCGCGGAGAGAAAACAGAAAGAACACCGGTGTGGATGATGCGCCAGGCAGGCAGGTATTTGCCCGAGTACATGGTGCTAAGAAAAAAGTATGGGTTTTTTGAACGCTGCCAGACACCGGAATTAGCTTGTGAAATAACACTACAGCCGGTAGATATTATTGGTGTTGATGCGGCAATATTATTTTCTGATATCCTGGTTGTGCCACAGGCTATGGGTTTGGAAGTACAGTTGATAGAAAGCCAGGGGCCAATACTACCTGACCCCATCAAAACAATAAAAGACTTACAACGCATACGTGTACCCGAAGTGGATGAAAGCTTAGGCTACGTATTTGATGCGATCAAACTAATAAAAAAAGAATTGAATGGCCGTGTGCCTTTGATCGGATTTGCCGGTGCACCATGGACATTATTATGTTACATGGTTCAGGGCAAAGGCTCTAAAACTTTTGATGAGGCCAAAACATTTTGTTATACACAACCCGAAGCGGCGCATCAGTTATTACAAATGATCACCGATACAACGATCAAATATTTACAGGGCCAGGTAAAAGCAGGTGCTGATACGATACAAATATTTGACAGCTGGGGTGGGTTATTGGGGCCCGAAGATTTTGAGAATTTATCATTGAAATATATTCGCCAGATCGTTGCAGCATTGAAAGATTTTGTGCCGACAATCATCTTTGCAAAAGGTGCATGGCAATCCTTAGATAAAATGGCGGCAACAGGTGCACACGGTTTAGGCATTGATTGGTGCATTAAACCTGAAACTGCGCGCCAGTTTGCCGGCAACAATATTACGTTGCAGGGAAATTACGATCCTGCACATTTATTATCGCCAATCCCTGTAATTAAAAAAGAAGTAAAAGCAATGCTCGATGCATTTGGCCCGGGAAGGCATATTGCGAATCTGGGCCACGGTATTTTACCGAATGTACCGGTTGATCATGCGAGGGCTTTTGTGGATGCGGTGAAAGAACACAGATTTGATAAATAAGGAATAAGGAAGTTATAGAGTTTCTTGATGTAAGGGCTTTTTACTTTTTGGTTTTGACTTTTCACTTTTTACTTTATGGTAAAAGATACCTGGATAAATTTCATACACGATCTGCAGGATCGCATTTGCACTGCTTTGGAAAAAGCAGATGGCAAAGCGGTGTTTGTTGAAGATGCATGGGAACGTGCCGAAGGTGGTGGCGGTAAAACGAGGGTGATCGCGAATGGAAATGTAATTGAAAAAGGTGGCGTTAATACGTCGATCGTATTTGGAGAAGTGACTGACGCGATGCGTACACAATTAAAGATCAACGGTGATAAATGGTTTGCCTGCGGATTGAGCGTGGTGATACATCCTGTCAATCCTTTTGTACCAACCGTTCATTGCAATTACAGGATGTTTGAATTGTATAATGAAGACAATGAAGTAATGGACAGATGGTTCGGCGGTGGCACAGACCTTACACCTTATTATTTGTTTGAAGAAGATGCCAAACATTTTCACCAGGCCTATAAAAATGCTTGTGATGCATTTGACACAGCTTTCTATCCAAAATTCAAAACAACCTGCGATAATTATTTTGTAAATTTTCATCGCAATAATGAACGCAGGGGCATTGGCGGAATATTTTATGATTACCAAAGGCCGGATGACAATAAAGATGTTGATTTTTGGATAAACTTTGCAAAACGTTGTGGTGATTCATTTATAGAAGCTTACATTCCAATCGTTGAAAAAAGAAAGAACACACCATATACAGATCAAAACAAACACTGGCAGGAAATACGCAGGGGCAGGTACGTTGAATTTAATTTAGTGCACGATCGCGGAACTCTATTCGGATTAAAAACAAATGGCAGGATTGAAAGTATTTTAATGAGCCTTCCTCCTACTGTTCGTTTTGAATATAATTATCAACCAGTGCCAGGTAGTGAAGAAGATAAATTATTACAAGCTTGTTTGAATCCAGTTGATTGGTTGAATATCAAATCAAAAGAAATAGATAAGGATGAGTGGGCTCGTAAATCGAACAGTTGTTAATCCTATAATATACAATGATTATTATCATTAAGATAATAATGTTAGTTCTGTTTATAGTGATGTTTATTGGCATTATTTATAAATCCAGCTATCATAGAAATGCTCCGAATGTAGACAAATTACCGGGTATGGTATTTTCTTTAAATAAATTTTTTAGTCCAGGATTATTATTTCCATTGAGACAAAGACCCAATAATGAATTGGATAACATAAATAGAAAAAAAGCTAATAAAGCTCTGTATATATTTTACCTGAGTTTTATTTTAATACTCATATTGTCAAGATTTATAAATTAATAAATTATGTTTTTACAGAGAAGAAATAGAATACTAAGAACCAACCCTGCTATAAGGAGCATGGTTGCAGAAACTATTCTGACACCTTCTGATTTTATTGCGCCACTATTTATCGATGAAGGTGAGAACATAAAATTTGAAATTCCTTCAATGCCAGGCTATTATCGCCGTTCATTGGATCTAACTATTGTTGAAGTAAAAGAATTGTGGAGCCTGGGTATTAAAAGCGTTTTGCTTTTTATTAAATGTGACGATGCTTTAAAAGATAATACAGGTAAAGAAGCATGGAATAAAAATGGTTTAATGCAACGCAGTATCAAAGCAATAAAAAATGCGGTACCTGAAATGATCGTGATGACGGATGTCGCCTTGGACCCTTATTCAATTTACGGACATGATGGTATTGTAGAAAACAATGAGATCGTAAACGATCCTACAGTAGATGCATTGGTACAAATGAGTATCAGTCATGCAGAAGCTGGTGCAGATTTTGTCGCACCAAGTGATATGATGGATGGCCGCATTGGAGAAATTCGTGAGGCTTTGGAAATAAATAATTTCACCAAGACAGGCATCATGGCTTATAGCGCCAAATATGCTTCTTGCTTTTATGGTCCATTCAGAGATGCATTGGATAGCAGTCCGGGGTTTGGTGATAAGAAAACATATCAAATGGATTTCGCCAACAGAACAGAAGCCATTAAAGAAACATTGATGGATGTGGAAGAAGGTGCAGATATCGTAATGGTAAAACCTGCAATGGCTTATTTAGATATTATCCGCGAAATAAAAAATACTGTCACTGTTCCTGTGAGTGCCTACCATGTGAGTGGTGAGTATGCCATGATAAAAGCCGCTGCAAAAATGGGCTGGTTAAATGAAGATAAAGCGATCATCGAAAGTTTGACTTCGATCAAACGTGCAGGCGCAGATCTGATCGCTACTTACTTTGCGAAGGATGCTGTTCGGTTGCTCAATAAATAAATACTGTTAATTAGATTGACTCACTCTTGATAAAGAATTGCATTAGCAATATAAATCCGATTCCAATTAGTCCGTAATAGATATACTTAAAGAAACTCTCAGTTTTAAGTTTACGATTAAAATACCTTCCTAAAAAAATTGTGGGTAGCACAACGGGTAATACTATCAGAAAATTATATGTTACAGCCATAGTCCAAAGCCCTTTGTACCAATAACCAAACATGCCGATAATACTGGCTATTAAAAAATAGGCCTGTAGTGTTGCCCTAAAATGTTTCGCAGACCAGTCACGCATATTTCCATAAAGTACAAGTGGCGGACCATTAATACCATAAGCCCCTCCTAAAATACCTGATAAAAAACCACAGATAAAAAGCCAAATTTTATTATCAGATTCAAGTTTTAAATCCTGTTTCCAAGATAGAGAATAAAGTGCATATAAGATGATGAGTAATCCCAATACTAGTTTAACATACTGTTCATTTCCATAAACCAGTATCAATAGCCCTAAAGGAATTCCCATCAGAGCAAAAATAATCAGCCATTTTGCACTGCTAAAATGTATTTGATCATGATCTTGTACAACAATAACTATTGCTACTGTAATTGATATTAATACAGAAAGAGGTACCGCTATTTCAATAGGCATAAAAAGTATCAATAACGGAACTGCAACCAGAGACTCTCCAAATCCAAAAGTAGAACGAATTAAAGTAGCGATAAACACAATAATTAAAATACAGGATATTGACAGCATAATATTTATTCGTTTAATCTAGTCCTAATACTATTTTACCTGTCGACCCTTTTTCATCTATGATTAATTCAAAAATAAATTTTGGCTCAAGGCCTTCTTCTCTTCGATGTGATACATACAAAATTGCCGTGCTGCTTTCTGCCGCAATCTTATTAATTAAAGAAGTCACCAACGATACATGATAATCATCCAAACCCGAAGTGGGTTCATCTAATATTAATAAAGGCGGATGTTTGATCATGGCACGTGCGATCAATGCTAAACGTTGCTGCCCTAATGATAATTTACTAAAGGATGTATTTTTCAGATGATCCATCTCAATTAATTGCAACCATTCATTAGCTACTTGTAAATGTGCTTCAGCAGGAATAACGTACAAACCAATCGAATCAAACAATCCTGATACAATCATTCCCTGCAGCGTATGGTTCTTACTAAACATATCCGTCATCGATGGAGTAAAATAACCTACGTTCTGTTTAATATCCCACACGGTTTCGCCGGTTCCTTTTTTTATTCCGAATAAAGTCAGGTCTTGTCCGTAGCCCTTGGGATTATCACCGGTTATTAAAGTCAGCAAAGTTGATTTACCTGAACCATTCGGGCCTATCAATTGCCAAAATTCTCCCGCATTTATTTTCCAGGAAATGTCTTTAACGATTGGCCTTTCATTATAGGAAACATTTACGTTATTAAAAGTAACCAGCACAGCATTTTCAATTTCGAAATCGTGTAAAGGTTTTGGCACGCTAGTAGGAAATGCCACGGCCTCTTTATTTTGCTCTTGTAAATAATCACTTACGCATTGATGATAAATGACCTTATTTTTAGCATCAATGCTAATAGCATTTGTAATAAACGGCAATACGTCCGTTTTTCGATTGATGATCTGAATGAGCGAAGTGTGCTCTCCGGCATCCTGCAATAAAGCTCTTAAGGTTTTCTGTGAAGCGACATCTAAATTATCAAACGGATTATCAAGGATAATAAAATCTGGGTGTTTGGAAAGGCAATAAGCCAATAATGCTTTTTTTTGTTCGCCACTTGATAAGGATCGGAGTCTCCTGTTTTTTATCTTTTCAACTTCAACACGGTCATGTATTTCTTCTTCGTTGATCAATTCTATTATTGCTATATCAGAAACAAGCATTCCTGTCTGATCATTGAAAACGGCTAACTCACCTTCAATCCTCTTATCCAAAAACTGTTGTATGAACAGATCCTTATTGGCATTTTTTGAAACAAAAACCGCCCAGTGATTATTTCTTTCCATCAAAAAATAAAAATTTAATGCGCAAAATCAGCTTCAAAATTCCCTTTGATCCTTTCCATGGAAGGATTAAAATAACCAAATTTCAAATTCGGAAATTCTTCATGAATCAGTTCCATCATTTGTTTGATACCTATGCATTCACCTGTTTCCGAAACACCGATCTTTCCCATATACCAGTCAGGATCAATATTAAAATTGCGCCATTGTATCATGCATAGATCAGTATCTCTGATCAATTTACGCAACGCTTCATATTCTTCCACACTATCCGTCATGCCGGGAAATACAAAATAGTTAATACTCGTCCACCCCCCAAAGCTGCGCACCACTTTCAAGCTTTCGATGATATCTTCGAATTTGTAATTGTTCGGACGGTAATAAGGTGTATATATTTTTTCTCTTGCGCTATTCGTGCTAACGCGCATACTATTCAATCCTGCTTCGCACAAAGCTTTCACGGCATCAGGTTTACTACCGTTGGTATTGATATTGATACTTCCTTTTGTTGTATGCTTGCGAATTTCTTTGATCGATTCACGAATGGTTTCCCACATCAGTAATGGTTCACCCTCACAGCCTTGTCCGAAGCTAACGATCGGATAAGGAGCTGTTTCCAAATGCGGCACCGTAAATTCAACGATCTCTTCTGCAGTTGGTTTAAAAGTTAAACGATCTTGTGTACTTACAATCGTTTCTTCTTCCGGTTGAAAAGAAATACAGCCCACACAATTGGCGTTACAAGCTGGTGATGAAGGAATGGGGCACTCCCATCTTCCTAAGAAAAAATTTCTTGCAGCCGGACAGTGATAGGTGAGACAACAATTCTCTGCCAAATGTTTTACCAAACGATTGTGCGGATAAGAAGCCAGCAATTTACTAACGCCACTTTCAATTTTCTCCGTATCAAAACCTTCGCTTTCCTGCCTGATATCATTTTCAATTCTGACAGCAGGCACATAAAATTTATTATTGAACCATGCTGCTGCAGTGTAACAGAACAAAGGTAATGTTGGTGCCTCGGGCAATGTTTCATAAGCCGCAATATATAGACCGGTATGTGCGGGCGGAATAAAGGCTGCTACTGCCCAACCTTTTTCACACAAGCGCATAGCACCTGTTTCAACATCAATGCCAATACCGCGCCTGCCCGGTAATTCGTATAAAGAACCGCCTTCAGGAATTTCTATCCATTCATCTTCGGGTACTGCAACGGCATCCCAGCCAGTACGGCCAGTCGCGTACAATGTCAGGTCTTCGAAGATATTTCCCTCGCCATCAGAATATAATAAGTATGGGCTTTCTGCTAAAATCATACTGCAAAAATCGTCATTTAAATACGAAATAAGAAACAAAAAATTGGGATAGAAAAATTGTAGTAAAGCCCGTAATTATTCGAATTCTTTATTCTGCAGCAAAATGAAGTGACTCATTTTAAAAAATTCAGACAGCTTTTAGCTGCTCTTTACAAAATAGATTGAACGATTGTTCATCAACAGCTGTTTTATTTTCATCAACACTTACTTGTAATAATTTATCGCCGATAAAATCAATTGTAAGTATTCCGTCCTTTAAAATAACATTGTTGAATTCCGTCCACAAAAAGATATCATTCGTAAAGATCTTTTTTATCAGCACATGGTCAGCTGTAATAATGACTTCCGGTATCTTTTGCAAAAATTTGAGCAATACCGCATAACACAACAGGATCGCTGCAAAAATAAAAGAACGCGTTATTACAAATAAAACAACGGCAGCTAGTATCAATACAATTACCCGGTTAATTTGCAGTCTTGCCGAAATTGTTTTTACAAAATAAGATGCCAACAATAAAAACAGCGCTACGGCAACGGCTATTAAATAATGTGTTTGATTAGTATATAACAACGTGCCAATAGCTGCCAGGGCAAGCAATATCCGCGTAATGATTATTTCGATATCAGTCTTATTTTCCTTTAAAACAAACGTAAACATATTACTGTAACCTATTTATTAAAATAGCCCTTCCGAAAATCGGAAAGGCTATGTATTTATCAATTAAACCCAAAATTAAGAATTGCTTACCATTAACAAGTTACACAATTTAAACAAACATCTTGCGCCAACATTTTCATCCCATTCATCCTGGCTAACACCAATTTCGTTTAAATCAAATCCTACGATCTTTCTGCCGCTTTGTATTACTTTTCTGCATAGATAAAAAACCTGCTCTACTTCTAATCCACCGGGTACCGGCGTACCAGTATGCGGACAAAGTTTTGGATCCAATCCATCGATATCAAAACTAATGTACACTTTTTGCGGCAAGTGATTTACGATCTCGTCTGCTATCAATTTCCATGGTTGGCCATCGTACTGCCTGTCTTTGAGCTCCTTATCAAAATAAGTGACTACCCTGCTGTTGCTGTTTACAATATAGTTCCATTCTTCTTCGCAATAATCTCGGATACCTATTTGTACTAATTTTTTAATTTGTGAAATTTCTTCCAATGCATTGTACATCACCGATGCATGTGAGTACTTAAAATCTTCATATGCAACCCTCAAATCGCAGTGTGCATCAAATTGCAAAATGCCAAAATCGCCATGTTTTTCTGCGATGGCCTTAAAAAAACCAAATGGTGTGCTATGATCTCCACCCAATAGACCTACGAGTTTACCGCTATTCAACAGGTCTTTCGTTTGTTCGTACACCCATTCATTCAAAAAAATACTGCCGGCATTCAATTCTTTCAATGCCTTGCACATAAATTTATTATCCTTTACATCCTGGCCCTCAGAAATATAATTAATATATAACTCAGCCTCTTTGCGCAAATAATCACTCTTCATCAATACTTTTTTATCGATGTCGCGCATATAATATCCTTGTTTCCAGGCATCTTTAGCATCCGGGTCAAAAAGGTCAACTTGTAAAGCCGCTTTAAAAACATGCTCCGGTGCTCTTGCTGTACCGCCGTTGTAGCTTACGGTAACCTCCCATGGAATAGGCAGAATCACCAGCTTTGCATCTTCTTCGGTGAATGGTAGACCGAAAATATTATTGTTAGGATTGGCGACTGAATTGGGATCAAAGTTAGAGAGATCAATCATTTGATAAATTTATTTAATATAAAGATGAGCCTTATTTTTATCAATAAAGAATAACAAATGTACAGTTTTGTTGAATATAGAAGATATTAAAATATTATAAAATAGATAGTGTTTCATATCAAAATAATATTAAAAACGTACTCCGTTATACAGCAATCAGATATAAAATTATCATAAACATAACGGCGAATTTTAACCAAACAAATTTACAGTTAGTCGCCGTTTGCGTTACCTTCGCAGCGAAATTTTTTGTATGAAAGGAACGCACATTATTTTGTTGGTGATCATTGCCATGGCAATTGGCGCGTTGACGATGGCATCGGTCGATTTTTCTACTTATGATACCATCAATTCTGCCAGGGAAAAGCAAGGGAAATTTGTGCATCTGATCGCTTCGGTAGATAAAACAGTTCCGTTTGATTATGACCCTGCAAAAAATCCTAATTATCTTGGTTTTACAGCAATCGATAGCTTGGGTGAAAAAACAAAAGTGGTATACCGCAACACCAAACCTACCGATCTTGAAAAAAGTGACAGGGTTGTTTTAAAGGGCAGAATGCAAGGCGATGTTTTTGAATGCAGCGAAATATTATTAAAATGTCCGAGCAAATACAAAGACGATAAAAAAGTGCTTGAAAAAACTATACCTAATTCCTGATTATTTTAGTTTAGGATGTAGGGCTTTAGTGTTCGGTTAATCTGAACTGCTTAACCCTAAACTACTAAACTGCTTCTAAACACAACATATCCATAATGCAATTTGAAGGTGAACATTTATTAGTTGGTAAACTGGGGCATTTTTTTGTACTGCTTTCTTTTACAGCTTCTCTACTTGCTACTATCGCTTATTTTATAGCTTCTAAAAAAACTGATGCGCTTGAAAGGTCATCCTGGATACGCTTTGCCAGAATTAATTTTTACATTGAGGTAGTAGCTGTACTGACAATATTTTCCTGCATATTTTATATTTGTTCTCATCATTACCTGGAATATCTCTACGCTTACAAACACACTTCAAAAGAATTAGAATTTAAATATTTGCTCGCCTGTATTTGGGAAGACCAAAGCGGTAGTTTTTTATTATGGACGATATGGCATTGTGTTTTAGGTATCTTCCTCATCATCAAAAGCAAAGACTGGGAAGCGCCTGTAATGACAGTCGTAAGTTTTGCCCAGGTATTTTTAGCCATGATGATAATGGGCATTTACATTTTGGGAATAAAAATTGGCAACAGTCCGTTTGTGTTAACGCGGGATGAGATCAATGGCCCGATATTTAGCATGCCGGGCTATTTAAGCCTGATACAGGATGGCATCGGTTTAAATGTTTTATTGCGCAATTACTGGATGGTGATACATCCGCCTATTTTATTTTTAGGCTTTGCTTCTACTATTGTTCCTTTTGCTTATGCGTATGCAGGTATACAAACAAAACGTTTTGGAGACTGGGTAAAACCCGCGTTGCCGTTCGCTTTATTCAGCGCCTGTGTATTAGGCGTAGGTATAATGATGGGAGCCAAATGGGCCTATGAATCATTAACATTTGGTGGATATTGGGCATGGGATCCTGTAGAGAATGCGTCTTTGGTGCCATGGTTGATCATGGTAGCGGGATTGCATACCATGGTTATTTATAAAGCCACCAGTCATTCTTTAAGGGCAAGCTATGCATTTATTATTCTCTCTTTTCTTTTCATTCTGTACTCAACTTTTTTAACACGCACCGGTGTTTTAGGCGATACTTCTGTACATGCTTTTACAGAAGCCGGCGAGGCAATGAAGTTTTTAATACTAACATTTGTTTTGTTGTTTGCTGTATTGTCTGTAGGATTATTCCTGATCAACTTGCGCAAAATTCCTGCAGATAAAAAAGAAGAAACAACAGACTCAAGAGAATTCTGGATGTTTATTGGATCGCTTATTTTCTTCTTATCATCCATGTTCATTATTGCAAAAACTTCTGTGCCTGTTTTTAATGAGGTATTTAATAAGCATTTGGCTCCGCCGGAAAATATAGAATTTTCCTATAACAAAGTATTGATATTGGTGGTGATCATCATTGGCACGTTGACTGCAGTGACGCAATATCTAAAATATAAAAATACTGCCCCCGCTTACTTTTTTAAAAGGCTGATCATTCCAACAATTATCGCACTGTTAGTAACAGGATCATTACTTATATTTTATCCTATCACTTATACCAAAGAAGGATCCGGATTTTTGATCGCTATTGATATTGCTTTATTTGCGGCCATCTATTCTGTTATTGCCAATGCCGGTTATATTTGGAGCGGACTAAACGGTAATGTAAAAGCCGCTGGTGGCTCTGTTGCGCATCTTGGATTTGCCTTGATGCTTGTAGGCATGATCATTTCATCTGGCAATAAAAAAATAATCAGCGAAGATAAATTCAAGAATTTTGTTATCCCGATGGGTATCGATCCGCTGACAAAACAAGAAGATAACCCGTTAGAAAATCTTAATCTTATCAGGGACCTGCCGACCGCCATGGGGCCATATACTGTTACGTATTTTGGCGACAGCGCTACCAACGAAAAAGGAAGACGGTATTATCATTTACTTTTTGAAAGAAAGGATACTGCAACTAATGAATTAAAAGAATCTTTTGTAGTAAATCCCGATGTATTTCTCATGAAGAATAATAACATGAGCAGCAATCCGGCAACAAAACATTATTTAACTCACGATGTATTTACCTATATCTCCTATACATTAAATCCTGATAAAAACGAGGATACTGCTAAATTTAAGATCAGCACGGTAGGTGTGGGTGATACTTTATTTTATTCTAAAGGATACATGATATTGAACGGAATCGAAAAAGATCCGGCACAAAATAAATTCAACATTGCTTCAGATGGGCCGATCTTAATGGCGCATATTATGCTGACCGGTGCAGATAGCACAAAGTATGCTGCAACACCTATGCTCGTATTACAAAAAGTAGCAGAAAAAAATCAGTTCGGCATGGACAGTTTCAACATCAACCAAATTGATGATACACTGTATGCACAAAATTTATTTGTAAGATTTGCCGGTATTGGCGAAAACCATAAAATAAAAATAGGCATCAAGGAATCTGATAAGGTAATAGATTTTGTTACGGTGAAGGCCTATGTGTTTCCCTATATAAACCTGGTTTGGATCGGCCTGGTCATAATGGCTATCGGGTTGATTATGAGTATCATAAAAAGAGCAGAGGTATCCTCTGTCTACAGCGCTTTTGCATTGATCATTATTGCAATAGCGTTGTTCTATATGTTTCTTTTTGCACATTAACGCCATATTTACAAATCCCTGTTCATTTTAAGGGTTACTTAATATAGCTTGCTGTATTATAAGATGGATGTTGTAAATTTACGTAGCGATGATTAGCCTATTGAAATACAAATCTTTTAATCTCCTTCTCTTTGTACTTTGTCTATTTACAATGAGCCAGTCATGCTTTTCTCAAACCGGAATTAATGATACAATTCAGGTTCAGGCAATCATTTACAAAGGCGATACTATAAGTCTTGAAACACTTCCGCCATATTTTACTTATTCACATTACGATGCGGCCACTGCCTATACAAGACACGGCAGACGCGGTTCCGGCAACGGTGTAAACTGGGATGACTTGCGCAACGCTATTTATATTACTTATCCTTTTGCTAAACGGACCGGTATTATTATCAATGATATCAATTACCACCTGGCCCGTATCAATGGTGAAGATGCTAAAAACGCTTACCTCAAAACGAGGGAAAAAGAATTAAGAACCGAATTTACCCAGCCGCTTACCAACTTATCTATCTTTCAGGGCAAAATATTAATGAAACTCATCAATCGGGAGACCGGAAATAATTGTTACAATATTATAAAAGGATACAAGGGCGGCCTTACTGCAAGGCTTTACCAAACGGTCGCTTTTTTCTTCGACAGTAATTTAAAACAGCCATACGACAGGACCGGCAGTGATGCTGATATGGAGAAGATCGTTTTGGAAGTGGCCAGAATGTATGGATATAGTAGTTAATATCCTTCTTCCTTTTTAATTTTAGATTCCTTCTTTCATCTTATTTTTACATTATAAATAGCTGTTTAAACATTGTAATTGGTAAAGCATCAATTTATCAATTAACCAATTATCAATTATGAAATTAGATATACTCGCTTTTGGTGCCCATCCTGATGATGTAGAACTTAGTTGTGGCGGCACTTTGTTGGTTGAAAAACTACATGGTAAAAAGACCGGCATTGTCGATTTGACACAAGGAGAGTTAGGCACAAGAGGTACCGCTGAAACAAGAAAAAAAGAAGCTTTGGCTGCAGCTAAGATTTTACAATTGGATGCAAGAGAAAATCTGGAGCTCGCCGATGGGTTTTTCCAAAATGATGAAGCGCATCAAAGAATAATCATTGCCGCAATCAGAAAATATCAGCCCGAAATTGTTTTATGTAATGCGCCCGATGATCGCCATCCTGATCATGGCAAAGGTGCGAGGCTTGTTACTGATTCTGTTTTTCTATCGGGCTTGAGAAAAATAATTACGACACACAACGGAGCAACACAAGATATCTGGCGGCCTAAATATGTCTTCAATTATTTACAGGATAAATACCTTACTCCAAATTTTGTAATTGACATTACGAAAGTGATGGACAAAAAAATAGATGCTGTAAAAGCATATGGAACACAGTTCCACAATCCTGATCTGGATGAGCCGCAAACTTATATTTCTTCTCCCGATTTTATGGATAGTGTTTTGTACCGCGCCAAAATGCTCGGCAAAATGATCGGTGTTCCTTACGCCGAAGGTTTCATCTCCCACAAAATGATCGGCTTCGAAAATTTCGATGGCTTTATACAACAAAACACATAACTAATTAAAAAGTCAAAAGTGAAAACCCCAAGGTAAAATATACCCCACACTTTTTGGATTTTCACTTTTAACTTTTGCCGTTACAATGGATTATACCAAAGAATACAAAAATCTTATTAACAGCAATTCTTTAGGTGATGGCGTGCGCATGACCGCAGGAATTATTTTACCTGCCATAGCCTTTAATTATTTTCATCTTCTTTCTGTCGGAATTGTTGTTGCTGTAGGTGCTATGTGCGTGAGCCTTGCCGATACGGCCGGCCCAATTCATCACCGCATTAATGGTATGGCCGCCTGCTTTACGATTGGCTTTATTGTAGCGCTGCTGACGGGATTTGCCGTACCTCATATTATTTTATTAGGCATCCTTATTCCGTGTATCTGTTTTATTGTTTCGATGATCGGTGTATATGGCAGCAGGGCAAATGCGGTCGGTGTTGCTGTATTACTAATAATGGTATTAACCATTGAACGAAAAAATGAAGGATGGTTTGTTGTATACAATGCATTGTACATATTGGCTGGCGGCACATGGTACATGCTGATGAGTTTATTATTATATCGCGCCAGGCCATACAAAATACCGCAACAGGTATTGGGAAATTACATTGTAACAATAGCAGACTATTTACGCACAAGGGCTTCTTTCTATAGTAAACATATAAACTTCGAGAAAAGTTATCAGCAAATGCTGGAACAACAGATCGCTGTACAGGAAAAACAAAACCTGGTACGCGAAATATTATTTAAAACGCGATCGATCGTAACGGATTCTACCAATACGGGAAGAGTACTATTAATGATATTTCGTGATTCCACAGATCTTTTTGAAAGAGTAATGACATCCTACCAGGATTATGAAGCATTGCACCGGTCTTTTGAAAACAGCGACATACTAAATCGCTTTCAACACTTTATTGTTGAGGCATCAAAAGAACTGGATGATATAGGGCTGGCCGTAAAAAGCGGGAAGGCATCCAATGACAGCGGTTTACTGTTAAAACATTTTCAGGAATTGCATAGCTACTTCGAAATTTACCGGGACAATAACCGCACCCCGGAAAATGTAGAAAGCTTCATCAATTTACGGCATATCATAAACGGCATAGAAGACATTGTGAATCGTATTCATACCCTGCACTTATATACTACGTATGATAAAAAACATACTAAAAAATTACCCTCGGCATCCGAGTATGAAAAGTTCATTACACATACTGTCATCGACGCTAAATTATTAAAGGATAATCTTTCTTTTAGTTCCAATACTTTCAGGCACGCTGTCAGAATTAGCGTTGCTACCTTGTGTGGGTTTATTGTTTCCAAATTCTTACCACTCGGACATAGTTATTGGATATTATTAACCATCATTGTCATACTAAAGCCTGCTTACAGCCTTAGCAAGCAAAGAACTTATCAACGTCTTTTAGGGACTGTTGCAGGCGCAATAATAGGCGTGATCATTTTATATTTTGTAAAAGATGATACGACCCTTTTTGTAATCATGCTATTATTCATGGTTGGCACTTATAGCCTGATAAGAACAAAATATTTTACCAGTATCTTTTTGATGACCCCGTACATCATGATCCTGTTTCATTTATTGAGCCATGCTAAAACAGAAAGTATTTTACTGGATCGTGTAATCGATACTGCTATTGGTTCTGTCATCGCATTTTTGGCCAATTTCTTTTTGATCCCCAGCTGGGAAAAAGAACAAATAAAAAAATTCATGGTACAGGCACTTACAGAAAACGCCCATTATTTTAATCGCATCTCAAACGCTTATACGGGAACGCCTGTTACAAATACGCAATATAAATTAAGTCGGAAGGGCGCATTCGTAGCCTTGGCAAATTTATCGGATGCCTTTTCCCGCATGTTATCCGAACCAAAAAACAAACGGGAGAACAACAAACTTATCTATCAGTTTGTAGTACTCAACCACATGCTGACTTCTCATATTGCTACGCTATCGTATTATGCTACTCCTTTAGCAGAGAAATATAGTTCAGATGATTTTAGATCTATCATTGCGACAATAACTACACAATTCAACGAAGCAATTGCCGCGCTTGCCAATGATCGGCCTTCAACTATTATTACTACGGCAGATAGAAATAATACGTTGACAAAACAAGTAAATGAATTAATGACAAAGAGAAGAGATGAGTTACAGCAAAATCTTTTAGAGACCGCCACCAAACAAACATTATCCGAATTCAAATCAATTGTAGACCAGTTTAATTTTATTATTCAGATAGCAATTGATATAAAAAAAACAAGCCTTGAATTAATGGATAGTGTTCAGTGAGTAATTATTAACAAAGGTCAAAACAATGGTTAACCATTGACCATTAGTAATTATTTCCATATGATAATCAGCATTCCTGCAAATATCAATGCTCCTCCAATTAGGATTTTAGAAGTGATCGGTTCATGTAAAAAAATGAATGACAGTGCGATCGCAAACACAATACTACCCTTATCTATAGCGCTTACCTGCGAGACTTCTCCCAGCTGTAAAGCACGGTAATAAAACAGCCAGGATAAGCCGGTCGCTATTGCCGATAAGCATAAAAAGATCCAATTAGTTTTTGATAATACAGATATATCGTTTATTTTACCTCTAAAAAAAACAACCCCCCAGGTAATTAGCAAAATAATAGCGGTCCTAACGGCAGTAGCCACATCTGAGTTAACATCTTTAAGTCCCAGTTTTGCAAATATGGCGGTCAGTGCTGCAAACAATGCAGATAGTAAAGCATAAATGATCCATGGTGCCATAATGAATAATTGTATATTAAAATTATGAATAAAATTTGAAGTAGGCTGCTTATAAAAGAATCTAAGCATCTTGCCTTAAATTTGCCACACAAAATAAAACTGATGAGTGAAGAAAAGAGCCTGAATTTTATTGAAGAAATTGTAGAAGAAGATCTAAAGGCCGGAAAATACAAAACTATTTTAACCAGGTTTCCTCCAGAACCAAATGGCTATTTGCATATCGGCCATGCTAAAAGCATTTGCCTGAATTTTGGATTGGGTTTAAAATATGGCGGCAAAACCAATCTTCGTTTTGATGATACCAATCCCGTTACAGAAGATACCGAATATGTAGACAGTATAAAAGAAGATGTACAATGGCTGGGATTTAACTGGGCCAATGAATTTTATGCATCAGATTATTTTGATCAGTTATACGCATTGGCAGTTACATTAATTAAGGCCGAATTGGCTTATGTAGATGATTCTACAGCTGAAGAAATTGCCATATTAAAAGGCACGCCTACCGAACCGGGCATGCCCAGTACTTATAGAAACAGGTCCGTTGCCGAAAACCTTGATCTTTTTGAAAGAATGAAGAACGGTGAATTTGCTGATGGTACAAAAGTACTGAGAGCAAAAGTAGATATGGCGGCACCCAATATGCACATGCGCGACCCTATCATCTATCGCATTAAAAAAGCGCATCACCACCGTACGGGAGATAAATGGTGCATTTATCCGATGTACGATTTTGCACACGGACAAAGCGATAGTATCGAAAATATCACCCACAGTATTTGTACGCTGGAATTTATCCCGCACCACCAATTATATGATTGGTTCATTGAAAAGCTAAACATTTTTCCATCTCAACAATATGAATTTGCCCGATTGAACATGACCTATACGGTAATGAGTAAACGCAAATTGCTGCAATTAGTAAATGATAAATATGTACAAAGCTGGGACGATCCCCGTATGCCAACCATTAGTGGTTTGCGCAGAAGAGGTTTTACACCAAAAAGCATTCGTGAATTTTGTGATAAGATCGGTGTTGCTAAAAGAGACAACCTGATCGATTTTAGTTTGTTGGAATTTTGTTTACGGGAAGACCTGAACAAAACAGCGCAAAGAGTAATGGCAGTATTGGATCCGATTAAATTGATCATTAGTAATTATCCCGACGGACAAACGGAAGAATTCAATAGTGAAAGTGGTTTGGAATCTGGTGAAACAAGAATAGTTCCTTTTAGTAAAGAACTGTGGATAGAACGCGAAGATTTTATGGAAGTGCCTGCAAAAAAATGGTTCCGTTTAGCACCCGGCGCATCGGTTCGTTTAAAGAGTGCATACATCGTAAAATGCGAGGGCTTTACAAAAGATGCCAATGGAAATGTAACGGAAGTACAGGCAACTTATATTCCTGAAAGTAAAAGTGGAAACGACACAAGTGGTGTCAGTGTAAAAGGCACCATCCATTGGGTAAGCGTGCAACATGCCGTTACTGCAGAAGTTCGTCTATACGATCGTTTATTTAAAGTAGAAGAACCCGATAGCCAGGATGGAGATTTTAAAGAATACTTAAATCCTGATTCCTTACAGGTATTAACCAATGTATATGTTGAGCCTTCTTTAAAAAATGCCGAAACAACGCCCTACCAGTTTATTCGTAAAGGCTATTTCTGTTTAGATAAAGATGCTACAAAAGATAAATTGGTATTCAACAGAACTGTTACGTTGAAAGATGCCTGGGCCAGGGAAGTGAAGAAAGCGTAATTTACTTCTTTCCCAATTTCAGATCGGGAAACACAGAAGCCACCAACATTATGATTGTAGAAAGAAACATCAGGTAAATGCCTATTTTCTTTTCAGGGCAATAACCATTATAGCAGGATGTAAAAAGTATCCAGGATTTAATAGCATATCCCACTGTCAGGGCAGATAAAAAAAGATTGGTTCGTTTGGCCCATATCTTCGGCACCAGCATGAAGATAAATATCAATACAGCCAGCAGCACTAAAAAATATCCCGGTTTACCATATTGATTTTGTTCCGAAAAAAAACCGGTAAAATTTTTATCAATATCTGCATAATACGCCCATGGTAAAAGGCAGGAAATTACTAAGGTGACACAAGCTATTAAGCCGGCTTTATTGAGAATTTTTGGTAGCATAGTAGTTAAAAAAGTCCCTCTCCATAAGAGAGGGAATACTGGTTGAAGTGAGGTCCCGAGCGGATTCGAACCGCTGTAGAAGCTTTTGCAGAGCTTTGCCTAGCCACTCGGCCACAGGACCTTCTTTAAAGAGTTGCGAAAATAAGGTATTTTTAAACAAAAATAAAAATTTCAGCGCCTCCGGCACATTACCAAAGGTGTAGTATAACTTCTTCAAAATCATCTTATGAGCAGTATTGCAGCATCTGAATTGATAGTAAATAGCCGTGGGGCTGTTTACCATCTGGACTGCCGTCCTGAAGAAATTGCAACGACCATTATCACTGTTGGTGATCCCGACAGGGTAAAAGAAGTCAGCAAACATTTTGACACGATAGAATTCAAAAATCAACACCGGGAATTTATCACGCACACAGGTTATATCGGCAAAAAAAGGATCACCTGTTTAAGCACCGGCATCGGTCCGGATAATATCGACATCGCCGTTACAGAATTGGATGCCTTAGCTAATATTGATTTTGAAACAAGAAGCATTAAAGAAAAATTTACGCAGTTAAATATCATTCGTTTCGGAACATCGGGTTCTTTACAAAAACATATACCGATAGATAGTTTTGTTGCCGGCACCTATGCTTTAGGATTGGATAACCTGCTGCATTTCTACCGACTAAAAAATAACGAAGAAGAAAAATACTTATTAAAAGCATTTCAAACGCATACGCAATTAGGCACAGGAAATATATCGCCCTATATTACAATGGCTAGCGTAAATTTGCTGAAACATTTTGTAACCAATTACCATCAGGGAATAACGGTAACTTGTCCGGGGTTTTACGGCCCGCAAGGCAGGGTACTGAGATTGGGTCTCGCCTATCCTGAATTAATTGATATGCTGACAACCTTTCATTTTGGCAATCATCAAATAGCTAATTTTGAAATGGAGTCTTCAGCCATATACGGCCTGGGCAGATTATTAGGGCATCATTGCGTGAGCCTGAATGTAATTGTTGCGAATCGCGTTACAAAAGAGTTTACAAAAGACGGCGCAAAAGCTGTTGAACATTTAATAAAACATTCATTGGATATAATCACGAACACCATTATTTAAATTTATTTATGACGCTTACTTTTTTCAAATACCAGGGTACAGGAAATGATTTTGTTATTCTTGACAATCGTAAAAAACAGGTTTTCCAATTAACCATGGAGCAAATAAAAAATATTTGCGATAGAAGATTTGGTATTGGCGCCGATGGACTGATGTTGCTGGATGAAAAAGAAGGATATGATTTTGAAATGATCTACTACAATGCCGACGGCAATGAAAGCAGCATGTGTGGCAATGGTGGCAGGTGTTTGGTAATGTTTGCCCACCATGTCGGTATTCATAAAAGTATGTACCACTTTTGGGCAACGGATGGAGAACATTTTGCAGAAATAGAAAGCGATCATACTATTCGTTTAAAAATGAAAGATGTAACGAATGTTGAACAACATAATTCGTGGATGGTGCTGGATACCGGCTCACCACATTATGTTAAAATGGTGCCGGATGCAGTAGTAATAAATGTATTTGAAGAAGGCCGTGAAATACGCTACAGTGAAGAGTATAAACAAAATGGCATTAACGTGAACTTTGTTGAAACCCTAGGTAATGATACTATTTTTGTACGCACTTACGAACGTGGTGTAGAAAATGAAACACTCAGTTGCGGTACCGGAGTAACAGCTGCAGCATTAATGTCTGCACACAATGATAACGGTTTTAACCGCGTGGAAGTAAAAACACCTGGCGGTCACTTAAGCGTTGAATTCAGTAAAACAGATGATGATCATTTTGAAAACATTTGGTTATGCGGGCCAGCGGAGATGGTGTTCAAAGGCGAAGTCGCCATTTAATCCAAATACTTTTTGTTTGTAACTTTTACCTTATCAATGTATTTTACTTTAAGAGTTTACGGAATATTGATCAACGATGCCAAACAGGTGTTGGTAAGTGATGAATATATCCGTGGCAATTATTTTACAAAATTTCCCGGCGGCGGATTGGAAGTAGGCGAAGGAACAAGAGATTGTTTAAAAAGAGAGTTTAAAGAAGAAATGAATTTAGCTGTCGAAGTAGGCGATCATATTTACACAACAGATTTTTATCAGCAAAGCGCCTTTAACGCAGAACATCAGATCATCGCTATTTATTATTTTGTAAAAGCGTTAGAAACAATTACCGTTCCGCTAAGAAATAAGCCATTTGATTTTGATGAAGCGCAATTGAAAATTTACAACGAAGTACAACAAATAGAAACAGTACGTTTCATTGACTGGGATGATTTTTCTGCAGATACAGTTACGTTGCCGATAGATAAAATAGTAGCAACGATGATACAAACTCAAAAGTGAAAAGTTAAAACCCAAAAGTGAAAATAAAGTGTGTTATAATACACTTTTAGGTTCTCACTTTTGAATTTTAACTTAAAAAAATACTATCAGCCGATAAGCCGGATTTTGTTCCTGATAAATCAGGTGGCTATCATTTATCTGGCTGCAACATTACTGTTACAATCTTGCTGCCTACCCTCCAGCTCGGGCGAGCCGCCCTCGAACACTGGTTTACATGGCATTACAGCACACAAGGTTTACCCAAAAATATAGTTACCTATATCTTTCGTGAGCTCTTACCTCACATTTTCACCCTCATCTTAATAAATTAAGACAGTTATTTTCTGTGGCACTTTCTCTTTCCCTTTTACAGGAAGCCGGCGCTTAACCGGTGTGTTGCCCTTTGCTGTCCGGACTTTCCTCTCCGATCACTCGGAGCGATAGCCTGGCTGATAGAAATGCGAAGTTACCTTTTATTTTTTAGTCGGCATTGGTACATAGATCAGCATTGTTGCCTCGCACACTTGTGCCGCATACCATTGTGGAACAAGCACCAGATAATCGAATCGAAAAAAATCGATATATTTGTAGTATGAATAAGAAGCTGGATATAAAAAAGGTCGAAAAGATCTCTAAAGCTTTGGGCGATCCATATCGTTTAAAAATCATGGAGGTCATCAACAAAGAAAAAAACTGGGTGCAGTGTACTCAGGTATTAGAACTGTTTGATTTGGCACAATCCACCATGTCTCACCATATCAAACAATTAGTAGATGCTGATCTTTTGATCGCAGAAAAAGATGGTCGCTGCTCCAGGTATATGACCAACAAAGAGGTATTTGCAGACTATATTAAATTTTTAAGTCCTTTTGAACTTTAAAAAAATTTTAATTAATTAATCGATACTTTTCGATATATCGATTAATTGTTGTAGGTTTGTATTCGCATTAAGAAAAAAGAGAGAATTTTTTTTGTCTTAATACATCGAATCATTTAAATATATAAATACATAGCAAAATGAAAAAGTTAGACAACAAAGTAGCAGTAGTAACAGGTGGTAACAGCGGTATCGGGTTAGCAACAGCAAAATTATTTGCGCAACAAGGTGCTAAAGTGGCTATCACGGGACGTAATCAAACAACAGTAGATAGTGCCATTGTGCAAATTGGTAACGGTGCATTAGGTTTAGTAAGCGACGTATCTGATCTTAAAAATATCGATGCGCAATACAAAACAATTGAAAAGACATTCGGTAAAATAGATGTCTTGGTTGTGAATGCCGGAATATTTATAGCAGCGCCATTAACTGATTATTCAGAAGAAATGTTTGATCAGACAAGTGATATCAATTTTAAGGGTGTATTTTTTACCGTACAACGAGCCTTACCTTATTTAAATAATGGAGCATCTATCATCCTTACTTCATCTGCGGTAAATACAAAAGGTATTGCTTCATTAGGTGCTTACTCTGCTACTAAAGCCGCAGTGCGCTCTTTAGCAAGAAGCTTCTCTGCTGATCTTGCTGACAGACAAATAAGAGTGAACGTATTATCGCCAGGACCAATCGATACGCCAATTTTTGGCAGAGGCGGGGGAAGCAAAGAAGAAGTTGATGGAACTAAAGCACATTTTGCATCGGCGACAACTGTTAAGCGTTTAGGTAATACTGAAGAAATTGCAGAAGGCTTCCTTTATCTGGCTTCAGACGCTTCTAAATTTATGATTGGTGGCGAGTTATTATTAGATGGTGGTATAAAAACAATGTAAGTTTTATGGAATCATTTTTGATCCTATAGTATCATTATGAACTTCTACAACTTAAAAAATATATAATGAGCACAACAATTGAAAAAACATTTAGCATCGGTGGCGATCTAAAAATTAACCGCTTAGGATATGGCGCTATGCGCATCACGGGAAAAGGCGTATGGGGGCAACCAGCCAATAAAGAAGAGGCAATAAAAGTTTTGAAACGTGCAGTAGAATTAGGTGTAAATTTTATTGACACTGCTGATAGCTATGGCCCGCACGTATCCGAAGAATTAATTGCGGAAGCATTATATCCGTACCCAAAAGATCTGGTGATCGCCACTAAAGGCGGCCTCACGAGATCAGGACCGGATCAGTGGGCACAGGATGGCAGCCCCGAACATTTAAAACAAGCTTTGGAAGGCAGCTTAAAAAGATTAAAGCTTACTACAATTGATCTGTACCAACTACATCGCATTGATGCAAAAGTGCCGGTAGAAAAAACTTTTGAGTTTTTGAAACAAGCGCAGAAAGATGGCAAGATCAAACATATCGGTTTATCAGAAGTAATTGTTGATGATATTAAAAAAGCACAGCAATATTTCGAAGTAGTGTCTGTACAAAATATGTACAGCGCAGACAATCGTAAATGGGAACCTGTAGTACAATATTGTACCGAACATAATATTGCATTTATTCCATGGTATCCGCTAAACGCGAATAATATAGCAGCAATAGGAGTTTTACAGAAGATTGCCGAAAAACATAATACCACTGTTCAGCAAGTTGCATTGAACTGGTTATTACAACATGCTAATAATATTTTGCCAATACCTGGCACATCAAATGTTAGCCATCTGGAAGAAAACATGAAGACTACAACTATACACCTTACAGCAGAAGATATAAAACTATTAGACAAAATATAAGTAACATAAATTAAGTAATTCTCAATAGATATTCTAGTTGCCTGTGATTTCCACAATAATGGTTTTATCTGGTGTTGAATCGGGAGTAATAGTTCCGTAAAAAGCCGTCATTAATTTTTGATATGCAGGCAAAGACGTTCCTGCAACAATTGAGCATAGATTAGCATTTAATTTATCCCCGACCAGAATGCATCCTTTCGTGTTATCCAATTTATTTCCTACATGAATTTGAATATGAGTCCGGCTGTTAGGCACGTCTAATAATTCAATCCTCCAATGATCGCTATGATCATAACGCAAAATGGCATTATAAGTGCCGGTAGGGATTGAGCTAATATCTTCTTGATTATCTTTCCATGGCAATTCTAACGTGTAACAAATTATCTTTCCGTTCACCGCCAGATACCCCGACGTACATCCCCCAGACGGATATTGTCTAAAAATTGTAACCTTAAACTCATTATCAGTATCATTTTCTGTATCGTCATTGATGTTACCAGATTTTGCTAAAAGCTGATCTATATTATTTTGTGAATTTTGAATATTTTGAGGAGCTATTTTATTGGTTGGCATACTTATAGACCCAACATCTTTCTTAAGGTTATCTCCTGCATCAGAAAACATTTTTGAAGCATCTTGCTTATTCTTATCTGATTGTATAACAATATTTTGATCATTAGTCGTTTGTTGTTGCGCTAAATTTTGCTGAAGTTCTGCCTGCTGTTGCTGCCTATTAGCTGCAGCTATTGCAGCATCCTTCTTCTGTTGTTCAATCTCATTATTTTTTTTAGAAGCTGCGGCAGCTGCGTTAGTTAGGTCATCTTGCATTTTCAATTGCATGGATTGCATATCTGAAATATTACTACTCAATTCATTGCCCTTACCATTGTTATAATTTTGAACAGCCTGATTATATAATTCTGTGTATTGTGTTTGATATGATGCCAACTGTTGCCCATATTGTTCTCTTTCCTGGGGATCTTGGATTTGGCTTTCTTTACCATTAAAATAATTGTAAGTATCACGCAATAGATCTATTGCCGATTTTAGGTCCTCTTTAAGTGACAGCGCTTTATCCTTGTCAGGATCATTATATTTAATATCATATATTTCAGTTGTTTTAATACCCATAAACCAATTCCCTAAGCCATCGTCTATTCCTGATTTTCCCAGATCTACAGTTACACTTTGAAAACTAAGCTGTCCTTCACAATCTTCAAAACCAAATTTAAACGTTACTGTTGCACCTGGCCTTTCAAACTGATTATTAATTCTAAATTTTGGCCACCCGTCAATAGTACCATTGGTACATCTGGTTAACTTAAAACTAATTTGAACTTTTATAGGCTCCGGCAGTTCATTTTCAGAATAAACAGTTGTCCATGAAGTCCAATCTTGATAGATCGAAGATTGCGAATATGCCCTATTGCCTATTAAAATAATAATTAGTAATAACGCACATTGCCTAATTGAGCTTTTTGAATATTCAATAAACCTGTACATTTTCTCCATATTAAAATTTTAAAACAACATTTTTAGGAATTGGTGACATATTCCTTACTTCATATTTTATTGCTTTTTTCTCTATATCAACAAATTGGCTATAGATATCTTCTAATGTCGAAGTTGCTTTTTTACCTGAATAGAAAGTATTTAAAAGCGACCTTAACTTAGGCTTATTATTTGCGAATGACAATAATACATCTTTTACCAGGTCTGGATAATTGTTTAAATAATAATACACTTCAGCTGAAACATAAGGTTTACCTAATTCTATAACCGTTGAACCATCAGTTGCAAAAAAATCCTGCGCGTTGATCTTGTCTTCAATATTTGCATACTGTTGGTTTAGCACCTCGCTTACCTGATCGGCTTGTGCCATTGAAGAATTTATATAATTTTTCGATTGATCTAAATATGCGTTTGAAGCTGTATTGTCATAAGGATTCGCAGTTGCAATCGAACCAGCAAGACTCATAGCTGCTAAAAGTCCCCCTATTCTTTTTTGACCACGTATTTGCCTGGCCGTTTCTTCTGCTTTAGTACATAGATCCTTAACTTTATCTACATTACCATAATAGTCAGAACGTTGACCTTGAGCAATCGAAGAATTAATAAAAGCTTGATTCATATTGGCTCCTAACTGAAAAAGTTGGCTGGTATAAATCCTTACATTTGATATCAGTATATGCACTTTGGCTATTTCCTCAAAAGTAAGATACCTGATAAAAGCCCTATCGTAAAGGCTTGCTAAAACATTATTCGCAGTATTTAAAGAGGAATAATAACAATTTATCGCACCTCCGAGATCAGCACTATCAGCTAGTTTCTTTCCTGAAGATAAATATGTAATACATGGGATCAAAGATTTATAGAGTGGAAATACAAAAGGCCTTGCGGCTTCTTTTAAATTAGACGGTATATTTTCATTCCTAAAAAAAAATAATTTATCTTCTTTATACTTACTGTATTTCCCATACAAATCTCTTAAAGCTATATAATTATTTGCTGAATGATAATATTTAAGTTTTAAATAGTTACTCAATGTATCGAGGATATCGTTATATGGAACAGGTAATTCCATATAACCTGGCAGGCAATCTTTAATTTTTCTTGCATCTATATTATCTACAACGCCTTCGTTAACTGCTTTGAATTTGGGTGGGCAAGTATAATGATCATCATTATTTAATGCTTCTTCGATCGCTGCATAAACAGCCTGCCAACTATCGGCAGTTATTTCTTTTAGTTTTACTCCTCTTCTATATAAAATGATATTAAATTGTCCATCGGCAGAAGTACCTGTGATTGCATATGGTGCATTGAACTGATAATCTACCATCACAGGAAATAAAGTATCAGTGCCATTGGCCAGTAAATTATTCCTGAAAAGTTCATAAAATGCAAAACTTCTGGACATATTAGTGGCAGAATCAAATATCTGACCGATCCCAATAAAATTCCTTTTCCCGATAGTACTTATTGTAAAGTCTTTTTGAATATGATTTCCAAATAGACTTACGATCTCCTTTGGGCTTGGTGGACCTGTATTTCCATCATTATGATAGTCTAAATGCGACTCTTTTAGTGAAGCAAAAAATTTATACGTATTTCTCTTCACCGATTCTTTTAGCTTGATCATACTTGAGTCAAAACTTAGGTGTTTTAAGGTATAAGGATCATTGTATTTTTCTTTATAGCCGTTTGAGTATGTGATACCTGCAATTGAGTCAAGAGAAATGACCACATAATTATTATTGTAATTACTATCAACCACTATATTGCTGTCATTTACTTCCAACACCTTACAATTTGAAATTCCCAAATTTCTATATTGAATAACATCTTTATAATTACCACTATCCGAATGGGGCCATTCATTACCATTATTAAAAGAAGTACTATTGAAAGTATTCTGGGAAGGCAACCTAAAAGTGGAAAGTATATTGGCTGCAGTATCTATGGGTGATACTATTTCATGCGTTCCGTTTTTATATATAATTGCAGCAACTGTTGACCTGTCGATCTTAAGTTGAACATCGTTGATGGCTATCAAAAAAAAAATCTTACCTTCTTGTAAGACAGTACAATTCAATTGTTTCCCTTGTAAAGTAAATACTTTATCAAAATGATCTGCGGTATCTTTTTTAAAATGCAGAAAATTATTAATTAAGTTATTCGATAGATTCGCATTAGCAGCGGTAAGATCTGCCATTACTAAAAAGCAACCATTGTTATTAAATAGTAATATCGTTTTGTTTCGAAGTGCAGTATATACTGGTCCCGGGTTATCCGGATTTTTATATTTTATGTGATCTGCGGTTATTGCTATAACCTCTCCACTGCGCTGCTCAGTTGTCAAATAAATATTTTTTTGTGCCACGCAAATATTTATCGAGAAAACTATACACGTTAACAAAAAAGACCTAAGCATAATTGTAAAAGTTTAATAAGTTTTTGATATAAGTCTCATTGCTGAGGTGATGTTTGTTGCGTCGGTCGCTGTTGTAATGTTTGTTGCAATTGTAACAACGCTTGCTGCTGTTGCTCTTCTTCTTCTTTTTCCAATGCCGCTATTTGTTCTTGTTGATCACGGTTTTGGCCACCAGGTTTATACATATTCTCTTTAGCCATGTTGATATACATTTCCATCATAATAGGCGTATTGGCACTTTGTGCTTTATTAATATAATCCTGCGTTTGTGCCTGAGTCTGTTGCGCTTGTACTTCTTGTTGTGTTTGCGCCTTTGCAGTAGTGAAGCTTATTGCAAATATTGTAATAAATAAAAAGTATTTAAACGTTTTAGCCTGTATGTAAGTGTTATATATTGAGAAAAATGTTTTCATGATGATTAAGTTTTAAATTTTGCAACTCTATCGCTTTCTGCAAACCGTTACAATAAAATTAAAAGACTGATAATGTCTACTCAAATATGGAATGTTATTTTCTTATGACCTGAAAAGCCTCAAGACTATAACTAAGTTGACTATTGACCCATTGTTTTTGTGGAGCGGTATAGTACAAATAATTGGGACGAAAATCATATACCTCAGTTGCATTTCCACCGGGCCTATAATATATTCCGTCTTTCGTTTCTCCTGCAGCAAAATTATCTGAATAACCAAGCTGAGGTGGTGCGCCGGGATTTTGGATTGGATCTATATATACTCCGTTGGCATACCATTTAGGGCCTCCCCAAGTTACAATAACAGAATAGCTGTTATTATTAACAACCTTCAGGCAAACTGCTACAGACTTGCCTCCCGAAGTAACAGCTGCAGAATAAACGACAACTCCATCTTTCTGGTAATAGAAATGATATTGTTGTTGGATAGTTTCTGCAACATCGTCCCCATAATTACGCAGCTGTGCTTTTAACTGCGTACCTGTAATTAAAAAAAACAAAATGAAGGAAATGGAAAAATAATGCTTAGGTTTCATAGTTATATTGTTTTAATTTTTTAAACGAACTATCGCTATAAGACTCTTGAGGTCAAGCTTGTTAAGCGTTGTTGTGGACTACCGTATCGTCATCCATTTTTATCTATGAATGATGGATAAATAACTATTATATTGGCTGTCCATTTTTATATGTCTGGTTTATGCCATTTTCTTTATCGTATAAGACTCTGTAAACGTCATTCCCAACGTTAAACTGCAGATCTACCCCAAGAAGTTGATTTACTTCCTTAAAGGTGTGCCAGTTTCCTTGACCTTTATCCCATATCCTTGGATCTAGGTCAGTCGAGCTAAACGTCATTTTTGTTGATGTACCGTCACATTGAATACCACCTAACGTTATCGATAAAGTAGTCAACTTATATGTAAACGTGTGTGACAAGGCCACTTTAGGCCATCCACAAATACCTCCATTTACACAATTAGAAGTTTGTATTTGATAATATACTGAACCCCATTGAGTAGTGATAGCTCTTTCTTCTGGCGACCATTGAAAATTACATTGGCTTTTCGCAAAAACTGAACACAGCAATAAAGTAGATAATACAATTGCCTTTTTTACAGTCGAACTAATAGTTAAAATAAGCCGTTGGTTTAAAGGAATCTTTATCATAGTTTTTTTAGTATTTTTTTAAAATTTATCGTTAGGATCCTTTTTTGCTTCGCCACCCCCACAAGTATTGATAAGGAAAGTAAAGGCTTTATCTAATCTCTCACCATAATTATTACTCTTGAATATCTCTCCATCTAAATCCAATTGCTTTCCTCCGACCCACCAAATCAAGACAGAATTGAGAGAGGAAGTTTCGTCAGAGTAAGGATGATTTGACCATTTAATCGAATTGCAATCGGTTGTTGTAGAAAAATAAACATCCCTTTTAGAAACAATAAAAATATCATGTAGCTTAATAGCGCCGCTGCTTGTTGGATATAATTCATCATTATTCATTTTGACTAAACTAAGATCTATATCATATGTATCTATTGATTTGTATGCTTTTTCGTCACTCCTACCAGATTTATTTCCTTTTATACTTGTAGATTGACACAATAAATGACACCCTTCAATACTAAACTGTAGATCACACCACATTTCTTCCGTTTTTCCACATTCATTATATACTTTATTAATAAAATTAACAGCATCCTCATTAGTTGGAGCTGCATCTGTCTGTGCATTAGCAACTATGGTAAATAATAGAAAAACTGAAAATAGTAGTTGTTTCAACACGTCAATAATTTTAAGGAGTAAAAGTATGATATAACATTCCCTTAAAAAATAGTGGAAAACCACTATTGGCAGGTTCATTTTGTTTACTTTTATTTTATTTTTCAGTATCTTAACGGCAGATACCTTTATAATGAAACTTGGCAACCCTGTTGATTTTACTTACATGAACTACTTGCATAGCGCACACTATGCGGACGATATAATTGACGAACGGGAAGTTCAAGAGATGTGCAGTAATTTTAAACCAGTTTCCGGTTTCTTATCTCAAATGTGCCCGCTTTTCGTTGTTATCGATTATGCACGTATGAACTATGTTTCTATTACGGAAAGTACAAAAACTGTTTTAGGATATCACCCTACCGGATTTTTGGAAAACGGACTTGGCTTTATGCTTAATATCATGGACAATGATTTTTTTAAAACCTATAACCAAAAACTCTTTCCTTCGAACATAGAATTTTTAAAAAGCATACCTCAGGCAGAACATGCTAATTACACATTTTCATTTAATTTTCGCATAAAAAACATTGGAGGAAGCTGGATAGACCTTTATCAGAGAAGCACTTTTATTACTTCGAAAGAAACCGGATTACCCTTATATTGTTTGGCAGTAGGATTTGATATCACTGCTTTTAAAAAGGATTCTGTCATGATCCGTACAATAGAAAAATCAGAACATGGGAAAATAAGTAGCATGATTGAAACCGATTATTTCTATCCTTATGAAGAAGATACCCTGCTAACTAAACAAGAAAAGAATATTTTAAAATGGATGATCGACGGATTAAGTAGTAAAATGATCGCTGCTAAATTAAGCATCAGTGAAAACACTATATCAAATCACCGACAGAACATGTTGCGAAAAACAAATACTAAAAACGTGGCCCAATTAGTTGCATTTGCAATAAGCAACCGTATTATTTAATAATAAAATAATGATATGAAACCAGCTAGCCTTAATTATACTTATACTGGTTATTTGCACAATGTTCATTATTGTAAAGAAACAATTGATGAACAGGATATTTACAGAATGCTCAACCAATTTTCTCAATTATCCGGACAATTAAATAATCTACTGCCTACATTTTTTGCTATTGATTATACGACAAAAAAATATCTATACATCTCAAATGGAATTCAATTATTATCAGGATATCATCCAAAAGCAATATTAGAAGGAGGATTAGATATGTTAATCAATCATGTCATGGAGGAAAATTTCTTTCATGTATTTAATGCAAAAATTTTTCCTATCACAACTCAATTTTTACAAAACACTCCTCAAGCGGAACACCATCAATATATTTTTTCATTTAACAATCGAATAAAATGTAGTGATGGTCGGCATATTGATTGGGTACAACGTAGCACTTTTATTACTTCAAGCGAAACCGGATTGCCTATATATGGATTTGGAATGGTGATCAAAATGGGAATTGTAAATAAATATATACCGCTTGAACATACTATTGAAAAAATAGAAAATAAAAATGGTATTGCAACTAACAAAATAGTTGAATACAATTCTTTTTATCCTTATGAAGAAAAGGCCTTATTAACTAAGCAGGAAAGAAATATTCTTAAATGGATGGTTGATGGATTAAGTAGTAAAATGATTGCAGATAAATTAAAAATCAGCGAAAACACCATATCGAATCATAGACAAAATATGTTACGCAAAACAAATACTAGAAATGTAGCCCAGTTGGTAGCTTTTGCAATCAATACCCGTATTATTTAAAACAATCAATAGCAAATTCTTTTATTAATTCTGTCAATACTTCCGGTTGATCATATTGTAATAAATGCCCCGCTTTCGGAATGAGGATTATTTTATCTTTCCATTTTTGCAAAGATGATCTATCAAGATAGTGTGCATTTATAAACCTATCCTCTTCACCACAAACAATTGCAACAGGTGCTGCCAGTTCGCTTAAATTTTTTATTTCGTCTGACCATTCTTGTCTTGATAAAGAAGCAAATAATTGCTCCCGGAAAACCGGGTCTGTATTTTTAAAATCTTCCTTACATTTTCTTTTGTTATTCTCAGATATATTATAAGACCCTTCATTAATCATATTATCAATCGCTTCATCAGTAGGCGAAATTGTAAATAAAGGTGTAACATTAGGATTAGGTTGTAAAATATCCGACACCAATATATTTTCGCCAATGATATTTGGCCCCGTTAAAAATAATCCTTTGCAATTGATCAGTAAATGAGCGATCTCTCCGACTAAACAAGTAGACAAAGAATTTGCAATTATTATATATTCTTTATCGCTACGTTGAAGAATAAATTCTTTTATATGTGCTGCCATTCCCGGAAGACTGTAATCCTTATCCGGTTGTTCGCTAATAAAAGATTTTCCATGACCGGGAAGATCAATAGTTATTAACGTGTAATCTTTAAGCTTCTCGTTATTGATCACGTCATTCCATAATTCTATACTCTGAGAATTTCCATGGAGAAAAAAAATAGTTTTTGAACCGTTCCCTTTAGTTTGACTGTATAACATTTAATATGAATTATTATAAGATTTACAAAATTATGCTATAAAGTTATCCAGCCATTCCGCACTACTCAATTGTTTTTTTATTCTTGCAATATCACCAAACGCAGTTACCAATGCATCCCTTCCTTTGTCATCTAACAGGTCAGTTTTAAAACAGTTCTGTTGCATGATAAATGCTGCCATCTGCTCCCCTATCGTTTTCATCAGGCCAAATTTTGTAATGTCCGCCATGTCAATATTGCCCAGGATCTTCTCGTCCAAATCATGCAGCCATTTTGTTTTATATTGATCTGCATCTAAAGTATCGGTATTCGGTATTCTTTGTATCGCCGCAGGATCCAATGATATTTGAAACCTTCTAAAATCAACTACTTTTTTTATCATGGGCGAACGAAAAGAATCTACCTGCATAGCGCTTGCATCCTGGCCGGTTTCTACCATTAGCCAGTTTAACCAAAAAGCCAAATCAACTCCTGCAGGATTTTTTGTTTCTTCAGGTTTGATAAATAACCTTGAGATGCCCGTTCCAAAACTAAACAATGTAATATTAGATAATTTATATGCAGAAGCTTCTTCTGTTTTTTGTGGCGTACTATAAGAAACCGCTTCCATAAATGCAGCCAGCGACGGATTATTGTAGGTTGTTGTTCCCCCATCCACAAATCTTTCCAGAGGATAAAAATAAGTGGGCGCACTCATCGTCACTTCCATCGTTGCACGAAGCAGTACATCTTTGTAGGTTCCGTAATAAGTGCCATCAGCTTGTTTAAAGCAGGAGAAAAAAGTTTCTTCTGCGGCCGCAACATCGTTGGATGTGATCATCAGGTCAATATCATTATAAGCACAGGCCTGCTCTATCGTTACGTCTTTAACCACTTCTTTTAAAAGCGGGCGGTATTTTGCTTTTGTAAATGCCGGCGGATTTACAAAACGATTACCCAATACTCTTTTATCAAAAACCTGCGTCACCAGATCCTCATACATTTTTTCTATTTCAATTGCTGTATGTCCTGTTGCAATTAAACCGGCAATAATTCCTCCTGTTGAAGTTCCCGCAACCATATCAAATAATTGATAACAAGGTATACCGGCAACTTCTTCTAATTTTTTTAATAACTGGATAGTGAGTATGCCGCGCATACCGCCACCATCCAAAGAAAGAATGGTACGATGGTTTGTATCAATATTTAATTGTTGGAATGCTATCAATCTTGCAGCTTCCATCTTTGCTCCGTTTAGTTTTGCCATAGTGAAAGGATTTTTGTCTGAATTGGGATTTAGGGATTATAAGATTAACAGGATTGTCATTACAACACTGATCCCAATAATCCATTAATCTGACGAATCCCAATTCTGACAATAAAAAATTAAGTTGTAGCTGGTACTGCACAAAGTTTACCAACCCCGATCTTAACAATATAGTTGATGATCTTCTGCACAATAAATTCAACAATAACGCCACCTGGAATTACACTGGCCAAAGATTTTAAAATAACATCCACAATATCTGTTGCATTGGAACCGCTTGTTAAAACGCCGCAAATAAAATGTTTGATCTTAGCGAAGATCTTTTGGCCCACACCGCCTAATGAAAATTCAGGAGCAAGATGGCTTTGTAAAGTAGCAGGTTCGAGATTATATTCTTTTGCTTCGCCGGCGTAAGCACGCCCGTAATAATCACCTAATAAAGTTTCGATCTCTTGTTCGGTAGAATGCTCTGCTTCATTAATACCTGCAAGTAGCTTTGCTTTCAATTTGTCAACATCCAATTGCTGACGCGCTTCGTTAAATAGTAACATGTGGTTTAGGATTTTAGTTATCCTAAAGTAAACAAAAAAGCGTTAATAAAAATATGTATTATTTTTATTAACGCTTTTTCATAAGCTGCTTCAAATATTTAAATTAAAAAACTATTCGACTTTAATATTATATTCTTTTTTCAATTCGTCCCAATCAGAAGCAAGTTGCGTTTGATAAGTATTAAAAATTTTTGTTTCCAAAGGCATAGATGCCCATGATAAAGTTGTTTCATATTCAAGAATATCTCTCAAAGCATCTGGCATTTTATCTTCAATTTTCAGGCTCATCAAATCATTAAACAATAATTTAAAACTATTTAATACATTGCTTATTTTAGTTGTAAAAAAAATCATTTTTATTAATTTCTGAATTAATACTAACGGTAATATTAATTCAAAGAACATTCGAACTATTTCCCTATTACCAAAGTACGCCGAAATAATAAATAATAAAACAATAATTAAAGTTTGAAATAGAACTTTAGGAAACATTTTGCTAATAATAAAATCAGTATGATAACTATTTTCAAAACAATTTACGCATAGCTTATAGAAACCTGGTGATACATTATCATTTGTAAAATAACTTTGTGATCTCTTACCAGAAAAATTAATTCCAAAAGAATTATCCATATAATCCAAACGTCTTTTGAATTCTGCCTTAGTAAATATATAACTGGCACGAGCATCAAAAAAGACAAATAAAACTATTGATATAGAATTAAGAGTTATTAAAAATGTTTTGAGTGACCCTACATTTGTCAGATAATCCAATCCACTAATAATTAAACTAAGAAAAGTTGATAAATAAAGGAAAACCGATGCTATTGAATTCAGTGTGTTTACTGTTTTATATGAAATTTCAAATGGTACAATTTTTTTCAAGGTCATTATTTAATCATTTACTATTTTTTCAATATTAATATCATGTTCTGCTTCTTCTCCATACCAAACATCAGTTTCTTTCCATACTTCATAAAAGTATATCCAACTTGAAACCCAAGGTATAATAATCTTAGCAATGGAGTATTCTTTCTTCCATATAAATTCATCAGGACGGTATAAACATAATGAATTCGACTTTTTATAGAAATGTGGAGGATCCTCGACAAGGTCAGGTTTAATTATTTTTACTCGAGGGCTTTTGCCCAACCTATATGTGACTCTTATAAAATAGTCAGGCATATTAATATGAGGTGCAAGTTTTCCAGAGAATGTTAAACTGCTTAGATTATGCGCATTAATAGAATATTCAAATTGCGGATACAATCTTTTCATATCTGCAATTTGAATCATTGGGTTATATGCTGGTTTAGCCCAACCCATTATCCCCAAAAAATTTAGTAGGTTTAACAACAATATTACCTATAGCTGATAGCACACCCGCAGAATTCATTTTCAAGCTTCCGGATTTCATAGCCTCATTCATTCTTTTTGCTTCCTCTTCAGAAATTGTCGGGAATTTATCTCCAAATACTTCTTTATAAATTTTAATAGCTTCCGATTCTTTATTATCTACATTGTAAAGACGATTAGCTTCGTCTATTTTATTTTTTGCTTTTTCTAATTTATTTTTTGCTTCATCATATTCAGTTTTATTATTGAATTTTGCTGAGGCAAGAAAAGTTTGTACATTATGAAACCAATGATATATTCCTTCTTCAAAGTTTGAAAATTGAGCTGCACTAAATATAGATATTGCTATTTCTTCAATATGAAAAGAAGGTATTATTTTCTTATTTTCTTTATTCCAATATTTGATTATTCTAATTAATGGAATGACTTTATTGTTCTTCTTATTAACTTCAGTTAGAGCATCAGAATGTTTTACTGGATTTGAAAAAATCCATCCTGACAAATCAGAATTGGGTATTAAATATCCGTCTTCATCATTACCAAAACAAGGCAATACATCAAATTTTTTATCAACTAACTGTATAGTTACGCATGGTCTATCTTGTCTTACTTTATCTTTGTAATCTTTTGTAGAATTTAAATAATCCTTAATTTTTGTGAGAACATTTTGCGGATTTGGTAATTGCTTAAAATCATTTTCATATTCTTCTCTTTTAAGTACAAAGAATAGATCAATATCATCCAACGGTCTAATAATAGTATCACGGTCATATGATCCGTTTTGAAATACTCTTTCTCCATCTAAATTACTTTCCGTGTCTAACAATAAGGCCTTTATATTATTATACGTGGTACTAACTGTACTAGTCTGTTTATCAGTTATTGTGATTTTCTCTAAAAGAGAATCAAGGCATTGCAGTAATGTCATATAGCAAATTTTAGTTTGATTGTTAATGAATTTAACAATTAACATGCCTTTAAAAATATTGAGACAAAATGACAGCTAACCATGCTTTTTAGGGCATATTTGTCGGCAAAAAGGTGGAAAAATTAAAAAATGCGCCATAAAAGACGCATTTTTAATTAATGTAATTATATTAAGATAATAAAAATTTAAGCCGAGTTTCTTCCCGCATTGATAATGCCAAAAGAAGAGCGCATAATTAATTTTTCATACGTCTCTTTTAAGGGAGAGACAATATTGGCATCTTCGATTTCTCTTATTCTTGCGATAGCAAATTGTTGGATCGTCAACAATGGCAATACGATCCTTTCTCTCATCGCGATAGACATTTGATCTACAGGATAATCGCTCATCAATTCTTTTTTACCCGACAATAAGAAAATATATTTCTTCGTTAGTTCATATTCATCATGTATCATTCCCCATATTTCGCCATACTTTTTATCAGTGGCCAAATGTTCTGTTAAAGGGAAATAACTTTTTATCATAGCCATCTCGCAGTTATCCAATAAGGTTTTGAAGAACATGGAATTTTTATATAATTCTTTCAGCTTATCGAATTTTCCCTGCTTGTGCATTTCCTGCAAAGCTGTACCTACTCCATAATAACCTGTTACATTTTGTTTCAGCTGGCTCCATGCACCTACAAAAGGAATGGCACGAAGATCTTTTAAAGATAATTTCACCGAGCCGGATCTTTTAGCCGGGCGACTACCAATATTGGTTTCGCTGTAAAATTTCAACGGACTGATCTGCGTTAAATAATCGGCGAAGTAGGGATGGTTTTTTAAGGCATTGTATTTTGTAAAACTTTCATTCGCTAAATGTTGCAACAAGGCATCCTCCTCTTTTCCCAAAGTGATCGCCCTGCTATTGAACAGGTCGTTTGAAATGCCCGCATGCAATAATTGTTCTAAATTAAATTGTGCCGAATCAATGGTTCCAAAATTTGAGCTAACCGTTTGCCCCTGTATCGTTAACTGAATTTCTTTATCAGAAATATTTTTTCCCATTGATGAATAGAACTTATGCGTTTTACCGCCACCACGTGCCGGCGGCCCGCCACGTCCGTCAAAAAATACCACATCAATATTATGTTCTTTAGAAATGGTTGTCAGCTCTTCTTTTGCTTTATAAATTCCCCAATTGGCCATTAAGTAACCGCCATCTTTTGTTCCGTCAGAGAAACCCAACATGATGGTTTGGCGCCTGCCTCTTCTTTGTAAATGCGCAACGTATTCTTTATTGGTGTACAATGTTTTCATGATCTCGGCAGCATTTTGCAGATCATCTACCGTTTCAAATAAAGGAATGATATCTACAGTTAATTCTTCTTTCTTCCAGCCACATAATAAAAATAGTCCGTACACTTCCAATACATTTAACGCGCTATTATTCTGACTGATGATATAACGATTGCAGCCCAGTTCGCCATTGTGTTTTTGTATGGTCTTGATCGCTTTGATCGTTTCCAACACATCGTTGAATAACGGTTCTTTTAATGCAACAGTAGTGATTTGTTTTGTTACAGCAGTAAGCGTTGCTATCTTTTTATCCGCATCGAAGCTTGCATAATCTTTCGGTAAAAAATCGGAGCAGGCTGCAATGTCATTTAATACATTCCCGTGAACGGTGCTTTCCTGTCTAACATCCAGCGTAGCAAAATACAATCCGAATAATTCTACTTTATTGATCAGGCCATCGATCAGGTCTAAGAACAAACCATTTGTTTGGTAGATCAATGCCTCCCTTGCTTTCAATAATTTACTGATGATGATCTCTTTTGTAAGATCGGTACGCTCTCCCGGAATAAATACATTGTTATATAACTCAAGCTCCAGCTCGCCCAGGATTGTTTCAACAACTTTAAAAGTTAACCTGCGCCTGATCCTGCGGATCTCCAGATAATAACATTTTAAAATACCGCCACGCAAAGCATCCGCAACTTTTAATGTTGTTTCGGCAACAACAAATGGATTGCCATCTCTATCGCCGCCAGGCCAAAAGCCCATGAACATGATCGGATTATTGGGATTGATCGCTTCCGTGAATTGCTTTTTCATGAAGGATGTTATTCTGCCTGCGGCAGGATAAAACACATTTTCCAAATACCATATTAAATTCACTGCCTCATCATAAGGTGTTGGTTTGATCTTTTTGAAGAAAGGTGTTTTGCCCAACTGTAATAAATACATATTGATCAGCGTAGCATTATTTTCTGCCAATGCTTTTGACAGATCATTGATAATACCTAAGACAGATCCCGGATAAAACTGCGTTGGATGTGCCGTTAGTACTAACCTAACTGCAAAATCTTTCAGCTTCGCGGTTAACTCATCTCCTTTATCGTATAATATAATATCATTTTCTAATTGCTTTAAGGAACCTACACCTCCAAGATCCTGCACATCTTTAAATGCCGCATCTTCCAATGCATCAAATAATACGATCTGTCTTTCAACGAATTGAATAAAACGAAACAGCAGATCAAGCTTTTCTTTTTGATCCGTGTAGGAAGTATGTTTTACAAAAAATTCTTCGATGATCTCAGTCGGACTTTGTTTTTGGCTATACCCATCCTCGCAGATATTGAGCAATAAGGATAACAGGATACCTGTTTTTTCAATACGGTGAAAAGGTAAAGAAGTAAATAAGCTGTTATATAATTGAAATTTTATACCAACAGAATTTTTAAATTGCTGCAACCCACGGGAAGACTGGTGATCCATATTCAATGATTTTTTACAAAAAGTGTTATAAATTGGCTGCAATCGTCAAACTGGCCAAAAATACTTCAAAAATCTTGAATAATTTGGGTTGATTAGAAGTTATTTGCATAATTTAGCGGCAACGAATTGAAAAAGTGGTACATCTTAAAAAAACATATATCATTCCAACGATTGTAAGTTCCGTTACAACTGCAAAAGCTACCACTATTATTACTATTATTGCAACCCGTTAGGGGTAAAAAGTTGTCATATTATCCAAAGTTATAAGTAGTAAGTACATTAAATAAATACATTCAAATACAACGATCATGCAGGTTTTAAAGTTTGGGGGCAGTTCAGTAGCAAATGCGGTAAACATCAGTAAGGTAGCTAACATTGTAAAGGATAAATCTACATCAACAAAAACCATAGTAGTAGTTTCAGCTTTAGGCGGCATCACCGATACTTTATTATTATGCAGCAGCCTTGCTGCAAAAGGTGATGAAACATACAAAGAAAAATTACAGGAGGCAGAGCAAAGGCATTTGCTGACTGTAAAAGAATTAATTCCGATCACACAACAGAGCAGTGTTTTAAGCTGGGTTAAAACTACCTGCAATGAAATAGAAGATATCTGTAACGGCATTTTCTTGCTAAGAGAATTATCAGAACGCACCAAAGACAGGATCGTTAGCTATGGTGAATTGTTATCATCACAAATTATCGCAGCAAAATTAAAATCAGATCTGGGAGCATGTGAATGGGTGGATGCAAGGCAGATCATCACTACCAATTCAAATTTCGGTTCCGCAACGGTTGACTTTGCCGTAACCAATAAAAAAATAGCCGATTATTTTAAGGCTTCCAAATCAAATCTATTTATTCTGCCAGGGTTTATTTCTGCAGATGCTAACGGCATCGGCACCACGCTTGGCAGAGGCGGCTCTGATTATACAGCGGCTATATTAGCCGGTGCATTACAAGCTGATACTTTGGAAATCTGGACAGATGTATCGGGCATGATGACTGCTGACCCCCGCATCGTAAAAAATGTAAAAATAATTCCGCAGATATCTTACCAGGAAGCAATGGAGCTATCGCACTTTGGCGCTAAAGTAATTTATCCGCCAACCATACAACCGGTAATGAGTAAAGGCATTCCGGTTTGGGTAAAAAATACTTTTGCTCCGCAAGATGCCGGCACTGTTATTCAGCAGGAAGCTACGCAAAACGGTACCAGTATTCGTGGTATTTCGAGTATCAATAAAGTTGCTTTATTAATGCTCGAAGGCAGTGGCATGGTTGGTATCCCGGGATTCTCAAAAAGATTATTCGAAGCGCTGGCTGGCAAAAAAATAAATGTGATCATCATCACACAAAGTTCTTCTGAACATTCTATTTGTGTAGGTGTTGATGAAGCGAATGGTGATGAAGCGAAAAAAGCAATTGACGATACCTTCGCTTACGAAATTGAAACAAAAAAAGTTAACCCGTTAATTGTTGAGAAAGAAGTGGCCATCATTGCATTGGTGGGCGATAATATGAAGAGCCATCCGGGCATCAGCGGAAAAATGTTTGGCACATTAGGTCGCAATGGTGTAAATGTCCGTGTGATCGCACAAGGCTCATCTGAAAGAAATATCTCTGCTGTTATTTCTGTACATGATGTTAAAAAAGCGATCAACGTTTTACACGAAGAATTTTTTGAAACGGTTTATAAAGAAGTTAATTTATTTATAGCCGGCGTTGGTAATGTTGGTGGCAAACTGGTAGCGCAATTGCAGCACCAGCAACAATACCTGTTAGATACCCTTCGCTTAAAAATAAATATTGCAGGATTAGCGAACAGCAAAAACATGTTGTTCAATAATGAAGGGATCGATCTTACCAAATGGAAAGAATTATTGGCAGCAGGCGAACCGATGAATATGGAAAGTTTTGTACAAACCATCCAATCTAAAAATTTACGCAATTCAATATTTGCAGATGTTACGGCGAATGACCAGGTAGCAACTACTTATGATCAGTTATTGCAAAAAAGCATCTCGGTAGTAGCCTGCAATAAAGTTGCCTGTTCTTCATCGTACGAATATTATAAAAAATTAAAAAGCCTGGCGACAGAATTTAACACCAGCTTTTTATTTGAAACAAATGTGGGCGCCAGCTTACCGATCATCGGCACATTGAATGACCTGTTGCGCAGTGGCGACAAAGTAAATAAGATCGAAGCCGTATTGAGTGGTACTTTAAATTTTGTTTTCAATAATTATGATGGTACAAAATCTTTTGCATCGGTAGTAAAACAAGCGCAGGATGAAGGTTACACAGAACCCGATCCACGTTTGGATCTAAGTGGCAAAGATGTAATGCGTAAAATAATGATATTAGTGCGGGAGTCGGGAGAAAAAATCGAAATGGATGACATTACCAACAACACCTTTATGCCTGCAGAATGTATGACAGGCTCTGTAGCAGATTTTTACAAGTCGATGGAAAAACACGAAGCACATTTTAAAAAATTATATGAAGCAGCTGCAGCGGCAGGCAATAAATTAAAGTTTGTTGCTAAATATGAAAATGGAAAAGCTTCTGTAGGTTTACAACATATCACTCCACAACAAGATTTGTATCATTTATATGGTAAAGATAATGTGGTATTATTTTTTACTGATCGTTATAAAGATCAGCCGTTGGTAATTAAAGGTGCGGGTGCGGGTGCAGAAGTTACTGCATCAGGTGTATTTGCAGACATTGTACGTGCAGCGAGATCTTAACCTCCTAAATCCCCCAAGGGGACTTTAAAGATAAAAATGATAAAAGAAGTAAAAGTTTTAGCTCCGGGAACTGTGGCCAATTTGGTTTGCGGTTTTGATGTACTGGGATTATGCCTGCATGAACCTAATGACATGATGGAAGTTAAGCTGTTGGATGAAAGAAAAGTAATCATACATAGTGCGGACGGCTATCCTTTACCATCTGACCCAACACAAAATACTGCAGGCGCGCCATTGATAGAAATGATCAATGAGCTGGATAAAAATATCGGTTTCGAAATTACCATCCACAAAAAGATAAAACCTGGCAGCGGTTTAGGCTCAAGCGCTGCAAGTGCCGCGGGTGCTACCGTTGCAGCCAATCATTTATTAGGAAATATTTTTTCTAAACAGGACCTTGTCCGCTTTGCCATGTATGGCGAAAAAGTTGCCTCTGGTGTTAAACATGCTGATAATGTAGCGCCGTGCATTTATGGCGGGGTTACCCTGATACGCAGTATTCATCCGTTGGATATAGTTAGTATTCCTTGCCCGGATCTGTTTGTAACAATTGTTCATCCGCAGATCGAAGTCCGCACTGCAGATGCCCGCCAGATCTTACGCAAAGAAGTTTTGTTAAAAGATGCGATCCGTCAATGGGGAAATATCGCAGGATTAGTAGCAGGCTTTATGCAAAATGATCTGGATCTTATCGGCCGCTCATTAGAAGATGTGATCATAGAGCCGGTTAGAAGCATTTTGATCCCGGGGTTTGACGCAGTAAAAAGCAAATGCAAAGAAGCCGGCGCATTAGGCGGCGGTATCTCAGGATCAGGGCCATCAATTTTTATGCTGAGCAAAGACAAAGCAACAGCAGAAATAGTTGAAAAAGTAATGAAAGATATCTACGACAATATCGGTTTGCCTTATTATGCGTATGTAACAACGATCAATAAATCGGGGGTTACTATTATTGATTAATAAGTTAAAAGTCAAAACCAAAAAGTAAAATAAAACATAATCTTCCCAACACCCCTTTAGGGGATGGGGGTAACAATTAACAAGAAATGCAGTATTACAGCACCAACGGAAAATCTCCCAAAGTAAATTTCAAAGAAGCTACCATCAACGGACAAGCGCCAGATAAAGGATTATATTTTCCTGAAACAATTCCAACAGTACCAAAAGACCTGATAGAGAACATAGATAAATATTCTAACGAAGAGATCGCCTACCAGGTGATCAAACCTTATGTTGGCGATGCGATCCCTGAAGCTGAGTTGCGCCGCATTGTTAGCGAGACCGTGAACTTTGATATCCCTGTTGTAAAGATCACAGATGATATTTCGGCATTAGAATTATACCACGGACCAACATTGGCGTTCAAAGATATTGGCGCAAGGTTCATGAGCCGCTGCCTTGGTTATTTTGTTAAGGATAGAAAAGAAAAAGTAATTGTACTGGTAGCAACATCCGGCGACACCGGCGGTGCAGTTGCCAATGGTTTTTACGATGTGCCGGGTGTTGAAGTAGTAATATTATATCCTTCAGGAAAAGTTAGCTCCGTACAGGAAAAACAGTTGACCACCCTTGGTAAAAATATTCATGCCCTGGAAGTAAAGGGAACGTTTGATGATTGCCAGCAAATGGTGAAGCAGGCTTTTACAGATGAAGAGCTGACATCAAAATTATTTTTAACCTCTGCTAATTCTATCAATGTAGCGCGTTGGTTACCGCAACAATTCTATTATTTCTTTGCATACAAACAATGGACAGATAAAAAAAATCCGCCGGTTATCTCCGTACCAAGCGGGAATTTTGGCAATATCTGTGCGGGTATTTTAGCACATATCACCGGCTTACCTATTAAACATTTCATTGCCGCTTGCAATGCCAATGATATTGTACCTGAATACATGCAGACGGAAATATACAAACCGAAAAAAGCGGTAGCTACAATTTCTAATGCCATGGATGTTGGTAATCCGAGCAATTTTGTTCGCATACTAGCATTGTTCCACAATAAATTTATCGACCTTAAAAAAGTATTCAGTAGCGTAAGCATATCTGATGAACAGACAAAAGCCACGCTACAATCTGTCTACCAAAAAACAAAATATTTACTGGATCCGCACGGAGCCGTTGGATACTTAGCTTTGGAAGATTACCAGAAAACACACCGGGGGCAAAAAGGCCTTGTATTGGAAACCGCACATCCTGTAAAATTTTACGATGTGGTGGAACCTGTAATTGGTGAAGCCGTGCCTATTCCTGCTGCCATTCAGGAGCAATTGAAATTAACCAAAAAGAGCATGGTTATCAATGCCGATGGTGCTTTATTAAAAGACTTTTTATTAGGTATGTAGTATTTTATCTATCATATGTAAAGTCCGTAAAATGCGGACTTTTTTAATTTTAGCCCGTTTCATAATAACAAATTAACAGCTTATTTAAGGTAACATTTGGGATTGCTGCTGATTATAGTAGTAGATTTGCTTATAGTTCAGTATCGACAGTGATCAAAAAAAGAAACATATCATCGCTTATCTCTAAGGCATTTATTTTATGCCTGTATATATCTTTTTTGGCTGTTCAATTGTTTTTCAACTTTGATATTGGAAAAGGGCCGGCCACGCCAATAAATTACTATAGTTTTCATCCACTAAATAAAACAGAATCCTTTGTTAATCAGCCAAGAAAATTGGATACCAAAAAGGCTACCGTTTTTTTAAATAAAAGATTTCAACCTGAAAGTATTCTTATCTGGAATACAATAGAAATTGAAGCCCCTGTAAAATATATTGAAACGCAAGATCAGTACGTTTCGTTCGATCAGCACATTGCTGCTATACATATTCATACCCGATCCTTAAGAGGGCCTCCTACTATTGCATAATTTTTTGCAATAATTTTTTTCATTATAAATATTTTTTATGCTGACTTTCTATAAACGAAAGTGTTGCTGGCTGGTAAGCTTATTGCTTATGCCCGCACTTTCTATTTTTGCACAACAAAAAAACACTTTAGCCGATTTAATTGCAAGCGCTAATAACCATTTGCCTGTTCTGCTACAAAAAAAAGAATTAGTGAATGCCGCAAAAGCATCTACCCTTGAAATTAAACATTCCTTTTTACCACAGCTATACGCAAGTGAGCAAGTGAATATTGGTACAGATAATTCCATGGCGGGCAGTTACTTTCCTTTTGGGGTGATCCCTTCCACATCGTCGGGTGTAGCGGCTGCCAATAATGGCCAGGCCGCTACGGGCAATATTGGTATACTTTACGGAAATTATGATCTGATAAATTTTGGGTTGAATAATGCCAGGATACAAAATGCGCAGGCATATGTTGGGCTACAGGAGGCCGATTTTCAAAAGGAAGAATATTTTACTGAATTAAATATAGCTAGACTATACCTCAACATTGCAAAAAATGAATACAGGCTAAGTGCCGATAGTGAGAATGTAAGCAGGTATGAAAATATATTTACGATCATACAGGCGCTAACCTCCAGCGGTATTAAAGCTGGCTCCGATTCATCTTTGGCAAAGGCCGAACTTTCTAAAACAAAGATTGATTACAATCAAACCTTGGGTAACATCAATCAATTAAAAGAGCAGTTGTCTTATTTCACGGGCATTCCTGCTAAACAACTAAAGATTGATACCACTGCTAATAATTTCACTGATACTGAGATTGACAGTATCAGCTTTGCTAATGACAGCGCCAATAATCCTTTGATAGATTATTATTCCAAAATGAAGGATATCTATGTATCCAATAACAAACTGATACGCAAAAGTTATTTGCCAAACGTATCCCTTACCGCAAGCACATGGGGCCGCGGATCAAGTATTGAATACAATAATAATTACAGATCACTGGATAATGGATTTGGTTACCAGCGGTATAATTATTTAGTAGGCCTGAACCTTACGTATAATTTATTTAGCACCTTATATAAAAAAGATAAATTATCTATTAACAACTATCAGTTAAAAGCAAGTGAAGATGAATTGCAGCAGGAGAAATATGCTTTAGCTTCCGCTTCTTTACAGGCAGACAATGCACTACAAACAACACAAGCTAATTTGCGGGAGATCCCTATAGAAATACAATCTGCTGAAGACACCTACCAACAAAAGGTAGCGCAGTATAAAGCAGGCCTTATTTCACTAATTGATTTAACCAATGCTTCATTTGTTTTGTATCGTTCCCAAACAGATTATATAGAAACAATAAGTGACTGGTACCTGGCAAAATTAGATAAGGCCGCAGCAACAGGAAACCTCACTCAATTTATTCAAACAATAAAATAATTATTTATGGTACGCTTCGCTTTAAAAAGGCCCATAACAATACTGGTGCTATTTATAGGACTTTTATTGTTTTCGATAATGGCCATACGAACAATACCCATTGATATATTTCCAAAACTAAATTCTCCGACTATTTATGTAATAGAACAATACGGAGGTATGTCTGCCCAACAAATGGAAGGCTTTTTTTCCACACGTATGCAGGACCAGTTTTTATACATCAACGGTATCAAAAATGTTGAAAGTAAGAACATACAAGGTTTAGCGCTTATTAAATTAACCTTTTACGAAAACACTGATATGGCTGAAGCATCAGCGCAGGTTGCATTACAGGTAAACCGCGTATCTGCTTTTTTCCCTCCTGGATCCTTGCCTCCACAGGTAATTCGTTTTGACGCATCATCGCTGCCGGTAGGGGAACTCGTTTTTAGCAGCAAGACAAAATCACTCAAAGAAATATTTGATTTAGCGATTACGCGTGTACGCCCGTTATTTGCAACCGTTCCCGGCATGTCATCTGCTCCGCCATTTGGCTCTAATGCCAGGACAGTATTGATCAATGTTACACCTGAAAAATTACGAACGTATAATTTATCTGCTGACGAAGTGGTAGACGCGATCGTAAAAAATAACACGATCACTCCATCAGGAAATTTACGTGTGGATAGTACGATGTATATCACATCCATCAATTCATTGGAACAAAAAGTATCGCAGTTTGAAGATATCCCGATAAAAAGCAATGGTACAGGGGCCGTTTATGTTCGGGATGTTGCAACGGTTTCAGATGGTGCAGATATTACGATTGACTACGCACTGGTAAATGGCAAACGATCTGTGTACATCCCTGTGGTAAAAACTGCGGATGCTTCTACATGGGATGTTGTTCAAACATTGCGCAAGAAAATCCCGGAGATGAAAAGCTTATTACCGGATGATGTTGATATCAGTTACGAGTTCGATCAATCGGTATTTGTTATGAACGCTGCAAAGAGTTTGATGACTGAAGGAATTTTAGGTGCGATCTTAACCGGGCTGATGGTATTATTATTCCTGCGTGATTGGCGAAGCAGCCTGGTAGTAATCATTACAATACCCGTTGCTATTTTAAGTGCCGTTTTCTTTTTAAAATTAGCCGGACAAACGATCAATATTATGACCTTGAGCGGGCTATCGCTTGCCATTGGCGTATTGGTTGACCAGGCAACGGTAACGATTGAAAATATACACCAGCATTTAGAGATGGGTAAAAATAAAAAACAGGCTGTATTGGATGCCTGTTCAGAAATATCATTCCCATTATTACTCATCTTACTTTGCATACTGGCCGTATTTGCTCCGGCTTTTGTAATGAATGGCGTTCCGAAAGCAATGTTTTTGCCATTATCCCTATCTATCGGTTTTGCAATGATCGTTTCATTTATTGCAGCACAAACTTTAGTACCAGTGATTTCAGTTTGGTTATTGAAAGAAGAAATGTTTCAATATCATCATAGCGGTATACACGCGCACGCAGGTTTAGGACTGGATGAAAATGAACGTGAACAAATAGAGGGCCATAATCAAACTGATGAAACAAATCATGAGGGCAATGGATTTTTTCAAAAGCTAAAAGTCGGATTAGCTTCGTGGCTTGACAGCTGGATGCCGAAGCGAAAAATAATTGTTAGCATTTATTTGATCCTTGCATTTGCTGCAGCCGGACTTTGCTATGTAATCATAGGAAAAGACCTTTTACCTAAAACCAATAACGGGCAATTACAATTAAGGATACGTGAGCCCGATGGCACAAGGCTAGAAATTACTGAAGCAACAACTAAAGCTGTACTGAATATTATTGATTCAACTGTGGATCATCATATAGCTATCTCATCAGCATTTGTGGGTGTTGTACCAAGTAATTTTGGAACAAGCAATTTATACATTTTTAACAGCGGCACGCATGAGTCAATCATTCAGGTAAATCTTGATGAAGGCTATACAATAAAAATGGATGACCTGAAAGAAACTTTGAGAAAAAAAATAGCCGCATCGTTTCCCAACGTGAAAATTTCATTTGAACCAATAGAGTTGACAGAAAAAATAATGGCACAAGGCTCTGCCACACCAATCGAAGTTAGAGTAGCCGGAAAAAATATGGTTGATATTAAAACATATGCCATAAAATTGGTCGACAAATTAAAGGCTATTGATTATTTAAGAGATGTTCAAATAGCACAGCCATTGGATTTTCCTACTATTAGTATTTCGATCGATAGAAATAAACTGGCTTTAATGGGTTTGTCGCTCGATAATGTTTCTAAAAGTATAACAGATGCCACTTCATCAAGTCGTTATACCAATAAGAATTTATGGCTGGATGAAAAATCGGCGTATACGTATCAAACTCAGGTTCAAATTCCCGAATATGATATGAATTCAGTAGAGGAGTTACAATCAATTCCGTTAGTAAAAGGGCAGGACCGCCCTGTATTATCAGACGTGGCTTCTTTATCTGTTACTACAGTTCCCGGAGAATATGACCGAAGCGGGCCAAGGCGCTTTGTCACTGTTAGCGCCAATATTTACAAAAAAGATTTGGGAACGGCTACAGCTGCTGTACAAAAAGCTATCACCTCATTAGGAACACCGCCAACAGGCCTGGTTCCGGAAATTAAAGGCATGTCTTCTTTGTTGGTAGAAACATTAGATTCTTTACAAAGCGGATTGATAGCCGCCATCATCGTTATTCTTTTATTATTGGCAGCCAATTACCAATCTTTTGGCGTAGCTATTTCTGTACTATCAACAGTGCCGGCAGTATTGTTAGGTTCAATGCTATTATTATTGGCAACAGGCGCCACGCTTAACCTGCAATCTTACATGGGCATCATCATGAGTACAGGTGTATCAGTGGCCAATGCAATATTGATCGTAACCAATGCAGAATCTTTAAAATTGGAATATAAAGATCCTTTTAAAGCAGCAACGGTTGCAGCAAGCATACGATTGCGCCCGATATTGATGACCAGCTTGGCCATGATAGCAGGCATGATACCCATGGCGAGTGGTTTAGGCGAAGCCGGCGATCAGTCGGCACCGTTAGGTCGTGCTGTAATTGGTGGCTTAGCGGCTTCAACATTTGCAGCATTATTTATTGTACCACTGGTATATGGCTGGATACAACAAAAAGCTTCATTACAATCTGTTTCATTATTACCGGAAGATTCAAACAATTAAATTTTATACCATGAAATATTATATCATTCTTATTTTTTCTGTATTGGTTTTTTCGTCTTGTTCAGAAAACAAAGCGGCCGATACAAATGCGGTTGCCAATAAACCGGTTACACCGCAATACCAGTTGGCCGTTGTAAAAAAAGCCGGCGTAACTACCATACTCAAATTACCGGCGCAATTAGCCGCTTACCAGGAAGTAAGCATATTCCCTAAAGTGAATGGTTATGTAAAAACGGTATTGGTTGATATTGGTTCAAAAGTTTCCAAGGGCACTTTACTGATGGTGCTCGAGGCTCCTGAATTGGAACAGGCATCGCTGGAAGCAAAAGAAAAATATGAAAGAGCCAAAGCTGATTACTCGATCGATCAGGAACATTACCAACGTTTAGTAGAAGCATCCAAAACACCCGGTGCCATTTCACCGTTGGATCTCTCCACCATCAAAGCAAAAATGGAAGCGGATAATGCTTTATGCAGTGCAGAAAATGCCAACTGGCAAATGCAACAGACCATGATGGGTTATTTAAAAGTAACCGCTCCTTTTTCCGGGGTAATAACAGAACGCAACGTTCATCCCGGCGCATTGGTTAGTGCGGAAGAAAAAACCATTCCGATGCTGGAATTGAAGCAAGTTGATTTGTTACGGCTACAGGTTGATATACCGGAAGGTATTGCCGGAACTTTAAATGATAAAGACAGCATCGCATTTTATACAAGCGCTTTTCCGGGAAAGAAAATGATTGGTGTGATTAGCCGTAAATCTGATAATATCAATGAACAATATCGTTCAGAAAGGATGGAGATCGATGTTGTTAACAAAGACGGCTCCTTAGCGCCCGGCATGTATGCCGATATTGTATTACAATCAAAAGGCAATAACAATGGGCTGTCTGTCCCAAAATCTTCCGTAGTTACTTCTACAGAAAGAAAATATGTATTGGTAATGAAAAAGGGGAAAATCACAAAGATAGATGTAAGCACAGGCAATGAAACACTTGATAATATAGAAGTATACGGGCAATTACAGTCTGGAGACAGCGTAATAACCAACGCCAATGACGAGATATCGGAAACGGCTCAATAATTCCCAGCTTACTTATATAATAAGAACGGGGTGTCACTATTGATGCCCCGTTCTTATTATCACAAACCCTACTAATATAGTGTACTATTTAAAAAAAATAATAGCAGCCAAATATACGCCGGTGTTACATTTCAAGCTATTATATAAATAGATTATTTAAATATTAGTCCATTAATTTGGTAGGATAATAAAATCCTACTATGTTTGCGGTATCAAACTATTTACCAATAGCATGGCACTTGAACTAACTAAACGATACAAAGCAACCAGTTGCTGCTGCAACAGCCAATATTGTCCCAACCGGGACATATAAACTTTTTCCGACAAGCTTACATTTTTTTATTATAAAACTCTACTAAAATCATAGACTAATGAGATTCATTAAAATTTTATCAATTTCCCTTATTGCTTTACTATTTACCGTTCGTGCAACGGCACAAACGACTGATGATGTATTGAACATACTGATTCAAAAAGGGACCATTACACAACAGGAAGCCGATTCAATCCGTGCTGCTTCAGCTATCGCCAAGCAGGATGAAAAAGCAAAACAAAAAATATTCCCGCTAAATGCTAGTCGCGCTTTTCAGGTTGGCGGATATACACAGGTAAGATACCAGTCGTACCCAAAAGCCAATAAAGCAGATGGCGTTGATATCAGAAGAGCAAGATTGGATATCCAGGGAGATATTACTTCAAGGTGGAACTATCGCTTATTGGTTGACTTTGTAGGAGGGACATCTTCGGTACCTGCCGGCACAACTACAACCACCACCAATTCTGTAATATCGCCCACGCTATTAGATGCCTATATCTCCTATAAATTTGCCAACTATTTGAAAGTTACAGCAGGCCAGTTTACACTACCCTTTTCCGCTGAAAATAATGTACAGGACAGAAATCTTGAAACGGTAGATCGTTCACAGGTGGTAAATGCATTGGTGGCAAGAAAAGGAGATGGCTCAAACGGCATCATCGATTCTATCGGCAATCAAAATGGCCGTGACATTGGTGTTCAGATAAGTGGTAGCTTTTTTAAGATCAACGAAAACAGGTCTTTGATCGATTATTACGCCGGCTTATTTAACGGTGCGGGTATCAATGTTGCTGATAACAACGAGTCAAAAGATTTCTCAGGTCGTTTGTTGATCCATCCTTTTGATTTTTTAACGATCGGCGGTTCATACTACGATGGGTACGACAGGTTTGCAAAAACGCCTACCAAGGATCAGCTTCGTACACGTTGGGGAACTGAATTAAGCTTCAATTATAAAGCATTGTCAATAAGAAGTGAATTTTTACGCGGACAAGATGGCAATGATCAGCACAATATTACACAACCAATTCCTGCTATTCATCAGGGTTGGTATGCACAGGCAGCCTATTTCATTATACCTAAAAGATTCCAATTTGTTTTTAAGTATGATACTTACAGCCCTGTTGTCAATCCTCAAAGTGCTGGTTTAAACAAAGTGAGCGATGCAAATACTTACCTGATTTTTGGAGCCAATATTTTCTTCAACAACTGGGCTAAACTTCAGCTTGATTATTCCTGGAGAACGGAACAAGGAGATATTCCTGCTGTACAATACAACGACGTAGCAACAGCACAATTGCAACTTGCTTTCTAAATTATTTTAATGTACCATTTAAAATGAAATTATGAAAAAGACAATACTAATGGCAGGATTCCTTGCATTGAGCTGGATAACATTCAGTTCCTATAAGCCTTCGCGTGCCAACCAACTATCAGGTACAATTAGTATTTCAGGAGCTTTTGCACTTTACCCGATCACGGTAAAATGGGCAGAAGAATTTAGAAAAATTCATCCTGATGTAAAAATTGACATCTCTGCAGGTGGTGCAGGCAAAGGCATTACAGATGTACTTTCCGGTATAACAGATATCGGATTGGTTTCCCGTAATCTAACACCGGAAGAAACAAAAAAAGGTGCTGATCCTTTTGCAGTAACAAAAGATGCAGTAGTACCGGTAGTCAGTGCATCCAATCCTTTCTTAAAAGATCTTTTGGCCAGGGGCGTTAAAAAAGAAGCGCTGGATAATATATTTATTTCCGGCAATGTAAGGACCTGGGGTCAACTAGGGGAAAAAAGCAATGCGCCTGTTCATGTATATACCCGCTCTGATGCAGCAGGAGCCGCTGAAACATGGGCAAATTATTTTGGCAAAAAACAAGATGACCTGCAAGGCGTAGCCGTATATGGTGATCCGGGTTTAGCACAGGCAGTAAAAAAAGATCCTGCAGGAATCGGATTTAATAATATCGTTTATGTATACGATTCAAAAACAAAGCAGCCTACCAACGGTGTAATTCCTTTACCGATCGATTTGAACAACAACGGCAAGATCGATCCGGATGAAAACTTTTATGGCTCGATAGATCAAATCGTTGCTGCCATTGCTTCGGGTAAATATCCTTCGCCTCCGGCAAGAGATCTCTATTTTGTAACAAAGGGCGCTCCAAAAACTGATGCGGTAAAAGAATTTATCAGATGGGTTTTAACCGACGGACAAAAATTCGTAGCAGAACAAGGCTATATAAATATTCCTCAGGCTAAAATTAATGCAGGGCTAAACAAACTTAAATGAGTTATAAATTAAGATTGATAACAGACAAGCTAAGTGCTAATTTATTTTTAGTATTTAGCTTGTTTGCTATTTTGACGGTAGTATTAATTGGTTACGGATTATATTATAAATCTGCACCCATATTACATGATTCCTCTTTGTGGCATTTATTGTCTTCGACAGAATGGAAGCCATTTAAAAATGAATTCGGTTTCTTTTCATATATAATCGGATCACTGGTGGTAACGGGTATTGCTATTATCATTGCATTACCACTCAGCTTATTTGCAGCCATTTATATTGCTGAATATGCTCCACACCGATTGAGACAAATATTAGTTCCATTGATAGACCTATTATCAGGTATACCTCCTGTTGTATATGGCGTATGGGGCGTACTGACAATTGTTCCTTATATAAGCGATCACCTGGCACCGCATTTTGTGGAATTTTCATCGGGTTATTGTGCATTGGCTGGTGGACTGGTATTGGCTGTAATGGTTTTCCCTTTGATCATTAGTATCTTGTTAGAAGTGTTTGACACGATTCCCAAAGAATTAAAAGATGCATCTCTATCACTCGGAGCAACGCAGTGGGAAACGACCAGAAAAGTAGTATTGAAAAAATCTGTGCCGGGTATCATTGCGGCAACAGTACTGGGCATATCAAGAGCCATCGGCGAAACATTGGCCGTATTGATGGTCTGCGGTAATTTACCAATGATACCACATTCGCTGTTTGATTCTGTATATCCATTGCCCGCATTGATCGCCAATAATTATGGCGATATGATGTCGATACCAATGTATGAATCAGCATTGATGTTATCCGCATTCATATTATTTATTATCATTTTTATTTTTAATGCCGTTTCGAGATTGATATTATATAGGATAGAGAACAGGGCGTAAACCCCTGCCCCCTGAAGGGGAGATTGAGAAGCAGGATAAAAACAAGCAGAATAAAGCTGTACAGATAATGAAAAGTATTAAAAATAATTATAAGCAAAAAGCCCCTTCAGGGGGTTGAGGGTTTCATTATGCAATTGAGAAGAAAAATAGAATCTGTTTTTTTTAAAGGGGTCATGGTAGTATCAACATTAATCATCACAGGATCTTTGGCGATGATCCTTTGGACGATCGCATCAAAAGGTTTGCAATCTTTAACATGGGATATTATCAGCAAAGTTCCTGAAGGTGGCTTTTATATCGGTAAAGGCGGTGGTATATTGAATGCCATCATTGGTTCTTTGTATATCAGCATCGGGGCTACCGTATTAGGTTTGGCCATTAGTATCCCTGTTGTACTGTATGTAAATATTTACGCCAAACGAAATTCATGGCTGGCGAACCTTACGCGGCTTACATTTGATATTTTGTTTGGTATTCCATCCATTGTGTATGGTGCATTTGGTTTTACCATTATGGTTTATTTTGGATGGAAAGAATCTTTATTAGCAGGTATCATCACCGTTACTTTATTAGTGATACCAATTTTAGCAAGGGCAATGGATGAAGTGATCCGTTTAGCCCCAACAGAATTATCTGATGCCACCTATGCATTGGGTGCTACACGCTGGGAAACTTCTTTAATATTTTTAAGGCAGGCTATTCCGGGAATCATTACAGCCATTTTATTATCATTTGGCAGAGCTATCGGTGATGGAGCCACAGTTTTATTTACCGCGGGTTATACAGATAGTATACCAACATCTTTAAATCAGCCAACTGCGACCTTACCATTGGCTATATTTTTTCAATTGAGCAGTCCGATAGATGAAGTTCAAAACCGGGCTTATGCTGCAGCATTGATACTTACTTTCATCGTTTTAATAATTAGTTTAAGTGCAAAATTTTTCAGTAAAAAATTATCAAAGCATAAAATATAACATGACTTTCGACTCACCGCATATACGTGTAAAGGACCTGAATGTTCACATTGGGGGAAACCATATTCTTAAAAATATCAATATAGATATTCCTGATAAAAAACTTACCTCTTTTATTGGCCCATCAGGTTGTGGAAAGACAACGCTGTTAAAAACATTTAATCGTTTACTCGATCGCAATAAGGATGTGCAGATCGACGGACAGGTTTTGGTTGATGGCGAAAATATTTATGGGAAAGATATTGAAGTGACAAGTATGCGACAAAAGATGGGCCTGTTATCTCAGCGGCCATTCCCTTTGCCGATGAGCATTTATGATAACATCGCTTACGGTCCAAGGATACATGGAACAACCCGTAAAAAAGAACTGGATATAATTGTAGAACAATACCTTACCGCCACCGGTTTGTGGGATGAAGTGAAGGATCGTTTAAATAGTTCTGCCGGAAGATTATCCATTGGCCAGCAACAACGTTTATGCCTTGCCCGCGGATTAGCAGTTGAGCCGGAAATTATTTTAGGTGATGAACCCACTTCTGCACTGGACCCCATTTCAACACAAAAAATTGAAGAGCTTTTTTTACAGCTGAAAGATAAATACACATTGGTGTTAGTGACACATATTTTAAGGCAGGCCCGCAGGCTGTCGGATTATATTGCCTTTTTATACATGGGTGAAATAATAGAATTCGGGCCAACCGAAGAAATATTGCTACATCCTAAAGAAAAGCTGACCCAGGAATATGTAAAAGGCTATATCAGCTAACACCCTATTGAGCCAACCCATTTACATTCAATACCTCCGGATAAAACCGGGGGTATTAGTCTATATAATTAATAGGCTTATATTTGCACCGGCAAATATAAATGGCGCAAAATAATAATATATCAGGAAAGGTAACTGGTAACAGGTTATTCCCACTTTTTTTAAAATTGGAAAATTTCCGCCTACTGATTATCGGCGGCGGAAATGTAGCGCTGGAAAAATTACAGGCGGTGATAGACAATGCACCTGCCACTCCTATCTGGTTGGTCTCGGTCACCATTAGTGATAAAATTCAGGAGCTGGCCGATCAATACCCCAATATTACTTTACAGAAAAAAGCTTATCACATCAATGATCTTGATGCTGCGGATATTGTTATTGCGGCAGTAAATGATATTGCCACAAGCGAACAAATAAGCAAAGATTGCAAGCAGAAAAATAAACTCGTCAACGTAGCAGACAAACCTGAACTATGCGATTTTTATTTAAGCTCGATCGTAAAAAAAGGAAATATTAAAATTGCTATTTCAACGAATGGAAAATCTCCCACAATTGCCAAACGCTTAAAGCAGGTAATTGGCCAGATGATCCCGGATGAAATGGAAAATGTATTAGATAATATTCAAACAATAAGACAAGACATGGCCGGCGACTTCAACGAAAAAGTAAAACAACTGAACGACCTAACAAAAGTATTGGTAGCTAAACAAACCAATCTTAGCAAACCCACTGAAGCTGAACACAAGAAATGGCCGAAGATCGTAATGTGGTGCCTGCTTGCTTTTGCATTTTTGATAATCGGGTACGGATTATCGTCATACATCTCTTTCAATAATATTACGGACCAAATTAAAAATATACCCCAGCATACCATCAATGCATTCTTAATCATGTTGCTGACAGGTTTTATTGCACAAATGGTGGATGGCTCACTGGGCATGGGTTACGGAACTATTTCCACTACTTTTTTATTAGCTACCGGTGTGGCGCCGGCAATCGTTAGCAGCAGGGTGCATTCTGCAAGGGTATTTTCAAGCGGCGTATCGGGCTATAGCCATCATCGCTTTGGCAATATCAATAAAAAATTATTTATGGCCATTGTTATTCCGGGAATCATCGGTGCCATCATCGGTGCGGGTTTAGCATCATTGGTTTCAATGGGTTATTTCGGCGCTAAGTATGCCGTGTATGTTCGTGTACCGCTTTCTATCTATACTATTTATCTTGGTTATTATATTATGCGTAAAGCATTTGCAAAAAAAACGACTATCACAAAAGTTAAGCGTGCAGGGTGGTTGGCAACAGTTGGTGGTTTTATGGATGCCTTTGCCGGCGGCGGCTGGGGCACATTGGTTACAAGTACCCTGATGACAAAAAGAAAAAGTCCGCGTTATGTGATCGGGTCGGTATGCCTGGCAGAATTCTTCGTTGTATTGTGCAGTTCAATAACGTTTTTCATATTGGTAAAGATCTCTCTTTGGGATGTGGCCGGATTAATTGTTGGCGGATTGATCGCTGCACCTATCGCTGCCAGGTTAGTAGGCAAACTTCCCTTAAAAACGATGTTTATTTTAGTGGGTATCCTGGTTATCATAACCAGCGCTAATACACTTTGGAAAGCGGTAGAAGTGGTAATGCATTAGTTTTTCTCTATCCCTTTTACAAATAAAAAACAATTTACATATTATTATAATAATATGCAAAAGAAGCCATTTAGCTCTTTTACCTACTGTTTTATCAAAAGAGAATGAAATTTTCATTAAATTTTGTTAAAAAATTGCTTTTAATACCAAAATTTCTTCTATATTCGTGCCATCCAGTTTTTTAAAGCTAACCCTATATTAAAATCGTACAGGAAAGCCGAAAATTGAAAAGTCGTCAAATCATTTACCAAAACCATAAAAATCATGAAAAAATTAATCCTTTTTGCAGCATTGGGGCTGTTATTGTTTACATCTTGTAAAAAAACAAGTTCGGGCGATATTACAACGGCCAATACTTTTTCTGCAACTATTACCGAAGAAAACGGCCATGCCTTCCCTGCTTTTGCTAATCAAAATGCTTATTCTGACTTATACCTGGATGGCACTTCCCCTCTTGATTATTACATTTATTCATACGCCTATGATTCAACCGGCGGCTGGATGGAAGTAAATATGGATTCGTATTATAAAGGCTTTACACCAAGAACTTATGGCACAGCGGGTGATAGTACCAGTGACGTAGAACTTTATTATGACTCTGCAAACGTAAAAGAATATTATACTAGCACTGGTATAGTAAAAGTCACTACGGTTGGAACAACAATGCAAGGAACATTCAGCGGCACCCTTTACTACAATCCATCGGATTCAGTAATAGTTACCAATGGGAAATTTAATATCAGTTTATAATCATATTTCAGGGCCAAACTCAAAACAGAGGCAGATCAATTAACAAAAAAAACATACCATGAAAAAAATAATTCTTTTTGCAGCAATAGGACTACTATTTGCTTCTTGTAAAAAAACAAGCTCGGGTACAATTACCACCACGAATACCCTTACTGCGACAGCTTTTGGTGATAATTTTAATTTTAATACAGATTTCTATACAGAATCTTATTTAAACAACAGCACAGCTCCTTATGATCCTAGTTTTTATGCATATGCGTATGATTCATTGGGTTATTATATGGAAGTTGAGGTTTATGGATACTACACCAATAATCTTGCAACCAAGTTATACGGAGCATTAAGCGATTCTACCACTTCTACCTACGGCGAGTTTTACAATCCGAGTGGTAATGATTATTACTATAATACATCTACTACAAATCCGTTCACTGTTACACTTACTTCAATTGGCACATCAATTCAGGGAACATATAAAGGAACGCTGTTTGATGGTAGCGGAGATTCTGTGGTAATTACCAATGGAAAATTTAATATTATTCAATAATATATTAATCACAAAGGAATTAATTGCATAAAAATTTCGGTGAAATACAAGAAGCCGAAAACTAAAAGAACAGGCATAATTATTTACTAAAATTACAAATCATGAAAAAACTAATTCTTTTTGCAGCAGTAGGACTAGGACTGCTATTGTTTACATCTTGTAAAAAAACAAGTTCGGGCGATATCACAACAGCAAATACTTTTTCTGCAACTATTACCGAAGAGAATGGTCATTCTTACACTGCCGTTACAAATAACAATGCTTATTCGGATATATATATTGATGGCACTTCCCCACTTGCTTATTATCTATACGCATATGCGTATGATTCAACCGGTGGCTATTTGGAAGTAGACATGGACTCATATTATAAAGGTTTTACACCAAGAACATATGGCGTAGCTGGTGATAGTACCAGTTATGTAGACATTTATTATGACTCTGCAAACGTGAAAGAATATTATAATAACGTTGGTATAGTAAATATCACTTCAATTGGAGCAACGGTGCAAGGAACGTTTAGTGGCACTTTATATTATAATCCATCGGACTCTGTAAAAGTTACCAATGGGAAATTTAATATCAGTCTATAATAAATATGCTTAAGACCAACTCTTTTAAATAGAGGCCAGATCATTTAATTAAAAAATATACCATGAAAAAAATAATTCTATTTGCAGCAGTAGGACTCCTATTTGCTTCTTGTAAAAAAACAAGTTCGGGTACAATTACTACCACGAATACGCTTACTGCAACTGCTTTCGGTGATAACTTTACTTTTACTACAGATTTCTATTCGGAATCTTATTTAGAAAGTAATACTGCTCCGTACGATCCTTATTTTTATACTTACGCATATGATTCACTGGGCCACGCTTTTGAAATTGGGGTTTACGGTTACTATACCAACAACCTAGCACCAAAAACTTACGGAGCACTGGGTGATACCACAACAAGTGCATATGGTGATTTTTACGATCCAGCTAGTAATAACTACCAGTATAATACATCCGTAACAAACCCGTTTACTGTTACTATCACTTCACTCGGAACGTCAATTCAGGGAACATATAAAGGAACGCTTTACGATAGTGGAGGAGATTCGGTAGTAATTACCAACGGAAAATTCAATGCTACTCAATAGATCAAACCAAGAATAAACTATACAGGGAAGCCGAAAACTGTAGAAAAGAGTAGGCCCGCTTATATACCAAAACTAAAAATTATGAAAAAAATCTTCCTCTTTGCAGCATTGGGATTAATTATGCTGGCATCATCTTGTAAAAAAACAAGTTCGGGCGATATCACTACAACTAACACGATCTCAGCCAAAATCAACGGAACACAAGCTACTTATTCTTCTCAGCCATACGCTGAAACAGAATTAGACGGAAGCAATCCGCTTGATTATTATTTTTATGCTTATACATATGATTCAACCAGCAATAATAATTATATGTACGTAGATCTTGACTCATACTACGGACCTTTTACAGCCAGGACTTATGGCGTGGCAGGAGATTCAACATCAGATGCATATTTTGAAGTTGACTCGGCTTCTAACTGGTACGGAAGTCGTAGTTCGGGCATTATTAAGGTTACTTCGTTCGGTTCAACAATACAAGGGACCTTTAGTGGTAAACTCTATCAGTCTAACAATGCTAGTGGAGACTCTATTACAATTACCGATGGGAAATTTAATATCAGTTACTAGTAAAAACACTAAAAGATCTACATTATTATTGACAAATCATTTTAAAAATATAGCATGAAAAACTTAATTATTTTCGCAGCATTGGTATTACTCTTTGCTTCGTGTAAAAAATCCAGCTCAGGCACTATTACTGCCCCTAACTCAATATCTGCCACTATAAAAGGAGATAATATATCTTTTATGAACTCTGCGTATTCATACACGGATATTGATGGCTCAAACCCTATTGACTATTATTTTGAGGGAGAAGCAAATGATTCTCTTGGAAACTTCTTAGAGGTAAGTTTCGATTCATATTATAAGAATTTTTCAACAAGAACCTTTGGCATAGTAGGAGATAGCACTACCGATGCATATGTTTACTTTAGTCCCGAAACTGGCGGTAGTTATTATAATTATACCGGAGACGGTCCTTCTCCGATTCTTATAACACTTACTTCAATAGGTTCATCAATGCAGGGAACATTTAAAGGTGAACTGTACCTTAATGGTAATCCATCTTCTTCTGATTCAATTTATATTTCAGACGGGAAGTTTAGTATTTATCAATAAGTAATCTTACACATATATTAATAAAAAAAGTCAGGCCGATAAAGTCTGACTTTTTTATTAGATCGTTGCGCCATACCCCAACACATAAGGAGGGTCACCCAACCACTCAGCCAAGTGTTGCGAAATTATTTTTGATTCTACCATAAAACCATCATGGCCATAAGTTGAGTCAATCTCTACCAAAGTAGCATCCGGTAAATTATTGGCGATGAATTTTTGTTCAATTAGCGGACAAAGAATATCACTGCTAATGCCTATAATTAAAGTTCGTTGCGTAATGCTATGTAATACCGGCTCTAATTTTCCACCGCGCCCACGGCCCAGGTGGTGGCTATCCATGCTTTTGGTGAGCAGCCAGTAAGTATAGGCGTTAAAACGCTGTACTAATTTATCGCCCTGGTAATTAATATACGAAGATGCTTTATAATTATCCAGTTTTTCCGTATCAGGATCAGTCTGGTGTTTAACCATGATACCGTAGTTACGATAGGTAAGCATACCAATAGCACGGGCGGCTTTCAGCCCTTTTTTACCAGCCTCCGGCGAAAGGTCCTTCCAGGTACTATCGGCCTCAATAGATAAACGCTGAGCGGTATGCGTGGCAATGCCCCAGGCACTTTCTGTTGGAGACGTGGCCAGTATGAATAAATTTTCGATCCGGCTCTTTTCCATAACGCACCATTCCAAAGCCTGGTAACCGCCCATGCTTCCGCCCATTATCAAAAATATTTTCTCAATTCGTAAATGTTCACGTAGTAAAATATGTGCCTTCACCATATCTCGTATGGTTATTTGCGGAAAAGTACTGTAATATGGCTTTTGCGTAGCAGGGTCAATACTTAAAGGGCCACTGCTACCATAACAGGAACCCAGTATGTTGGCACAGACAACAAAGTATTTTTTTGGATCGATCACGTGGTTATCCCCTACCACGCCTTCCCACCAGGTAGCCGCGTCTGCATTGGCTGTCAGGGCATGACACACCCATACAACGTTGCTTTTATCGGCGTTTAAGGTGCCGTAAGTATGGTAGGCTATCGTAACTTCAGGCAGTGATCCGCCACTTTCCAGCTCAAACCTATGTTGGTAATGAAAATAATCCATCAATCAGAATCTGTTGAAAATGCAAAGTAAAGGCTTGCATGAATTACATTTGCAAAAAAAGTAAGAAATGATAAAAATAAATTTAAACAGGGTCGAAGGCGATGCAGGCTTCGAAGCCACTGATGCAAACGGCCATATCGTACGTTTAGATACAAGTCCTGAAACAGGAGGTGTTAATTTTGGCATTCGCCCGATGCAAGGCCTATTAATAAGCTTAGGCGCCTGTAGTGGGATTGATGTTGTTTCTATATTAAAGAAACAAAGACAAGAGATCAAGACCTTTGCTATCCATATTGAAGGTGAAAGAGAAAAAGGAAAAGAGCCCTCACTATGGACAAATATCCACATGATCTTTACCTTATCGGGACCTGATGAAGATAAAGCAAGAAGAGCCTGTGAGTTATCGATCAATAAATACTGCTCCGTTGCAGAAACTTTACGCAGAGCCGGCGCTGCCATTACCTGGGGATTGGTAGTGAAAGAGAAATAGGTAATAAGAAATACAAAATAAGAAATAAGGAAGTTGAGCAGTTTAAATACTACTGCATTATTAAAAGATCTAAAACTTCCTTATTTCTTATTGCTTATTTTGTATTTCTTATTTAAAACATAGATCAAGGATTATAAAAACTACAATATGGAACAACATCCAATTACAAAAGCGATCCGCGCAAGAACGGAACAAACGAACGAGATGGAACATTCATCTCCCCTATTTCTTACCAGCAGTTTCAGTTTTGATAATGCGGAAGATATGCGTGCGGCTTTTGCAGATGAAACAGATGCAAATATTTACAGCCGTTTTAGTAACCCGACAGTAAAAGAATTTACTGACCGCGTAGTGATATTGGAAGGTGCTGAAGCCGGTTATGCTACATCATCAGGCATGAGTGCCGTGTTTGCTTCCTTTATGGCTTTGCTTAAAAAAGGCGATCACCTTGTTGCATGCAATTCTATTTTTGGAAGTACCATTACTATTTTAAATAAATACCTTCCTAATTATGGAATTGAAGTAACATACGTCAGCGCCGCAAAACCTGAAGAATGGGAAGCTGCTATCAAGCCAAATACAAAAATGATCTATTTGGAAACGCCTACTAATCCTGCGCTGGATATTATTGATCTTGAATTTGCGGGCAAGCTGGCACAAAAACATAAGGTCATTTTAAATGTAGATAACTGTTTTGCTACACCCGTAAATCAAACGCCTATTCAATATGGAGCAGACCTTGTTGTGCACTCCGCTACAAAATGGATGGACGGGCAAGGAAGAGTTTTGGGAGGTGTGATCGTTGGTAAAAAAGAATTGATACATGATATTTATCTTTTTTGCAGAAGCACAGGGCCCGCTATGTCTCCATTTAATGCATGGGTGTTAAGCAGAAGTTTGGAAACACTGGATGTTCGTATGGAACGGCATTCTTCTAACGCATTTCATATCGCAAAGGCTTTAGAAAATCATCCGAAAATAACTTTTACAAAATATCCTTTTTTACCAAGCCATCCACAATATGCCATTGCAAAAAAACAAATGAAAAACGGCGGCGCATTAGTTGCGTTTGAATTAAAAGGCGGTTTAGAAAGTGGCCGTAAATTTTTAGATAACCTGGAGATGCTTACGCTTACTGCTAACCTTGGTGACAGCAGAAGCATCGCTTCCCATCCTGCAAGTACAACGCATGCTAAATTAACGGATGCAGAAAGAGCAGCGGTAAATATAACACCCGGGCTGATACGTATTTCTGTAGGATTAGAATACGTTGATGATATTCTGCATGATATCCTACAGGCTTTGGATAAATGTTAGTGTAGCAGTAAAACATGTTTATTTTTTATAATGCCGATTACTACAATCGGCATTATTTATTTTTAAATTATTAGTCTATAATTTTGGTGGACTAATAATTTACTATTATGTTTGCGGTCAAATTACTAATCGCTGTTTTGTTTTCTTGAATGATACGATTTTCCTTCGGGAACTTTGTATCGTTCAACCGAAGCAAAGATCAGTTAAGAAATCGCTATTATGCTACCAATTTTACAACATATCAATATGGCCATCAATTGCAGAAAGGCAATTGAATCATGTTGCTGTTGTTGCCGCTAAGCCTTTCCCGGTAAGCTTTTACGTTCATGCACTTCATACATCTAACTTTATCATATTTACAACAATGCAGTCACATTCATATATCTATTTAGCGGAGAACGATCTGATATCTCCTACACGTGCAGGGCCATAAACACATACACCCTATCAGAGCATTAATAAAATGGCCAGAAACTGTTGTAGCAGTTCTGGCCGGAAACAAAAAAAGGCTTGGGAAAGCAGCAGGTACATAAAGTGCTTGCTGCCGGCCTTATTGTGTAAGTACAAATATAAGAGAAAAGCAATAAGTGTTTTTTGAGATTTTTTTTACACAATAGGCTGATTAAAATAATAATCAAACTAAATCAAACTATGCGTAAAATTAATGCTTACAGAATGGCTAAGCTTTTTGTATTGACAATCGTACTGACAGCTGCCAGTTTTTTATCGGCAAAAGCACAAGAAAATAATGTCATAAAAGGTACGGTTATCGAATTAAAAACGAAAACACCCGTAGAAGGCGCTAGCATAAGTATTGAAGGTTCTACCAACACAGTAGCAACTGACAATAAAGGAAACTTTCAGCTATCTACTTATAAAAAATTTCCGGTTACAATATTTGTAAGTTATACTGGTTATGTAACACAGTTGATAACGGTAGATAGCAGTAACAATGGATTTGTTGATGTTCAATTGAAGGTATCACCTAATCAATTATCAGATGTTGTGGTAGTGGGATATGGTGTACAAACCCGTAAGAGCCTTGTAGGTTCACTTTCCAAGACAGACCCATCGCAAACAAAAGATATTCCTGGTGGCGGTTTTGATCAACAAATGCAAGGTAAAGCAGCTGGTGTTCAAATAAATGCGAATGATGGTGTACCCGGACAAGATGTTTTTATCAGGGTACGTGGTACCACTTCAATTTATGCATCGAACGATCCGCTATACATTATAGATGGTGTTTTCGTTAATACCGCTACATTGGAACAAACTACGGGAATCACTGCATCAGGAAGAAATACTTCGCCGATGGCAGATATCAATCCATCAGATATTGAAAGCGTTGAAATATTAAAAGATGCAAGTGCTGTTGCTATTTATGGATCACGGGGAGCGAATGGTGTTGTCATTGTAACAACAAAAAAGGGTAAATATGATCAAAAGCCTATCATAGATTTTACCACCAATCAGGGAGCAAGCTGGGTGCCATTAAACAGGCAATGGAAAACAACAACAGGCCCTCAACATGCCATGTTGATAAATGAATACAATACAAATATGGGAACGCCCATTCCATTCCGCCCAACAGATTCTATTATAAATGGAGCGGCCGGACTTGGAACTCCTGCAGAGCAAAATACCTATGATAGAATGGTATACCTGGATCATCAGGGCGCGCCATTATATAGTTACGATCTTTCAATACATGGAGGATCAAAAGACACAAGGTATTATATCGGAGGAGGATATGATTACGAAGCTGCTATCTGGAATCCTATTTCCTTTTCACGTGCAAGCTTGAAATTTAATCTTGATCAAAAGATAAATAAAAAAGTATCTATCAGCACCTACAATTCCCTTTCGGTAACGCCAAGGCATGAGGGCAATGCGGGCAATGGAGGCAATGGTACATTGTTAGAATCATCGCTTAATATCCCCACTTATTTACCAATATTTTCACCAACCGGCGTTCCATTAAAATGGGTGAATTTTGATAATATTACTTACCTCACCAATCATGTGAATGTGAAATCTACGAGTTTGCATTACATAGGTAATGTTGCGCTTAATGTTGATTTTTCCTCGCACCTGAAATTTCATTCAACTTTTGGAACAGACTATAATAATTTCAATGAGTCGCAATTTTGGGGTTCTAATACTGATATAGGTGCGCCACCAATAAATGGATATGCTCAAACAAGCATCACTCAGTCTACCACATTTCTTAATGAACAAACTTTAAGCTATACCAATAAAATTAACCAACATGGTTTTGGAATTTTAATTGGTAATACCTTACAAAGTGCGGTATTGCAAAACATTACTGCGGCCGGAACAAACTTTCCTAATAATTCATACACTTTAATTTCACAGGCAGCTTCGCAAACTGCAGCGCAGTCTTGGACCAAAAATACGCTGGCTTCTTTTTTCTCCCGCGTAAATTATAATTATGCCGGTAAATATTATTTGGAAGCAACCTTTCGTGCAGATGGTTCTTCAAAATTTGCCAACGGGCATCAATGGGGTTATTTCCCATCGATCGGAGGTGCATGGGACATAAAGGAAGAAAATTTTTTAAGGAATGTTGAGGCTGTTTCTACTTTAAAACTTAGAGCGAGTTACGGTATAACAGGTAACCAGGGCGGTATAGGTGATTTTGCTGCACAAGGTTTATGGACTTCAGGTTTCGGATATGCTGATACAACAGGCGGAGCACAATTGCCTGGAACAGGGCCTTACCAGTTGCCTAACCCTAATTTAACTTGGGAGCAAACAGCACAAAAGAATATAGGTGTTGATATCGGTGTAATAAAAAACAGGATCAATGTAACATTTGATTATTACGATAAATACACTACGAATTTATTAATACAAGAGCAGGTTCCTGCCACTACAGGCTTCTCTACTTATTATACCAATGGTGGTGCTATTAGTAACAAAGGATTTGAATTAGAATTAAATACACTTAACATCACCGGTAAGGACTTTACATGGTCAACAGAATTTAATACCTCACAAAACATCAACAAGATCGTTCAACTGGCAACGCCGATCAATAACTTTGATGCGAGCCGTAATCTTCTTATCGACAAACAGGGTAGTTCAATTTATTCTTATTGGTTATACAAACAATTGTATGTTGACCCTCAAACCGGTGCAGCGATATTTCAACATGCTGATGGAACGAAAGGAACTGCTTATACAACATCTACCAATACGGCTAACAGGCAGATATTCAATATAGCGCCAAAATTTTTCGGAGGCTTCACGAATACGTTTACCTATAAAGGTTTTGACCTGAATGTTTTCTTTACGTATGAATACGGCAATAAAACATGGAACCACAATCGCATGTTAGGTGAAACTGGTGGTACACTTGGCCCGCAAGGCAGGGTTCTTTTGGCAACGCAGCTGGAAAGATGGACAACGCCGGGACAAGAAACTTCTGTACCAAAATTAGATGCAGAAAATTATTCCATACAACAGAACAGCAGATTTTTGGAAGATGGTTCATTTCTTCGTTTGAGGGCAATAACATTAGGTTATACCATTCCAAAAAGTTTGACGGACAGGATAAAGATCCATACAGTTAAATTATCTATTGCGGCCAACAATCTATTCATCATAACAAAGTACACAGGTGCTGATCCTGAAACAAATCTTGGCCCGGGCCAAAATATCCAGGGATATGACTATGCTGCTCCACCAATGCCGCGTAGCTACCAGGCCAGTCTTAAAATAACATTATAAAATAATTAAAAGAAATTATTATGAAAATTAAATCAGGCTTATACCTATCAGTTATATTGCTCATTTCACTTTCGTCGTGCAAGAAATTTCTTAGTATACAACCAGAACAGTATATCTCAGATCAATCGACCATTTTTGATAAGGCTTCTTCTCAAACCGCACTGCGGGGCACTTACAGGGAACTGGCAAATAACAATTACTACGGAGAGAGTTTTATTGAATTAGGATTTTTTGCCGGGGGTGATTGGACGAATCAAACGACAGGTGGAGGTGCAAACCTTGATATTCAGAACTTCAGATCAGATGATTCGTATTTTGAAAACACCTGGTCGGCCATTTACGCAACGATCAATGACGCCAATAATGTATTGGCAAAAGTACCAGGTGTTGTAGATCCAACGTTCACACAACAACAAAAAAATCAGATCATAGGCGAAGCATTATTTATTCGTGCCTTATGTTATTTTGACCTGGCGCGTTCATGGGGCGGAGTACCGATCGTATTAACGCCAACAACATCTGCGTCTGGCACAAATGCAACTATTGCACGCAGCAGTTTATCAGATACCTGGGCACAGGTTTTAACTGACCTGGATTCTGCTTATACACTATTGCCTGCTACACCCAATCGTGTTGATGCATCACAAAACACAGTAGTAGCCTTACGTGCAAGGTTACATTTATATAAACAGGAATGGGCACAGGCAGAAGCTGATGCTACTGTATTAATAAGTAACACAACAGCCTACCAATTGATAGCTCCTTATAATTCCTGGTTTCGGCAACAAAACCCGGAGTCCATTTTTGAACTTCAATTCAGCGCGCAAAACCCAAGTACTATTTATAACCAAATGGAGATACCCGCCAATTCAGGGTCATACAGGTATGCGCCAACTCAAACTTTAGTAAATCTTTTAACCGATTCAACTATTGGTGGCGGAAGGTCAGCGCTTGTTGCTAAACAAGTTCAATCAGGATCAACGATTTGGTATGGCACTTTATATACTAAAAATACTGACCCCACATATATTTTACGTATCTCAGAACAATACCTTATAAGAGCAGAAGCTAGGGCACAAGAGGGCACCAATTTTACAGGAGCCTTAAGTGACCTGAATGCTGTTCGCGCCAGAGCAGGTGTTCCGCTCGCTACAGATTCCACTCAAGCTGGCCTGTTGCTGGCAATTGAAAATGAAAGAAGAGTTGAATTTGCACTTGAGCCTTTCAGGTGGTTTGACCTTGCAAGAACGGGTAGAGCTGTAGCAGTATTAGGTGTGCCATCATACAAATTATTGTTTCCAATTCCTGCAACAGAAATAACACTAGATCCCAATTTGACACAAAACCCGGGTTACTAGTAGTTACGATGTAAAAAGAATACTATTCGAACAAATGTAAAATTTTATTAAAAAAATATTCGATAACAATAAACAATTTAGTTATGTCACAAGACGCATCTGGATTCACATCTTCATCTGCAGGAAGTGTTTCCACTGACAAATGGAGCAAGTATACGAAGATCGCTTTCCGATTTGCTTTTATTTATTTTTTTATACAATCGGTACCGCTAGATTGGAAGTTCTACCGGGATTTATTTTCTATCAATTGGTTCCACCTGCACTTTTATGAGCTATTGGTCTTATCCCGGTATTCACCACAATTTTTCGGATTAACCGGCTTCGCAAATTGGCTAGTAGTAATAGTTATTGCAGCTATAGGAGCTGCAATATGGACCTATAATGATCGTGATCAAGCTAAAGAATACACTGGTTTGTATTATTGGCTTCGTGTAATAATACGTTATCGTCTAGCCGTTGGCGTTATATCATATGGATTTATCAAATTGTTCCCATTGCAAATGCCTTATCCTTCGTTAAGCAGTCTGCATACAAATTATGGTGAATTCCTTCCGTGGAAGATTTATTTCAATACCATTGGTGTTACATCCTGGTATGAATCTTTTTTAGGTAGCGTAGAAATAGTAGCGGGCATATTATTATTGAATAGAAGGACAGCAACTTTTGGTGCAGGCATAATAGTGGGTTTTATCGGCAATGTACTGGCCGCCAATTTCGCATACAATATTGGTGAGCAGGTTTATAGCACATATCTCTTTGCGCTTGCAGTTTTTTTATTAGCCTATGATACGCCACGTTTGTATCGTTTATTGATAGAACAGCGTTTTACAATAGCAGATAAATTCATCCCTTCTTTTACTACAGACTGGCTAAGAAAAACAAGGATTGCTTTAAAAAGCGCTTTCGTTTTATTTATTCTATTATTCGGATATAAAACTTATAGCAATTATAAACATGATCCCTATCTTCTTCCTAAAACACCGGGCTTAGCAGATTCTTATGGTTTCTATAATGTAAAAGAATTCAAATTAAATAATCGCTCTATCCCCTATTCGCTAACAGATACCAACAGATGGCAAAATGTAGTATTTGAAAAGTGGGCAACCCTTAGTATTAAAATTGCAGGGCCAATACAATTAGATCTGTCAAATGGCAATGGCATACACCAGGAAGATATTGATAAAAATTATGAAGAAGCCGGAGTTGGCGACAGGCGATACTTTGGTTACACTACCGACACTTTAAATCATACGCTTTCATTGCAAAATAAAAATAGTAATTATAAAGATGATCAATTGCTATTACATTATAGCCATCCTGATTCGTCAACAATTATACTTACCGGTGTAAATGAAAATAAAGATTCCATTTATGTTGAATTAGACAAAGTGGTGAAGAAATATATGTTGTTTGAAGGCCGTCGTAAGCCACTTAAACTTTAATTAAACAATATTACTTCAACAATATCTTCTTATTAAAAATAATTTTATGTCAAAATATACAACTGACCAAGGTGTTGAAAGTCAGTCAATCGATTCACAGCATAATGTCTCCATTCCTGCTCTTCCGCCAACAGAATGGAAGAATTATGAGAAAATTGCCTTTCGTATAGCATTTATCTTTTTTGCAATTTATTCCATTCCTTGGGATCCGGGATTTTATAAATTACTAGCCAGTATTGATTACGGCCATTTCAATTATCGCAATCAAACTGAGATCGTAGCTTTTTTTAATCCGCAATACGTAAATATTTATTCTGAAAGCGGCTTCTTTGGTGTTGCCAGTTATGTTAATTTATTATTCGTATTGATAATTGCTATTATCGGCGGATCCATTTGGACATACTTCAGCAAAGACAGAAAAGAATACAATGCATTGTATTATTGGGTACGCGTATTTGCTAGATACAGAGTTGCTTACGGCGTTATAGCCTGGGGATATAAAAAAATATTCATCATGCAAATGCCTTTCCCAAATGTAGGATTGTTGCATACGCCCTACATTGATTTTTTTGCCAAGCGATTATATTGGGAAGGATTAGGTATCGCTCCGCATTATGAGGTCTTTTTAGGATTTGCAGAATTCATTCCCGGTATCTTATTATTATTTAGAAAGACAACAACATTAGGTGCAGCATTAGCTTTAGCTGTAATAGGCAATGTTGCTATTGCCAATCATGCATATGATATCGGCGAACACGTACCTGCAGCTTGTCTGGCTTTACTCTCGCTTTTTATCTTATGGTACGATCTGCCACGCATTGTAAATTTACTTGTCTTTCAAAAAGATACAGCCATCGTTCGTTATTATCCGAACATTACTAAACCATGGCAGAAGTATACAAAGCTTTCTGTAAAATGGGCGGGCAATTTTGTATTCGTCATATTATTTTTTATATCCGAAGTATATGGATTTACACACAATGATTTTTATAAAATTCCTAATACAACAGGACTAACAGGTGCAAAGGGATATTATACCGTTACAGAATTTAAGCTCAACAACAAAGAAATTCCATATTCGCCGGATGATTCTATCCGTTGGCAGGATGCCACTTTTGAAGACTGGTCCTCTTTAAGTTTCAAAGTGGCAAACAGGCCCGACCAGATTGAGATGTTTGCTGCAGGAAGTTACCCTAGAGTTGGAGAACCTTATACCGGCAAATGGTCAATTGGTTTAGGCGATACCCGAAGGTTTGAAGCGTCAACCAAAAAGCAAAAACCAATCAATGATTTTTATAATGATCCCGCATCCAAAAGGGATATTAATACAAATTGGGAATTATCAGGATTGGGTAGTGATAGAAAGTGGTATTACTATAAAGCAGACACTGTAAACCAAATATTGTATTTACAAAATAAAAATAAATATGACAGAGGCCAGAAACAGGTATTACATTATAGCAGGCCAACAACATCAAGAGTTATACTATGGGGAACAAATGAATTTAAAGATTCTATTTATGTAGTATTGGATAAGGTAAATGACACCTTACCCTTGCTACAGGACGGAAGAAAGCCCGTTCCTGATTGGTATGTATTAGATAAATAACACAACACTTTTTTTATGTCAGTAGAAAATAAAAATGATCAGTTTATAAAAGAACATCAGTCCGTAGGGCAGAGCAATGAGGCAGTTTCAATACCTATACCGCCCCTACCCCCAACCGAATGGAAAGGTTATGAGAAAATTGCTTTTCGTATAGCATTTATATTTTTTGCAATTTATTCTCTTCCATGGGATCCTAGTTTCTATAAATTATTATATAATACTGATTATGCGCATTTCAATTATCGTGATCCAACAGAAATAGCAGCATGGTTTAATCCGCAGTATATAAATATTTATTCCGAAAGCGGCTTCTTTGGCGTTGCCAGTTATATCAATTTATTATTTGTATTGATACTTGCCATAATTGGTGGTGCTATCTGGACTTACTTTAGCAAAGACAAAAAAGAATATAATTCGTTGTATTACTGGGTACGTGTATTTGCAAGATATCGGGTAGCTTATGGAATTATCGCATGGGGCTATAAAAAAATATTTATCATGCAAATGCCTTTCCCAAATGTAGGATTGTTACATACACCGTTTATTGACATCTTTGCTAAACGATTGTATTGGGAAAATTTAGGTATTGCCCCGCATTACGAAGTTTTTTTAGGCTTCGCAGAATTTATTCCGGGTATATTATTATTGTTTAGAAAAACAACCACTATAGGTGCAGTGCTGGCTTTAGCTGTAGTAGGTAATGTGGCGCTAGCCAATCATGCATACGATATTGGCGAACAGGTACTGGCCACAGGGCTATCATTGTTATCACTCTTTGTTTTGTGGTACGATCTTCCACGCGTTATAAAATTATTAGTGTTTCAAAAAGATACAGGTATAGTACGTTACTATCCGTCATTCTCAAAACCATGGCAAAAGTATACAAGGCTCTCTTTAAAATGGGCAGGTAATTTTGTATTTGTTATCCTGTTTTTTATTTCAGAAGTATACGCATATACGCACAATGATTTTTATAAAATTCCTAATACAACAGGATTAACCGGAGCAAAAGGATATTATAATGTTACAGAATTTAAACTAAACAATAAAGAGATCCCATATTCTCCTGATGATTCTATTCGTTGGCAGGATGCTACTTTTGAAGACTGGTCGTCCTTAAGTTTTAAAGTTGCTAACAGGCCCGATGATATTGATATGTTTATGTCTTCGAACTATCCAAGAAGTGGAAAGCCTTATGATGGCAAATGGTCATTCAGCTTTGGAAAATCTGCAGCAATATTTGAACCTCCGGCTAAAAAAGAAAAAAAGATAAATGATTTTTATACTGATCCATCGTCTAAGAGAGATATAACAGCCAACTGGGAACTTTCTGGTATTGGAAGCGATAGAAAATGGTATTATTACAAGGCAGATACGGTCAACCAGGTATTATACTTACAAAATAAAAACAGGTCTGATAGAAGTCAGAAACAAGTATTGCATTACAGCAGGCCAACCGCATCAAGAGTAATACTATGGGGAACAAATGAATTTAAAGATTCTATTTATGTAGTACTTGATAAAGTGAATGAGAATTTACCTTTGTTAAGGGATGGCAGAAAACCCATTCCTGATTGGCTAGTGTTAAAAAAATAATGTAGTTTATTAATGAGTAAAAAAATAATCATAGCAGGAGGCTCGGGCTTTTTAGGCCATTCGATCATAAAAAGTTATAAGGATACTGATACAAATATAGTGGTGTTGACCAGGGGCAAAAGCGAAACAGTAAACAATATTACTTATGTGCATTGGGATGCTGAATCTTTAGATGATTGGGCGAATGAATTGGAAGGCGCAACTGCTGTTATAAATCTTGTTGGCAAATCTGTTAACTGCCGTTATACAGAAAAAAATAAACAAGAGATCATCAACTCAAGAGTGAAAGCAACATATATAATTGGTACCGCTATCCAAATTGCAGCAGACCCTCCAAAAGTATGGATCAATGCGGGCTCTGCTGCAATATTCGGAAATTCGGGAAAAGAGTATAAAGATGAATACTCACTTACAGGCGATGGTTTTTCTCCGGAGGTTTGTAAAAGATGGGAAAGCGCTTTTAATAATATTGGCACACCGTTTACAAAAAAAGTTTTTTTAAGAATAGGTTTGGTATTTCAAAAAGATGGAGGTTTATTAAAACCATTTATCAATCTTGTAAAATTTGGTTTAGGTGGAAAGATCGGAACAGGGAATCAATATATTTCCTGGATACATGAAGATGATTTCACCAATGTGATTAAAGCTGTTATCGATCGTGAAGATCTTAGCGGACTCATTCATTGCTCCAGTCCAGCACCTGTAACAAACAAAGAGTTTTTACAAACATTACGAAGAGCCTATAATAAATCGTTTGGACTACCAACACCGGCTTTCATTGTAAAGATCGGCGCTGTATTCATCGGAACCGAAGCCGAGCTCGTATTGTCGGGACGAAGAGTTGTTTCAAAAATATTGGAACAAAAAGGTTTCGATTTTAAATACCCGGATATTACATCAGCGCTTACTAACATATTGAATTAAATTTATCATTATTAATGTGCTATTTTTTATAGCATTCCTTAATAAGATGATACATAGTAATACCTTTTTATTGCTGCAATGTTTTAGCAAACAGCGTATGTAAAACAAATTAAAAAATGAAGAAGCAAGATTATGATGCTATTGTTGTAGGTTCTGGTCCTAATGGATTAGCTGCCGCAATTGCATTGCAGCAGCAGGGAATTTCTGTATTATTGATCGAAGGAAAAGATTCGATTGGTGGAGGGTTAAGATCTACAGAACTAACATTGCCTGGTTTCAGACATGATATATGTTCTGCCGTTCATCCGTTAGCAGTAGCTTCTCCATTTTTTAAAACATTGCCATTACAGGCTCATGGACTTAATTATATAAATCCAACATTCGCTGCCGCACATCCTTTTGATGATAACACCGCGGCAGTATTAACTAACTCAATTGAAGAAACTGCCAAATTATTAGGAGAAGACGAACAGGCTTATTTAAAATTGATACAGCCATTAGTAAAAGCATGGCCCTTAATTATTGATGATGTCTTAGCACCATTGCATTTCCCGAAGCATCCTTTTTTGATGGGTGCATTTGGATTAAAAGCGCTTACATCCGCGCAACACCTTTCTAAGAAATTTTCCACTACACAAGGCAAAGGCCTATGGGCAGGGATGGCGGCTCATTCTATACAACCGTTATCCAATTATAGTACATCAGCAATAGGATTGGTGCTAATGGCGGCCGCACATATAAATGGCTGGCCCATTCCGGAGGGAGGTTCACAGTCTATTGCCGATGCATTGGCTTCCTATTTTATTTCTATCGGCGGAGAAATTGAAACCGGTTTTTACGTAAAATCTTTAGACCAATTACCTTCTTCCAAAGCAATATTATTTGATATAACGCCCAGGCAGTTATTGCAAATTGCAGGGCACAAATTTTCAGCATTATACCAATGGCAATTAAATAGGTATCGTTATGGAATGGGTGTTTTTAAAATTGATTGGGCATTGGACGCTCCCATTCCATTTACCGCGGAGGCATGCCGAAAAGCAGGGACCATTCATATCGGTAATACTTTACAAGAAATTGCAACTGGTGAACAACAATCATCAGAAGGTGTTCAAGCAGCAAAACCTTTTGTATTATTATCGCAACCCAGTTTGTTTGATACGACAAGAGCGCCGCAAGGCAAACATACTGCATGGGCCTATTGCCATGTACCAAACGGATCTACAACTGATATGACATCAATTATCGAAAACCAGGTTGAAAGGTTTGCTCCGGGCTTCAAAGAAAGGATCCTTGCAAAACACACAATGAATACAGTAGAAATAGAAAAATACAATCCAAATTATATAGGAGGCGATATTAACGGCGGAATAATAGATCTGGGCCAACTTTTCACAAGGCCCGCTTTACGTTATTCTCCTTACCGAACGTCTGCTAAAGGTCTCTATATTTGTTCGTCGTCAACACCTCCCGGCGGGGGCGTACATGGTATGTGTGGTTTTAATGCGGCCAATCGCGTATTGAAAGATATATTCAATATTAAACGCAGCTAAAATATTATATAGGAATCCAAGTATTAGCTAAGGTTGCGTTTACTCGCAAACTTTCTCTTCAATACTTCCTGCACAGGAATATTATCTATTTTACTTTCGAGCCAGGAAATAATATCGAGGTATAAAAAGGCTCTTTTTTCAAAATGATTATTCTTATGTTTTTTTAATTTGATCAATAATTTTTCCAGTTCAGGCTTAATGTTTTTAACTGATACATGAAATGAATTGCGTAAGAATTTAAATATCTCTTCTTCCACCACACTCAGGTTTTGCATTTTAGCCATGAACCGATAAACAGATTTTATCAAATGATCCAGTATATCTTCGTTGCCTAATTCATAATGCGTGATCAAATGCAGTAGCCTTGCATAACATTGCAGATCTGTACGGAGGTCCACTTTCCAGTTGATGATCTTATTTAAATAATCAACAGCTTTTTCAAAATCGCCGCTGCCAAAATACATACAGGCTATCTTGTAATAAAATATTAATATGCGGTGCCTGTCGAGGTATAATCCATATTCTTCCAGCTTAGCTTCTATCTCCGGAACCAGCTCCAATCCTTCAGAAAAGCTGCCTTCCAGGAAATGTTTATTTAATTGGGATATCGTTCTGTACACAAAACATTGTACCCGATTATTCATGTTCTCCTGAACGATATCGCTATTACAAAACAATTCAAATTTTTCTAAGGCCTCTTTTAATTTTTGATGATTGGCTAAATTAAAATGTGCACCCATCAGGTTGTGCACTGCTTTAATATAATGGCCGGTCTCAATTTCTATCATGTATGGTTCATCTTCAAAAAGATTGACCCATTTTTGAGCATACTTATAATAGTGTAAAAAATCCTGCCGGATAAAAGCGCTCCAGCAATGGCCCTGATTTAAATATAGCTTTTCATAAAAGCCTTTACATTTGTGCGCACTGTTACCTAAACGATCTTTAAAAAAATACTGCATCTGCGCATCTTCTTTTTCATTGCGGGAATGTCCGTGCCGGATGTACCAACTATACAACTGTAGGGATAAATTAGAAAGCTGGGAAACCAACGATAAACTTTCGTTGACATCATCGGTTTCGATACTCAGCTCTTCAGCCCTGGTCTGGATACTGCGTGTTATATATAATGACTCAATATTTTTTTCGAAAAACAATACCTGTTGTAAATAGGTAAGCTGGTTTCTTGCACGAGCCAGCTCTTTTATCTTATCCAATATTTTTAAACTCTGCAGGTAAAGGCCCTTGTTATATAAAATGCGGGCATGATCCATTTGCTCATGCAGGGTAATATCAATATTCCTTTCGTCATTTATCAGCCGAAGGCTGGAAAGCACCTGTTTGTATAAATGCGCCTTCATATTACTTAACTGCTGCTTCTTGATACTTTCGTTCTTTTTCAGCAAAAGAGCTTCATCATATTCGTCCATTTTATCCAGAGCATCAAAGAGTTGTACAATTTTTAGCTCTTCCGAACCTGAATTCCGGGTGATATAAAGCTTAAAATTCCGCTTCTCACTCTTTTCAAGCGATTTTATTAACTGAAATAAGGCATCTGTATGGCGGTTGGGCATCGTAATTTCTATTCTTTAAAATCCTTACTGGATGGATGTTTTAGTCTTTTTTTGTACCTTTATATAACGTAAAAACAGGCATATATTTGTTTCCCTGCTACTTATCGCCACACTACATTCGTTAGAGTCAATTACCCCGTAAACGGGTGAGAAGCAGTTAAATGCAAAAATAATTAACCTGATTTGTTTAAATAAATTTCTATGGCTGACAACAAGATACACATTTTTGACACAACGCTTCGCGACGGCGAGCAGGTCCCTGGATGTAAATTAAATACAAAAGAGAAGATCGAACTGGCTATAAAGCTCGAAGATCTTGGTGTTGATATCATTGAAGCCGGCTTCCCTATTTCTTCGCCGGGCGACTTTGCGTCTGTAACGGAAATTTCAAAGATCATTAAAAATGCTACGGTGTGCGGTTTGAGCCGTGCAGTAGAAAAAGACATTGAAGCCGCCGCTGGCGCTTTGAAATTGGCAAAGAGGCCGCGTATCCACACGGGTATCGGAACATCGGATTTTCATATCAAATCAAAATTCAACTCTAACAGGGAAGATATTTTAGCAAGAGCCGTACAAGCCGTAAAATGGGCCAAGAATTTTGTAGATGATGTTGAATTTTATGCAGAAGATGCCGGCAGAACAGAAAATGAATACTTAGCCAAAGTGATAGAAGCCGTGATCAAAGCCGGTGCCACAGTAGTTAATATCCCCGATACTACTGGTTATTGCTTACCAACAGAATATGGTAACAAGATCGCTTACTTAGTGAATAATGTTTCTAGTATAGACAAAGCAATTATCTCTTGTCATTGTCATGATGATTTGGGCTTAGCGACTGCTAACTCAATTGCAGGTATCATCAACGGTGCAAGGCAAATAGAATGTACCATTAACGGTATTGGCGAAAGAGCCGGTAATACTTCTTTGGAAGAAGTGGTGATGATCATTAAAAAACATAAAGACCTAAACGCTTATACTGGTATCAACGCACAACAATTGTATCCAATGAGCCAGTTAGTTTCTGACACGATGAGAATGGGCGTTCAGGCAAATAAAGCTATTGTCGGTGCGAATGCCTTTTCACATTCATCAGGTATTCACCAGGATGGTTTCTTAAAAGATACATCTACTTACGAAATTATCGATCCGGAAGAAGTGGGCGCAGGCGGATCTAAAATTATATTAACTGCAAGAAGTGGCCGTAGCGCACTCGCACACCGTTTTCAAAAATTAGGTTTCCAATTCGATCGCAATGACATCGATGTGCTATATCAGCTGTTTTTACAAGTAGCAGATAGTAAAAAGGAAGTAATGGATGAAGATCTGACTGTACTTGGAAAAGCGCATCAGTCAGTACACGCCTAGGTTTCAGGGCAAGTAAAACAAATTACAAATTAAAGGTTCAGACAAAATATAAGTATGGCTAAGACATTATTTGAAAAGATCTGGGAAAAGCATGTAGTTAAATCGATCCCTGAAGGGCCTTCGGTATTATATATCGACAGGCATTTTATTCATGAGGTTACAAGTCCGCAGGCGTTTAAAGGTTTGAGCAACCGCGGATCAAAAGTTTTTCGTCCAAAACAAGTGATCGCAACCGCGGATCATAACGTTCCGACGATGAACCAGCACTTACCTATTAAAGAAGAATTATCAAGGATCCAGGTGCAAACATTAAGAGATAACTGTGATGCATTTGGTATTGAATTATACGGACTGGGACATCCTTACCAGGGGATCGTTCATGTGATCGGGCCAGAATTAGGCATCACACAACCCGGACAAACAATTGTTTGTGGTGATAGTCATACTTCTACGCATGGTGCATTTGGAAATATCGCATTTGGTATCGGAACAAGTGAAGTGGAAATGGTTTTGGCAACACAATGTTTAATGCAAAGCAAACCAAAATTAATGCGCATCAATGTAGATGGTGAATTAAAAAAAGGCGTTGTAAGTAAAGATATCGTGCTGTACATTATTTCTTTATTAACCGCAAGTGGTGCAACCGGCTATGCCGTTGAGTTTGCGGGTTCTGCTATTCGTGCGCTTTCTATGGAAGCAAGAATGACGATCTGTAACATGAGTATTGAAATGGGTGCGCGTTGCGGAATGATCGCTCCGGATGAAACAACATTTGCATATATCCACGGGCGTGAGTTTGCGCCAAAAGGTGAAGAATGGAACAAGAAATTAGCGTACTGGAAAACTTTATTTAGCGATACGGATGCAAAGTTTGACAAAGAAATAAATATCAAAGCAGAAGATATTGAACCAATGATTACTTACGGAACTAATCCTGGTATGGGTATTGGCGTGAGCGGCCATGTTCCTGCATTAAGCGAAGTAGAAGAAAGTGAAAAACCTTCTTTCGAAAAATCTTTGCACTACATGGATCTGCAACCGGGCGAAAATATCAAGGGCCATAAAGTTGATTATGTATTTATCGGTAGCTGCACTAACAGTCGCATTGAAGATTTAAGAATGGTGGCTGATTTTGTAAAAGGCAAACATAAAGCAGATGGTGTTGTAGCATGGATCGTTCCAGGCAGCAAACAAGTTGAAGCACAGGCAAAATTAGAGGGCATTGATAAAATATTGGAATCAGCAGGTTTTCAATTACGTCAGCCGGGTTGTAGTGCTTGTTTAGGAATGAATGAAGATAAAATTCCGGCAGGTAAATATTGTATCTCTACTTCTAACAGAAATTTTGAAGGACGGCAAGGGCCAAATGCAAGAACTATGTTGGCTAGTCCGTTAACTGCAGCATTAGCGGCTATTACAGGGCAGGTTGGCGATGTTAGAGAATTTTTAAATTAATAATTATGCAAGAGCAATTCGAAATGTTGGATCTGTCTCAGCAGAATTTTATCAAGATGCTGGATAGCTTGAGCCTGGAGCAGATCAACAAAATTCCACAGGGATATAATAATAACCTTATATGGAATTTGCCCATGTTGTTGCAGTGCTTCAAACGCTTTGTTATTCAAGGGCCGGCTTGCCGTTGCCGTTGGATGAGCATTTTGTGACGATGTATAAAGCAGGCACAAAGCCAGAATCTCCTGTTACTGCAGAACAATATGCCACTATAAAAGTTTATGCATCCGAAGGATTGAATAAACTAAAAGCTGATTATAAAGCAGGTGTTTTTAAAGCTTTTAAACCATACAAAACCTTGGTAGGTTTAGAGATGAATACAATAGAGTTTGTCATCACTTACGTTCTACACCATCATGGGATACATACTGGTTATGTTGCAGCAATTAAAAAATTAGTTATCTAAAAATAATAAAAGTGAGTAAAGCAATTAGCATTATTAAAAGTTCAACGGTTCCGGTTAATATCGAAAATATCGATACGGATCAGATCATCCCTGCACGTTTTTTAAAAGCAACCAGCAGAGATGGTTTTGGTAAAAACCTGTTTAGAGATTGGCGCTTCGAAAACGATGACGAGAATCAACCTAAAAAAGATTTCGTTCTAAACAATCCCATCTACAAAGGAAAAATTTTGGTGGCTGCAAAGAATTTTGGTTGCGGTTCCAGTCGTGAACATGCTGCATGGGCCATTAAAGATGCAGGCTTTGATGTAGTAGTGAGCAGCTTCTTCGCCGATATCTTTAAAAATAACGGGCTAAATAATTTCTTATTGCCTGTTACTGTTAGCGATGCATTCTTACACAAAATATTTACTGCCATAGAAAAAGATCCTGCGGCAGCTTTGGAAGTAAATGTAGATAAACAAACCATCACGATCGTATCAACAGGTGAACAGGAAACATTTGATATTAACCATTACAAAAAAACATGCCTATTAAATGGCTATGACGATATCGATTACCTGTTAAACATGAAAACAGAAATCGAAACATTCGAAAAAACATTATAATCTTATTAATAACGGATCTCTAACACAGGTTAAAAACAAAAGGCCCTTTGGGGTTTGAATATGAAAAAAAACATCGCAGTAATATTAGGAGATGGTATCGGACCGGAAGTAACGCAACAATCAATTAAAGTATTGGATGCAGTGGCCGCGTATTTTGGTCACGAATTTACGTACACGTACGGTTTAATGGGTGCAGATGCGATCGATAAAACAGGTAATCCTTTGCCTGATGAAACAATTGAGATCTGCTTAAATAGCGATGCTATCTTATTCGGCGCCATCGGCCATCCGAAATACGATAATGATCCTACAGCTAAAGTTAGACCAGAACAAGGTTTACTTAAACTAAGAAAAACATTACAGTTGTTCGCAAATATTCGTCCTATTACAACCTATTCAGCGTTACATCATTTATCTCCTTTAAAAGATTCACGATTAGAAGATGTTGATTTTGTTGTTTTTCGTGAATTAACAGGTGGCGTTTATTTCGGTGAAAAGAAAAAAGATGAAGCAGGTACCTGGGCTTCTGATGATTGTGTTTATACAAAAGCAGAGATCGAACGCGTTTCGCATCTGGCTTTTCAAATGGCACAAAAAAGAAGAAAAAAATTAACCTTAGTTGATAAGGCGAACGTTTTAGAAACATCAAGATTATGGAGAAAAGTGGTACAAGAGCTGGCTCCTACTTATAGCGATGTTACGGTTGATTATTTATTTGTAGATAATGCAGCCATGCAGATCATCCAAAATCCAAAACAATTTGATGTAATGCTTACAGAAAATTTGTTTGGTGATATTTTAAGTGATGAAGCAAGTGTGATCAGCGGTTCGTTGGGTTTATTGCCTAGCGCATCAGTTGGTAATTCAACTGCTTTATTTGAGCCTATCCATGGTTCTTATCCGCAAGCTGCAGGAAAAGATATCGCGAATCCGTTGGGTTCAATTTTATCTGCCGCGATGTTGCTGGATTATTTCGACATGAAAAAAGAAGCAGAAAAAGTTAGAGAGGCTGTTCAATGGACGGTTTCTAACCTATTTGTTACAAAAGATATTGACCCGGTTAATTTCTATTTTACTTCTACCGTTGGTGAGTTGATCACTGAATATGTTAGCGGTAAAATCACCGGAGATGTAAATAAGAAAAATATCGAGTTGAGAAAGTCAACGATAATATAAGTTTAGAGTTGATTGTTTAGAGTTTAGAAATGCATATTGTAAGTCTAAACTTCTAAACCCTAAACATCTAAACTAAAGAAAAAGTTCTTTGTTTTTTAAAAAGGTAGGCGTATATTTGTTTTACAACTCTTCCACATGTTGAAAGGCAATATACTTAATGACATAACAAACATAGCAGCAATTATCATTGTTGTCATTGTCATTATTATACCTATCTCTGGAGGAGGAATTTATATGTAGTATAAAAACTTAATTATAAAAAAGCCCGCCTCCAAAAAGAGACGGGCTTTTTGTTTGCCCCATCCCCTGAAGGGGTGCTTGTTTAAGCTGGTTGAGTATTTTTTATTTGATCAATGAGGGGGCGACGAAATAAAAAAGGTAGTACGCAATTAATAAAATATAAACAATAAAACATAATCTCCACATCACCCCTTTAGGGGACGGGGGCAAAAACACCACAATGGAACTTAACAAATACAGTAAGACTTTAACACAAGATCCTACACAACCGGGCGGACAGGCAATGTACTATGCGATCGGATTTAAAGAAGAAGATTTTAAGAAAGCGCAGGTAGGTATTGCAAGTATGGGTTGGGATGGTAATCCTTGTAATATGCATTTGAACGATCTTTCTACAACGGTTAGGAAGAGTGTAAATGACAACGGATTACTTGGTTTACGTTTTTATACAATCGGTGTAAGCGATGGTATCAGCATGGGTACTGATGGTATGCGTTATAGTTTAGTGAGCAGAGATGTAATTGCTGATAGCATTGAAACAAATGCAGGCGCACAATATTATGATGCGTTGATCACGATCCCTGGTTGTGATAAAAACATGCCGGGTTCTATTATGGCGATGGGTAGATTAAATCGCCCTTCTATTATGTTGTATGGAGGTACCATTGCACCGGGGCATTATAAAGGTGAAGACCTTAACATCGTTTCTGCTTTTGAAGCGCTAGGACAAAAGATCGCGGGCAATTTAAGTGAAACTGATTTTAGAGGTATTGTTGAACATGCTTGTCCGGGTGCCGGTGCCTGCGGTGGTATGTATACGGCTAACACTATGGCTGCTTCGATTGAAGCGTTGGGCATGAGCTTACCTTATTCATCAAGCAATCCTGCTTTAAGTAAAGAAAAACAAGATGAGTGTGAAGCGGTTGGTAAAGCAATAAAGATATTATTAGAAAAAGATATCAAGCCAAAAGATATCATGACAAAAAAAGCATTTGAAAATGCGATGACGGTTGTGATGGTTTTGGGTGGAAGCACCAATGCGGTGTTGCACTTTATCGCAATAGCAAAAAGTGTTGGTGTTCCTTTAACACAAGATGATTTCCAAAAGATCAGTGACAGGGTTCCTATGTTAGCTGATTTTAAACCATCGGGTAAATATCTAATGGAAGATTTGCATAAAGTTGGTGGAGTTCCTTCAGTAATGAAATACTTATTGAGCAAAGGATTATTACATGGTGATTGTTTAACTGTAACCGGTAAAACAGTGGCAGAGAATTTGAAAGATGTACCAGATCTAAACTTCGATGAACAAAAAATAGTGATGCCTTTGGAAACGCCGTTAAAAGCAACCGGGCATTTACAGATCCTTTACGGAAATTTAGCAGAAGGCGGAAGCGTTGCAAAAATTACCGGTAAAGAAGGTGAACGTTTTGAAGGAACTGCAAGAGTATTCAACGGCGAAAAAGACCTGATCGCAGGAATACAAAGCGGTAAAGTTCATCCGGGAGATGTGGTAGTGATAAGATATATCGGTCCGCGTGGTGCACCGGGTATGCCTGAAATGTTGAAACCAACCGGCGCTATCATCGGAGCAGGATTAGGTAAAACTGTTGCCCTAATTACTGATGGAAGATTTAGTGGTGGAACGCACGGCTTTGTCGTCGGCCATATCACACCCGAAGCTTTCAACGGAGGTTTGATCGCTTTTGTAGAAGATAATGATATCATTGAAATTGATGCTGTAAATAATAAACTGGTATTAAAAGTTAGTGATGCAATTATCGCCGAAAGAAAAAAGAGTTGGAAACAACCTGCTTTAAAAGCAACTAGTGGCGTTCTATATAAATATGCAAAGCTGGTTAAAACAGCCGCAGAAGGGTGTGTTACGGATGAAGATTAATTCTATCACTGAACAACATTAAAAAAGAAATTATGAGTACTGCAATTATTGAAAATAAAGATTTAAAGACAGCTACTAAAACAGATGCTGCAGGCAAAACATTGCCATCAACAGACTTCCCTTTAAAGAAAGGACAAGTTGGTGAGCTAACCGGTGCGCAAGCTGTGCTGGAAGCATTCATCGCTGAAGGTGTTGATACGATCTTCGGATATCCCGGAGGTGCTATCATGCCTATCTATGATGCTTTGTATGATTACAACGATCATTTAAAACATATCCTTGTTCGCCATGAACAAGGTGGCATACATGCTGGTCAGGGTTATGCACGTGCTTCTGGTAAAGTAGGTGTTGTATTTGCGACAAGCGGACCGGGTGCTACAAATTTAGTGACAGGTTTAGCTGATGCGATGATCGATAGTACACCATTGGTTTGTATCACAGGCCAGGTGTTTGCACATTTATTAGGTACAGATGCCTTTCAGGAAGTGGATGTGATCAATATCACTACACCGGTTACAAAATGGAACTACCAGGTAACGGATGCAACAGAAATTCCTGCTGTATTAGCGAAAGCTTTTTATATCGCAGAGACTGGCCGTCCCGGTCCCGTGTTAATAGATATTACCAAGAACGCACAACTACAAAAATTCGATTACCAGGGTTATAAAAAATGTGAACACATTCGTAGCTATCGTCCTAAGCCACTTGTTCGTAAAGAGTATGTTGAGCAGGCTGCGAAGATGATCAATGAAGCGAAGAAACCATTTGTTATTTTCGGACAAGGTATTATTCTTGGTAAAGCAGAAAAAGAATTTAAAGCATTTATAGAAAAAGGCGGTCTGCCTGCTGCCTGGACAATATTAGGTCTAAGTGCATTGGAAACAGATCATCCGCAAAACGTTGGCATGTTGGGTATGCACGGTAACTACGGACCAAATGTTTTAACGAACGAATGTGATGTATTGATCGCAATAGGTATGCGTTTCGATGACCGCGTTACCGGCCGTTTAGATAAATACGCCAAACAAGCACAGGTAATTCATTTAGATATTGATCCTGCGGAGATAGATAAAAATGTAAAAGCTGCAGTTCCTGTTTGGGGCGATTGCAAAGAAACATTGCCGATGCTTACTAAATTGATAGACGAAAAAAAACATACGGAGTGGTTAAATAAATTCCATGACTTCACTAAGAAAGAAGTGGACGCTGTTATCAAAGATGAATTGAATCCTCCGGCGAGTGATAAAATGACGATGGGCGAAGTAATGAAATTTTTGAACGAGTTGACCAAAGGTGATGCGATTATTGTAACAGATGTGGGCCAGCACCAGATGGTAGCTTGTCGTTATGCAAAATTCAATGAAACAAAAAGCAACATTACATCTGGCGGAGCCGGCACAATGGGATTTGCATTACCGGCAGCGATCGGTGCCAAATATGGCGCGCCACAGCGTACAGTTGTTGCAATCATTGGTGATGGCGGTGTACAGATGACGATACAGGAATTAGGCACCATCATGCAATGCGAAGTGAATGTAAAAATATTGATATTGAATAATGAATTCTTAGGCATGGTTCGTCAGTGGCAGCAACTGTTCCATGATAAGCGTTATTCATTTGTTGATATTGCAAGCCCGGATTATGTAATGGTTGCTAAAGGATATAATATACCAGGACAAAAAGTAACAGACAGAGCAAATTTAAAAGCTGCATTAAAAACAATGTTAGATCATGAAGGTGCTTACTTGCTGGAAGTAATGGTAGGAAAAGAAAACAACGTTTTCCCAATGGTACCACAAGGATGCAGCGTTTCTGAAATTCGATTAAAATAATGGAAAAAAGCACAGAAATAATAAAAGAAACAAGGGTCAGGTTTTTAAACCTGATGAATGACCTGTCGCTTGATTCATTGAACAAGGTTCCTGCCAATTTCAATAATAATATTATCTGGAATTTTGGGCACGTGATCGCAACACAGCAAGTATTGTGTTACAAGCTTTCTAATGTTCATACAAAGATCGGAGAAGAGTATATTACAAAATATGCCAAAGGAACAAAACCTTATTTGGCTGTAATGAAAGAAGAATTTGATTTTTTGAAAAAGCACGCGCTGAGTACAATAGAAGAATTAGAAACAGATTTTAGAAGCAATGTATTCAATAATTTTAGTCCGTACACAACAAGTTTTGGTGTAAGATTAAATGACATTACAGATTCAATAAAATACGTAGCAACACATGAAACCCTTCATTTGGGTTATGCGATGGCGCTTAAAAAATTGGTACAATCAAGATGATTTAAAAGTTACGCACAGTAACCACTAAATAAAAAATTATGAAAAAGGAATTTACTATAACGGTTTACACAGAGAACCAAATTGGTTTACTGAACCGTATCGCTATTATTTTTTCTCGCAGAAAAATTAATATCGATAGCCTGAATACATCTCCTTCAGAAATTGAAGGCATACACCGCTTCACTATTTTGATAGATGAAACAGAAGAAGTAGTAAGAAAAGTTTGTCGCCAGATAGAAAAACAAGTAGAAGTATTAAAAGCTTATTATAATACAGAAGATGAGATCGTATGGCAGGAAATGGCGCTATACAAAGTATCAACAGAACAGATCACCGAAAAAGTAAAAGTAGAAAGATTATTAAGAGAATGTGGCGCCAGGACAATTGCAATAAGAAAAGATTTTACCGTTTTTGAAACAACGGGCCATCGTGCAGAAACAGATAAATTATTACAAGTGCTGGGACAATACGGCTTAATCGAATTTGTACGCAGCGCAAGAATAGCGATCATCAAAACAAGCACAGGCTTCTACGAAAAACTAAAAGAGTTTGAAAAGAAAGAACCCGGTGAAGAGGTAATTGAAAATGAATTCCTGAATAAACAGGATGAGATTTTCACCATGTAATGGGAAGCATGAAGTCAAAAGTGAAAACCAAAAAGTATTTTTTGTCATGCTGAGGAACAAAGCATCTTATTTTTAAATAAACAAAATGCTTGGTGAAGATTAGATTCTTCGCTCAGAATGACAAAGAGAATAAAATAATAACAACTATAATAATTCAATCATTCAAAACAACAACAAACAATGGCCAATTATTTTAACACCCTTCCTTTAAGAGAAAAGCTTAACCAGTTAGGTGTATGTGAATTTATGAACAGCAGCAACTTTTCAGACGGTGTAACTGCATTGAAAGGTAAAAAAATAGTGATCGTTGGAGCTGGTGCCCAGGGATTAAATCAGGGATTAAATTTAAGGGATTCTGGCCTTGATGTTTCTTATACATTACGTAAAGAGGCAATAGCAGAAAAACGTCAGTCTTGGAAAAATGTTACTGAAAATAATTTTAAAGTAGGGACGTATGAAGAATTGATCCCTACTGCAGATCTTGTGATCAACCTAACGCCCGATAAACAACATACAAATGTTATCAAAGCAATTATGCCATTGATAAAAAAAGGCGCTGTTTTATCTTACTCTCACGGTTTTAATATTGTTGAAGAAGGCATGCAGATCCGTAAAGATATTACCGTGATCATGGTAGCACCTAAATGTCCGGGCTCTGAAGTTCGTGCAGAATATGTACGCGGCTTTGGCGTTCCTACATTGATCGCTGTGCATCCTGAAAATGATCCTGAACAAAAAGGCTGGTTGTATGCAAAAGCATATGCTGCAGGTACCGGTGGCCACAGAGCAGGTGTTTTAAAATCTTCTTTCGTTGCTGAAGTAAAATCTGATCTGATGGGTGAACAAACTATATTATGTGGTTTGTTACAAACGGGTTCTATCCTTTGCTTCAACAAAATGGTAGAAAAACAAATTGATAAAAGCTATGCATCTAAATTAATTCAATATGGCTGGGAAGTGATCACCGAAGCATTAAAGCAAGGTGGTATCACGGCGATGTTAGACAGGTTATCTAACCCTGCTAAAATAAAAGCATTTGAATTGGCAGATGAATTAAAAGTGATCATGCGTCCGTTGTTTCAAAAACACCAGGATGATATCATGAGCGGTGAGTTCTCTAAAACAATGATGGAAGATTGGGCAAATGACGATAAGAATTTATTGAAATGGAGAGCTGAAACAGGTGAAACTGCTTTCGAAAAAACACCTGCTGGAGATGTAAAAATTTCTGAACAGGAATTTTTCGACAATGGATTATTAATGGTTGCGATGGTTAGAGCTGGCGTTGAATTGGCTTTTGAAACAATGGTGGATGCAGGCATCAAAGCTGAATCTGCATATTACGAATCATTACATGAAACACCATTGATCGCTAACACCATCGCACGTAAAAAATTATTCGAAATGAACCGCGTGATTTCTGATACGGCTGAATATGGTTGTTATTTATTCAACCACGCTTGTGTACCGTTACTAGCGGAATTCATGAAGACGGTTGAAGCGGATATCATTGGTAAAAATTATAACGCAGGAAAAGATAACGGCGTAAACAACAGAGAGATCATCATCGTAAACGAAAAATTGCGTGGCCACCAAATTGAACAGGTTGGTGCCGTATTAAGAAAAGCAATGACCGACATGAAATCTATCAGCACAGTAGCATAAAAATACAAATGGACACAGTAACACATACAACACAAGCGTTGGATTTTAAAGCAGCGGCGGCAAGATTGAAGAACGTGGCGAACAGAACGCCACTCGAATTTAGTCATAGCTTGTCGAGAAAATACCAATGTAATGTGTATTTAAAAAGAGAAGACCTTCAGGTAGTGCGCTCCTACAAATTACGTGGGGCGTATAACATGATGAGCAGCCTGCCGCACGATCAGTTGCAACGGGGTGTTGTATGTGCCAGTGCCGGTAACCACGCACAGGGTTTTGCTTACAGCTGTAAAAAACTAAATGCAAAAGGCGTTGTGTTTATGCCGGTGATAACACCTAATCAAAAGATAACGCAGACTAAAATGTTTGGTGAAGAGTTCATCGAAATAAAATTAGTGGGTGATACTTTTGATGATTGTGCTATTGCTGCCAAACAATACACAGCTGAACATAGCATGACCTTCATCCACCCATTTGATGATTATAAAATAATCGAAGGGCAAGGAACCGTAGGCGTTGAGATATTAGAAGATCAACCAAAAATAGATTACCTGTTTGTTCCGATTGGCGGCGGTGGCTTAGCTGCCGGTGTCGGCTCTTATTTTAAAACATTTTCTCCGCAAACAAAAATAATTGGTGTTGAACCCGAAGGTGCGCCATCTATGTTGGCGGCATTTAAAGCCGGACATCCAGTAACATTAGAAACAGTAGATCGTTTTGTTGATGGAGCTTCTGTAAAAAGGGTCGGTGATATCACTTATGCAATTTGTAAAGATGTATTAAGCGAGGTTAAATTAGTTGCCGAAGGAAAGATCTGCACGACCATTTTAAAATTATACAATGAAGATGCGATCGTTGCAGAACCTGCAGGTGCCTTATCAATTGCAGCATTGAACGATTTTGCTGACCAGATAAAAGGTAAAACGGTAGTCTGCGTTTTAAGTGGTGGCAATAATGACATCGATAGGATGCAGGAAATAAAAGAAAGGTCTTTACAATACGAAGGCTTGAAACATTATTTTCTGATCCGTTTTGCACAACGTCCGGGAGCGCTGAAAGAATTTGTGAACCATGTACTAGGGCCAAATGATGATATTACACGTTTTGAATATATGCAAAAGCATAATAAAGAGACAGGTCCTGCTTTAGTAGGAATTGAGCTTAAATCTAGAGAAGATTACGAGGTTTTGCTTCAAAATCTTAATAAATATCAAATTAACTACACAGCGTTGAGTCAAAATGACAATGTTTTCGGCTATCTAGTCTAAGCGCAGATTTTAGTTTTTCTGTTGGATTCCTGACAAAAATTAAATAAATTTGCGTGATTGTCCTTTAACTACGGCTGCTTGCTAGAAGAATACTTTTTTCATCATTATTGATTAAATAATAATTATGGTTAGTAATAGTAACACCGGTTTGTATTCCCCCGATTTTGAACATGATTCTTGTGGTATTGGTTTCGTAGCTAATATCAAGGGAAATAAGTCGCACCAGAATATTTCTGATGCCTTAACTATCCTGGAAAACATGGAGCACCGCGGTGCATGTGGCTGTGAGAAGAACTCAGGTGACGGTGCCGGTATTTTTATTCAAATTCCCCACGAATATTTCTTTGACGAATGCGTTAAACTTGGCTTTCATTTACCTGAAAATGGCAGATACGGCGTAGGTGTTGTCTTTTTCCCAAAAGATGAACAATTAAGGGCAGAATGTAGGGATATTTTCAATAGAACGGCAGAAAAACTTGGCTTCGAAGTAGTGGGTTATCGCCCTGTACCGGTAAACACCAATGGTATCGGCCATACCGCCTTATCGGTTGAACCGGTTATGGAACATGTATTCGTTGCGGCTCCGGATAATATCAGCGATCTGAATTTAGAACGTAAATTATTTGTATTACGCAATGCTTCTACGCATATCATATTCAATACCACAAAAAAAGATCCTATCGGTTTTTACATAGCGTCTTTATCACATAAAACATTGGTGTACAAAGGCCAGTTGACCAGTACACAGGTTCGTGGTTATTTCAATGACCTTACAGATAAAAGGGTTGTCTCAGCATTCGGTTTGGTACACTCACGTTTTGCCACCAATACTTTCCCTTCGTGGAAATTAGCACAGCCGTTCCGCTACATCGCGCACAACGGTGAGATCAATACTTTACAAGGAAATTTGAACTGGTTGAAAGCCGGCGAAAAAGGGTTTACATCTCCTTTCTTTTCTAAAGAAGAAATGGAAATGTTGTTGCCGATCGTTTCAGGCACTCAATCCGATTCGGCTTGTTTAGATAATACCGTTGAATTGTTAACCTTAACAGGCCGCTCATTACCACACGTAATGATGATGTTGATTCCTGAAGCCTGGGATGGGGATGATAAAATGGATCCGGTTAAAAAAGCATTTTACGAATACCACGCTTCTATTATGGAACCATGGGATGGCCCGGCTTCTATCTCTTTCACCGATGGAAAAATTATCGGCGCTACATTAGATAGAAATGGTTTACGTCCTTCAAGATATTGTGTTACTAAAGATGACCGCGTTATCATGGCTTCTGAAAGCGGCGCATTACCGATCGATCCTGCATTAATAAAAGAGAATGGCAGATTGCAACCAGGCAAAATGTTCGTGGTTGATATGGAACAGGGAAGAATTATCAGTGATGATGAATTAAAGAAAACCATTTGTTCTCAACAACCTTACGGCGACTGGTTAAATAAATATAAAATTCGGTTAGAAGAATTACCTGAACCGCGTATCATGTTCACGCATTTGGAACATGACCAGATATTCAAATATCAAAAAGCATTCGGTTATTCAACAGAAGACCTGGACACGCTAATTGCACCAATGGCATTGGATGGCAAAGAACCAATTGGTTCAATGGGTACCGATATTCCGTTGGCAATATTGAGTGATCAGCCACAACACCTGAGTTCTTACTTCAAACAATTATTTGCGCAGGTTACCAACCCTCCTATCGATCCTATTCGCGAAAGGCTGGTAATGTCGTTGGCAACATTCATGGGCAACAACGGTAACATATTATTGGAAGATCCATTGAGTTGCCATACTGTAGCATTAAAACATCCGGTATTATCTAATTACGAATTAGAAAAGATCAGGAGTATTGATACCGGTGTGTTTCAGGCCAAGACCTTGCAAATGTATTACAGAGCAGATGGCAATCCTGATTCATTAAAAAAAGGCCTGGAAAGAATTTGCAGATATGCGGTAGATGCTGTTGAAGATGGATTTAAAGTAATTGTATTAACAGATAGAGCGATCGATTCTGAGCATGCGCCTATCCCATCTCTGTTAGCAACATCAGCGATACATCATCACCTTATTCGCAAAGGCTTACGCGGACATGTGGGTATCCTTGTAGAAGCCGGCGATGTTTGGGAAGTACATCACTTCGCCTGTTTGTTAGGTTTTGGTGCAACTGCGATCAATCCATACCTGGCATTGTCTACCATTCGCGATATGAAACTGACAGGCAGGTTACAAACTGATCTGGATGTTGATTATCTAAAAAAGAATTATATCAAAGCTGTGAATGATGGCTTGTTGAAAGTATTCTCTAAAATGGGTATCTCAACATTACAATCGTATCAGGGAGCGCAGATATTTGAGATCATCGGTTTAAATAAAACGGTAGTAGATAAATATTTTACCGGTGCCGTTTCACGTATCGAAGGAATGGGACTTGATGAGATCGCAAAAGAAAATTTAGCGAAACATAGTTTTGCATTCAGCAAAAAAGATATTCCCGTTGATCGTCTGCCCGTTGGCGGTATCTATCAATGGAAACGTAAAGGAGAAGCACATTTGTTCAACCCTCAGACGATCCATTTATTACAGTATTCAACCAGGCTGAACGATTATCCGACGTTTAAAAAATATTCCAAGCTGGTAAATGAACAAGGTGAAAAAGCCTGTACGTTAAGAAGCTTGTTCCAATTCAAACACAAACGCACACCGATCTCAATTGATGAAGTTGAACCAGCAGAAAATATCTACAAACGTTTTGCAACAGGAGCGATGAGCTTCGGCTCTATCTCTCACGAAGCACATAGTACATTGGCTGTTGCTATGAATCGCTTGGGCGGTAAAAGCAATACCGGTGAAGGTGGTGAAGATGAAATGCGTTTTGAAAAAATGGCTAACGGCGATTCAATGCGCAGTGCTATCAAACAAGTTGCTTCTGCAAGATTTGGTGTAACAAGTTATTACTTAACTGAAGCTGACGAAATTCAAATTAAAATGGCGCAAGGCGCTAAACCTGGTGAAGGCGGACAGTTACCCGGACATAAAGTGGATGACTGGATCGGAAAAACAAGACATGCTACACCTGGTGTTGGTTTGATCTCTCCTCCCCCGCATCACGATATTTATTCTATTGAAGATCTGGCACAGTTGATATTTGATTTAAAGAATGCCAATCGCGCAGCAAGGATCAATGTAAAGCTTGTTTCTAAAGCAGGCGTTGGTACCATTGCAGCAGGTGTGGCAAAAGCGAAAGCAGATGTTGTACTGGTTGCAGGTTTTGATGGTGGCACGGGAGCATCTCCTATCAGTTCTATCAAACACGCTGGTTTACCATGGGAACTTGGTTTGGCTGAAGCACAACAAACCTTAGTAAAAAATGGTTTACGTAGTCGTGTTGTTTTACAAACAGACGGACAATTAAAAACAGGTAAAGACATTGCGATAGCAACCTTATTGGGCGCTGAAGAATGGGGCGTAGCAACAGCTGCATTGGTTGTTGAAGGCTGTATCATGATGCGCAAATGCCATTTGAATACTTGTCCGGTTGGTGTGGCAACACAGGATCCTGAATTACGTGCGCGTTTTAGTGGTAACCCTGATCATGTAGTGAACTTATTTAAATTTTTAACAGAAGAATTAAGAGAGATCATGGCTGAACTTGGTTTCAGAACGATCAATGAAATGGTGGGACAAGCTGACATTTTAGAAATGAGAGAGAATATCACTCATTGGAAATATAAAAAATTAGATCTTTCTCCGGTATTATACAGAGATCCTGCAGAGCCAAGCTGTGCTATTTATAACACAGAATTGCAAGATCATGAAATGGAAAAAGTTTTGGATTGGAAATTACTGACTGCAGCAAAACCCGCATTAGATAGTGGACTAAAAGTAAAAGCAGCTTTTGATGTAATTAATTTAGATAGAACGATCGGTACAATTTTATCGAACGAGATATCTAAAAAATATAAAGGTGCAGGCTTACCCGATGATACGATCCATTTCAAATTAAAAGGTACAGCCGGACAAAGCTTTGGTGCATTCAATGCAAAAGGTATTACGTTGGAATTAGAAGGTGATGCAAATGATTATTTTGGTAAAGGCTTAAGCGGTGCTAAACTAATCGTGTACCCATCGCATAACGCAACATTTGTTCCTGAAGATAATATCATCATTGGTAACGTAGCATTCTACGGTGCAACTTCGGGTGAATCTTATATCAGGGGTAAAGCAGGTGAACGTTTCGCCGTACGTAACTCAGGCGCAACAGCAGTTGTAGAAGGCGTTGGTGATCATGGTTGTGAATATATGACCGGTGGTAAAGTAGTAATACTAGGTACAACAGGCAGAAACTTTGCTGCAGGTATGAGCGGTGGTATCGCTTATATCTACGATACAAAAGGGAATTTTGAAACTTTGTGCAACAAAGAAATGGTTGACCTTGATCCGATAGGTGATGACGATAAAAATGAATTGTATGAGTTGATCAACAATCATTACAACTTCACCAAGAGTACAGTGGCAAAATTTGTATTAGATGATTTCGAAAATCAGCTGAAGAATTTTATCAAAGTATTTCCTAAGGATTACAAGAAAGTTTTACAAAATAAAAAAGCAGCAGCCAGCGTAAATAAATAAGTTTAGAAAAGTTTAGGCTTTAGAGTTTAGTAATGCAATGCTAAACTCTAAACGTCTCAATATCTAAACCAAAAACTATTAACAGAATAAACCATAAAGAAAATGGGCAAACCAACAGGCTTTTTAGAATTCACAAGAGAATTACCAACCAAACGTTCGGTAGATGAAAGACGCAATGATTACGGCGAATTCGTAAATCGTTTCACAGACGAAAAGTTGAATCAGCAGTCTGCAAGATGTATGGATTGTGGGATTCCATTCTGCCATAGCGGTTGCCCTTTAGGAAATGTGATCCCTGAATTCAATGATGCGGTCTACCGCAAAAGCTGGAAAGAAGCCTATGATATTTTAGATTCAACTAACAACTTTCCTGAATTCACCGGAAGGATCTGTCCTGCACCTTGCGAAACATCTTGTGTGTTAGGTATCAATCAACCGGCCATTACGATTGAAGAAATTGAGAAACATATTATCGAGATAGCTTTTGATAAGGGTTTTGTTCAACCAAAAAAACCAACAGTACGTACTGGCAAAAGAGTAGCCGTGATCGGTTCAGGCCCTGCTGGTTTGGCAGCAGCAGCACAGCTGAATTATGCCGGCCACACAGTAACCGTATTTGAAAGAGACGATGCACCAGGTGGTCTATTGCGTTACGGTATTCCCGATTTCAAATTAGAAAAATGGGTGATCGATAGAAGAATAAAATTAATGGAAGAAGAAGGTATTACTTTCAAATGCAATGCTAATGTAGGTGTAAACATCAGCATCAGCGATATTTCCCGTGAATTTCAAGCGATCGTCTTAGCAGGCGGCTCTACCATTCCAAGAAATTTGGGCATCCCGGGCAGGGACCTGAAAGGTGTTTATTACGCCATGGAATTCTTAAAACAACAAAACAAAAGAGTAGCCGATAGAAAAGTAGAAGGCGAAGATATCTGGGCAACCGGAAAAAATGTGGTCGTGATCGGTGGAGGTGATACAGGAAGTGATTGTGTGGGTACATCCAATCGTCATAAAGCAGCAACGGTTACGCAATTTGAATTATTGCCCAAGCCTCCAGCAGAGCGTATCTTACAAATGCCATGGCCTACTTATCCTATGTTATTAAAAACAACTTCATCACATGAAGAAGGCGTAGAACGCAGCTGGGCAGTAGCTACAAAAGAATTTATCGGAGATTCCAATGGTAATTTAAAGGCTATCAAATTAGTGGACCTTGAATGGACGATAGTTGATGGAAGAGCGGCTAAATTTGAAGAAGTAAAAGGTAGCGAAAGAGATATTCCATGTGAATTGGCCTTATTAGCAATGGGCTTTATCCATCCGCAACACGAAGGTTTGGTGGAACAGTTAGAAATTGAAATGGATGAACGCGGTAACGTAAGGGCTCCTGAAAAAAGTTATCAAACCAGCATTCCTAAAATATTTGCAGCAGGTGATATGCGTCGCGGACAATCATTGGTTGTTTGGGCAATAAAAGAAGGAAGAGATTGCGCCCAAAAAGTAGACGAATTTTTAGTAGGCAAATCTTTACTCGAAACAGCTGATGGCAATGCTATTGCCCGTTATCTGGTATAAAGAATAAAAATGTTCTCTGATAAAAATCTCACCCGATAAAGTGAGATTTTTTTTATTGTTTCATCATATCCTGTATAAATATAAAGCCGCATTGCTTATCTTTATTTAGTTATTTATATTACCTTAACGATGCTTAAACTCTAAAAATATGAAAAAATTATTCCCAACATTATTGATCATTACGGCTTTACTTACGATAAGCCACTCCACTACTTTCGCTCAAACAATGACCAAAGAGCAAAAAAAAGAAAAAGCAAAGGCTGATAAGGAAGCCGCAGAAGCTAAAGAAAAAGCCGACAAAGAAGCCGCAGAAGCAAAGGCCAAAGCAGACAAAGAAGCTGCTAAAAAAGCGGCAGAAGCGAAAGAAAAAGCGGATAAAGAAGCAGCTGAGGCAAAAGCCAGGGCAGATAAAGAGGCGGCAAGAAAAGCTGCAGAAGCGAAAGAGAAAGCAGATAAGGAAGCTGCAGAAGCCAAAGCCAAAGCAGATAAAGAAGCAGCTAAAAAACAAGAGGAAGATGCAAAAGAGCAGGCAAAGAGACAAGAAAAAATAGATAAGGATAAACTTGAGGCAAAGGACAAGGCAGACAAAGCAGCTGCAGCACAACAAAAAGAAACGGATGAAAGAGCTGCGAAAGAAAAAGAAAGAATGCAAAAAGAAGCCGATGAAGAACAAGCTAGAAGACAGAAAAAAATAGAAGAAGATAACGCCAGGGAAAAAGAAAGGCTACAGAAAGAAGAAACAGAAAAAGCGGCAAGGGATCAGGAAAGAGAAGCGAAAGAAGTCGCAAGAAAACAAGAAGAAGTAAATAAAGAAGCGGCTGATAAAGCTGCCAGGGACCAGGCTGATGCGGCTAAAGAAGCAGCCAAAAAGCAAGCCAAGGCGGATGAAGATGCAGCAAAGGTTGCGGCAGATAAAAAAGCAAAAGAAGACGCAGCCGCAGCTGCTGTAAAAACCAGGGAAGATGCCAATAAAGCGCTAAAAGAAGCGAATCAGGGTACTACAACAACACCTGCAACACCAGCCGGAACACCTGCCGCTACTGATGCAAATACTACGCCTGCGGCTACTCCGGCACCAGCAACGCCTGCTGTTCCGGTAACGCCACCAGTGCCAACCACACCTGTACCTGCTGTTCCACAGCCTCAATAAATATTTCTATAAATGACCAAAAGCCCCGTAAATACGGGGCTTTTTTGTATAAAATTACATATCTTATTGATTATCAATATTTTAATTTTATAAAAAATTTAACTTTTTTATAAAAAGATTACCTCTTTTTACCCCCGGGTAACAGAAATTCTTTATACTTTTGCCACCCACTTAAACTTTTTCGTGTTTAAGTGGGTTTTTTATTGATCGCTCAATAAAGATTGCTTGTTAAAATTCGATTTTAAAATATTAAAACTTCCTTTTCCACGTTATACAAGTGAGTTGAGATTGTTTGTTTATCTATATAGTAGAATATGAAAAAATTTACTTTAAAGAAAAGTTATTTATTCTTTTCATCCTTTTTTATCGTCGCTTTAAGTATGCCTTTTGTTTTTGCGAAATCAAAACCAATGGGCAATAATCCTTATGCCATTACTGCTGTTTCAGCTAAAAGCATGGCTGTTGCTAATGAGATGATCGCCAGGGAACATTTATACGATAGCCTTAAATTAGGTTCTTTAGGATTAGCAAAACAAGCATTTGATTATGGGATGGAAGGCCTTGCCTTTATGAAAGAAATGGGCAAGGTTGAAAACTACAATATCATTTCTATTGTTGATTTCAGCAGAGCTTCTTCACAAAAAAGATTGTACATACTTGACCTGAAAAATTGCAAGGTCCTTTTCAATACATACGTTGCACACGGAATGAATTCAGGAAAAGAATTTGCTCAAAATTTCTCTAATGATCCTTCAAGCAATAAAAGCAGTTTAGGTTTTTACGAAACTCTGGGTACCTATATGGGCGAACATGGTTATTCTTTAAAATTAGAAGGACTTGAAAAAGGTATCAATGATAATGCTAACAAACGCGATATCGTAATGCATGGTGCAGAATATGTGGGTGCTCAAACAGTTCGGGACCATGGTTATATTGGCCGTAGCTGGGGTTGCCCTGCTATCCCGCAGGCATTACACGTTCCTATTATTGAAAAAATAAAAAACGGTACTTGTTTATTTATCTACAGTCCTGACAAAAATTACCTTAGCCATTCAGCATTACTGAAACAGGCAAGCCCTTCGGTTGTCTTGTAGAGGAACTAATACTAAATATGCAATTAAGATAGTCTAATCCTCCACTAAACGGAGGATTTTTTGTTTTACCATTTGATTCCATAACAATAACTTCGCACAAATTTCTATTACTAATGAGTTTACAAAAAAAATTACAGGGTACCGGCGTCGCAATAGTAACGCCATTCAAAGCTAATGAGGATATTGATTTTAACGCCTTGGGTAAGTTAATAGATTTTAATATCAACAATGGAGTAGAATATATTGTTTCCCTTGGTACAACAGGTGAAACGCCTACCCTGTCAAAAGAAGAAAAATTTGACATCATTAATTTTACTTTTGAAAAAGTAAATGATCGTGTGCCCGTGGTAGTAGGCATAGGCGGCAATAATACAAAAGAGGTAGCTAAAGATCTGGAAACATACCCGCTTGAAAAGGCCGTTGCGGTTTTAAGCGCCAGCCCATATTATAACAAACCGTCACAGGAAGGTATTTTTCAGCATTATAAAGTATTGGCTGCGGCATCGCCTAAGCCTGTTATTTTATATAATGTGCCGGGCAGAACCGGCCGTAATATGGAAGCGGCAACTACACTCAGACTTGCAGAAATCGCAAATATTGGAGGTATAAAAGAAGCTAGCAACAGCATTCCGCAATGCATTGAAATTTTGCGCGGAAGGCCCGCTGATTTTTTAGTGGTGAGCGGTGATGACGACCTGGTGATGCCTGAGCTAGCCTGCGGAATTGATGGTGTAATCAGTGTTGCAGCAAATTGTTTTCCTAAAGAATTTGGTGATATGGTCAGATTGGGATTACAACAAGATTTTGTTGCGGCAAAAAAAATAAATGATACTTTGTTAGAAGTATACCATTTACTTTTTACAGAAAATAATCCTGCAGGTGTAAAAGCATTTTTACATGAATTAGGTTTGATCGAAAATGTGTTGCGTTTACCAATGGTGCCTTTGAGCAAAAATGTGCACCAGGAAATAAAAAAGTACCTTACAAAATAACGATCCGCCCATTGGGCCTCTTTCGCTTTATAAAGACCTGACGGTGTAAATGAGAGAAATATATTATCAACTAAAGGACTACTATTTACGTCAAGTCAGGATGGCTTATGTTATAAGCTTATGGATATTTTTAGCAGTCGCTATATATTTCAACTACCAATACGATTTTGAAAATTCTATTCTGCGCACACAAAATCGTGCTGGAATTTATCCTCTTTTAGTTTTCGCTTATTATAGTATTCCTTATGTATATGCTTTTATAACATACGCATGGTTTTACAATGCATGGTATATTTTTAAGCTGAGAAAATTTTGGATGCCTGTATTGGTTGGCCTTGCAGCGCTTACGCTCAATGAATCTTTTTATTGGCACCTGCAATGGATCGAAACACATATCAACGGTTCTGCAGACATGAATTTTACTTATGCATGTGTCCAAAATTTTGCCAGCTTCTTTTTGTACCTCTTACCGCCGTTAGCTTATTGGTTATATTTTGACAGAAAAAAAATGCCGTTGTATGGCTTTGCCAGCAAGCGATTCAAAGCAAAACCTTATTTGTTAATGCTTTGTTGCATGTTCCCATTATTATTGGCCGCTTCATTTACCAACGATTTTAAAGAAACCTATCCCCTCTTCAATGATTGGGGCTTTAGTCTGGTAAATCAACTGCCGAATTGGATCAGCGTGGTGATCTTCGAATTCTGTTACGGGCTTAATTTCGTAATGATCGAATTTTTATTCAGAGGATTTATGGTACTGGCTTTTATAGAGATATTGGGAATGGATAGCATTTTGCCCATGGCTACAGTGTATTGTGTCTATCATTTTGGCAAACCAATGGGAGAAGCAATAAGCGCTTTTTTCGGTGCCACAATTTTAGGTGTGGTTGCCTATAATTCGCGCTCTATTTATGGAGGAATACTGATTCACATTGGCATTGCTTTCTTAATGGAGTTGTTGGCCTTTTTACAGAAATGCAATTTCTGATCATATTCTATAACAAACGCCCTGTATCGCTAACTCCGTGTTTTCAAAAACTGCCGATGCTTCCGCATGAAATTCTTCCAGCGTTTCATATTTAGAAGAAAAATGGCCTATCAATAATCTTTTTGCTGCGGCTTTATATGCGATGGCTGCAGCTTGTATTGTTGTACTATGAAAACGTTCGTCGGCTATTTTTTCTAAATTTTTCAGGTAAGTAGTTTCATGATACAACATATCTACTCCTTTTATTTTTTCAACAATGGTTTCATCGTATTTAGTATCGGCACAATAAGCATAGCTTTTAGCAGGCGTTGCAGGAAACGTTACTTCTTCATTGGGGATGATCGTTCCTTTTTTGGTAATATAATCTTCTCCTTGTTGAAGCTTTTCATAATAGCTGGCAGGTATTTCGTAAGCCTTTGTTCTTTCGCTATCTATTTTTCTCGGATGTTTTTTTTCTCTGAATAAAAAACCCCAGCATTCAATTTTATGTTGTACTGCAAAACAATGAACGGTGACCCTTTTATCATCCGTTATCAATCCTTCCTTTACAAGATCATGAAAATACAATTTAAAAGAAAGCTGTCCGTCCACCACATTCAAATGAATGTCGATGATGTCTTTTAACGGTGCAGGCGCATAAATGTGCAGATCCTGTGTTCTACCCAAAAGACTAAGACTATTCAATAAACCTATTAAACCAAAATAATGATCTCCATGCAAATGAGAAATAAAAATATGGTTGATCTTACTACGACGGATCTTGTACTTAGACATCTGCATTTGTGTTCCTTCGCCACAATCAATTAAGTAACTCGTATCAAATGTCTGTAAGATCTGAGCAGTAGGGTTTCTATCAAAAGCAGGTATTGCAGAATTATTTCCAAGTATAGTGAGTGCGAGCATTTTTAATTGATAATGGGTTAATGATAATAGATAAATTTATGCTGATCGATAACTGAATTATCAATTTGCCTATTATCAATTATTCATTAAAAAGTTCTCTTTCAATTTCTTCCATTTGCAGGATATCCCATGCTTCGCTTTCTGTAGGCGTTACATTCATCACATCCAGCAATTCTTCTTTTTCCAGTATCTCTTCTATCGCATCACTCAATTCACAAATCACAAAAGATGCATCCTGCTCATAAAATTGCTGTTGAAGATCGGCTATTTTATGGGCACTTTCTTCATCAATTATTTGAACATCAGTCATTTTTAAAATAATATGCCGTATGTCTTTTTGCAGGTAAGTAAGCAATAAAATGCTCAATTCTTCTGTCATATTAGCAGAAAGCTGCGACTCCTGTGGCTTAATAACAGTAAATTTCTCTTTGGTATCTATTTTGACATTCATAAGTTAGGGTTTGAAGTTGAAAACCGATGTTCTTTGTAAAGTAAAGAAAAAATTGAATTCATTGTTACGGAATCTGGAAGTTTTGCAGGCATCAAAAAGATATTGGGTACCTCGGGGCTGCACTAATATTCGCTTTCCGGTCTTATATTTATAACAAGTCTTTATACCTAAACTTTAACTTTTTAACATATGAACATTCCCCTTCTGCTACAAACTTTATCTTCAAAATAATCGTTATTATTGTATAAGCTAAACTCAAATAACATGGACAACAATTTTTCAGCACAAGTAAAAGAAATAATTTCTTATAGCAGGGAAGAAGCTTTGAGATTGGGCAATGATTTTATTGGCACGGAACATTTAGTGCTGGGATTGATTCGCGATGAAGAAAACACCGCCATCAAAATATTAAAATCTTTAAACATTGATCTGCACGAACTACGCAAAGAAATTGAAGTGGCAGTAAAAGATAAGACAGGAAAAAATATTGCTAACATTAATTCATTGCCGCTTACAAAGCAGGCAGAGAAGGTGATACGCATTACTGTGCTCGAAGCTAAAGCGAGTAAAAGCGCTGTGGTTGAGAGCGAACATTTAATGTTATCTATCTTAAAAAACAAAGAAAATATCGCAACACAAATTTTAAACCAATTTGATGTTGATTATGATGTATTCAAAAATGAATTGGGCTTTGTAACAAGCACACCTCCTGCAGCAGAATTTTCTGAAGAAAATGAAGACGATTTTGATGAAGAAAGAAAACAATACGGCTCTCAACAAAAAGCACAACGTGGTGGTGCTAATGCACCAAAAACAAAAACGCCGGTGCTCGATAATTTTGGTAGAGATATCACACGTTTGGCAGAAAGCGGTTCTTTAGATCCGATCGTTGGCAGAGAGACAGAAATTGAAAGAGTATCTCAGATATTGAGCCGCCGTAAAAAGAACAACCCTATTTTGATTGGTGAACCAGGTGTGGGTAAAACCGCTATCGTAGAAGGTTTGGCATTAAGAATAGTACAGCGGAAAGTGAGCAGGGTTCTGTTTGATAAAAGAGTGGTATCGTTAGATTTGGCTGCATTGGTTGCCGGTACAAAATACCGTGGCCAGTTTGAAGAAAGAATGAAAGCGATCATGAATGAATTGGAAAAAAACAGAGATGTTATTTTATTCATTGATGAGATCCATACGATCGTAGGCGCCGGTGGTGCCAGCGGATCTTTGGATGCATCAAATATCTTTAAGCCGGCTTTAGCCAGAGGTGAATTGCAATGTATCGGTGCCTCTACTTTGGATGAATACAGAATGCATATTGAAAAAGATGGTGCCTTAGATCGTCGTTTTCAAAAAGTAATCGTAGATCAACCTTCTGTAGAAGAAACCATTCAGATCTTAACAAATATTAAAAGCAAATACGAAGATTATCATAATGTAACGTACAGCGAACAAGCTATTGACGCTTGTGTTAAATTAAGCGAACGTTATATGACGGATAAGTTATTGCCAGACAAAGCCATTGATGTAATGGATGAGGTTGGGGCAAGAAAACATATCAAGAACATCAATGTTCCTAATGAAGTGATCGAACTTGAAAAAAAGATCGATGAAATAAAATTAGAAAAGAACAAAGTTGTTAAAAGTCAACGTTTCGAGGAAGCCGCTTCATTAAGGGATTCTGAAAAACGTTTACAGGAAGAATTGGAAAAAGCTAAACATGATTGGGAAGAAGAAAGTAAAAATAAACGCTTCCCGATTGAGGAAGAAGATATTGCAGAAGTGATCAGTATGATGACTGGCATCCCGGTTAAACGTATGGTACAGGAAGAAACAGAGAAATTGCGCCGCATGGCAGATGACCTGAAAGATGCAGTAGTTGGGCAGACAGAAGCGATACAAAAAGTAGTAAAAGCTATTCAGCGTAATCGTGTAGGATTAAAAGATCCTAAAAAACCAATTGGTACATTTATATTCCTTGGACCTACGGGTGTTGGTAAAACAGAGCTGGCAAGGTCATTGGCAAGGTATATGTTCGATAATGAAGATTCTTTGATCAGGATCGACATGAGTGAATACATGGAAAAATTCACTGTCAGTCGTTTGATCGGTGCGCCTCCGGGATATGTAGGATATGAAGAAGGCGGACAGCTAACAGAAAGGGTTAGACGCAAACCATACAGTGTTATATTGTTGGATGAAATTGAAAAAGCACATCCCGATATCTATAATATATTATTACAGGTATTAGATGATGGCCAGTTAACAGACGGTTTAGGCAGAAAGATCGATTTCAAGAATACGCTTATTATTATGACCTCAAATATCGGGGCCCGTCAGTTGAAAGACTTCGGTGATGGTGTTGGTTTCGCTACCGCTGCAAGACAATTAAACTCTGACGAAAATAATAAAGCGGTTATTGAAAAAGCTTTAAAACGTACATTCAGTCCTGAGTTTTTGAACAGGATCGATGATGTGATCATCTTCAATTCATTAGACAGACAAAATATCTTTGAAATAATAGATATTCTAATGAGGGGCGTGATGAAACGTTTGGTTAACCTTGGTTTCGGAATGGAACTCACAGAAGAGGCAAAGAATTTTATTGCTGATAAAGGATATGATTCTCAATTCGGCGCAAGGCCATTACACAGGGCTATTCAAAAATACCTTGAAGATCCGCTAGCAGAAGAGATATTAAACATGCATGTAAAAAATGGAGACATTTTAATTGCAGATCTTGATAAAGAGACGGAAAAAATAAAATTCACTTTAAAAGAAGGTGAAAAAAAGAAAGGTACCAAGTCCGCTGAAGCTTAATCAATATAACAAGAGTTATACACCCATTCTGACTATTCAGAATGGGTTTTTCTTTTTGAGGGATGGAATTTTTATTTGATTTTTGTAACAATGAAAAAAAGCATCATAACCATTGATGGTTTTTCCTCTTGCGGAAAAAGCACGTTAGCAAAACAGCTTGCCAAAAAGTTAGGCTATGTGTATATTGATAGCGGCGCTATGTATCGTGCCATTACTTTATATTTTCTCCGTAATCATATTGATTATACAGATTCGCAACAAGTGATACACGCATTGGCTGATATCACTATTGAGTTTCACACCAATGAAGTATCGCAACAATCTGAGATATACCTCAATGAAGAAAATGTGGAATACCTGATCAGGGATATGATCATAGCTGATAAAGTAAGTGAGGTGGCAGCAATTAAAGAAGTAAGAGAATTTGCAGTGGCCCAGCAACGGTTAATGGGAAAAAAGAAAGGTATTGTTATGGATGGCCGTGATATTGGTACTACCGTGTTTCCGAATGCTCAGCTGAAAATTTTCATGACGGCAGATAGTGCGGTAAGGGTTGAAAGAAGATTTAGAGAGCTGTATCAAAAGAACCCGAATATAACTATCGAAGAAGTAAAGAATAATCTTGAAATGCGGGATTATATCGATTCTAACAGGGAGATAAGTCCGTTACGTAAAGCCGATGATGCTATTGTATTAGACAATACAAATCTTAGCATGGAGCAGCAATTAAAATTTGCTGAGACTATTTTAAACGAAAAGATAGAAGAATCGCTTTAGGATTTCCCATTCCTTACACAAAATTTTCCGTGTGTTCATCTCATTAAAAAAGCCCTCCAAAATTGAAGGGCTTTTAATATTATAAGATAGGTCTGTCTTATTGTTTTTTCTTGTTCTGTCTGCGGTTCGGGAAAAGGTTACCTTCTTTAAATCCAGGTCCTTCCTGTGGCCCTATGAAAGTTTGTGCGCAACGGAAACCAATAGAGCTTGAAGATTGATCTTCATCCAAGAAACGACGAGCACCAGGTGATAACCAGTAAGGCCTATCGTTCCAGCTTCCGCCTTTGTATACTCTTGATTTATCGCTGATCAAAGTTGTAACACCTGTTTGGTATGACGAAACGCCTGTAGAATCACCATCCATATATCCAAGTCCGTTATTGTGTTGGTAGTTACGGCGATTTTTTGTGTCATCATCACTAATATCAACTCTTTTTAGATGTCCTGTGCTGCTATCTCTTTCATATTCGCCAGTGCCATTTTTATATAGCTTAGTAAATTTATTACCACGGAAATAGTTAAAATCAGATGCATCAGAAGGAGTCAATGGTCTGTACACATCGGCAACCCATTCGCTAACGTTACCGCACATGTTATATAATCCAAATGCATTAGGGAAGAAAGATTTAACATCGGCGGCTATTGGAGAACGGTCATTTAAACCACCTGCAACACCCATGTTATCACCGCTACCGCGTTTGAAGTTCGCTAAGAACGCACCTTGCCAGTTACCTCTTCTATTATCGCGTAATCCGTTAGGATTTTTGCTCCAAGAGTATATTTGTTGGTTAGATTCTAACTCTTCGCCACGTTTCCCATTTTCAGATTTACGAGGAGCAGGGTTTTGTGCAACTAAACCGTAAGCAGCATATTCCCATTCAGCTTCTGTTGGTAAACGGTATCCCATATTTAAAATACCATCTTCCATTTTCACAACCTTTCTAGGTTTTCCGCTAACATCTTTAAGATTGCTTTTTTTAGGATTTGTTTTGCCTTGAATTTGATCAGGCGCAGCTAAGTATGTATCTAATGCGAACGAATTATCAGCACCGCCGCCCTTCATTTCTTTCTTTGTAAAGTCTTTTTTAAGATACCCGGCTTGTTCAAGCTTCAATTCGTTCACCCTGTCTGTTCTCCAAAGACAAAAATCACGAGCTTGTAACCAGCTAACGCCCACTACAGGATAAAAATTATATGCAGGAAAACGGAAATAGTATTCCACGTATGGTTCGTTGTAGGCCAATTCTTCGCGCCAGCAAAGCGTATCTGGTAATGCTCTTGCCATCACTGCAGAATCTGCGCTAAAAGTATTTTCTAACCAGTAAGTATACTCGCGATAGTGAACATTTGCTACTTCAGTTTCATCTATAAAGAACGAAGGAACCGTAATACGCTTTGGAACATTATTCCAATCACTCATAACATCTTCATCCTTAGCGCCCATCATAAATGTTCCACCTTCAACAAAAACCAAACCTGGTCCCGCTTTTGGATATTTTACGTTAGCAACATGGAAGTTACCCATTTTCTTATCGTCATACTTCCAGCCAGTCACTGATGAAGTACCAGATTTATTGCTTGTACAAGCACTTAAGGAAATAGCTGTAACTGCCAGGATAAATAAGTTTTTACCGGAGAATACATTTTGCATGAGCATATCGTTTTTGCTAGTTAGTTAACTAAAAAATAGCCTTCTTATTGTTTTAAAAGAAAGGAATGTGGCTGCGAATATAAATACTTTCTACAATATACACCAATTTTGACGACTATTTATTTTTACGGCTGCCTATTTTTGTTAAAATAGAGGCCTAGAACAGCGAAAAAAGGTTTTTCAGACTCTGTCAAACACATTCAGCAAACAATATAAATTATAATGTTAGAATCAGGCATGCCATTTTATATTTTTTTTACTTTTTTAACTATTAGTTATAACTTTGCTAACTTCTTTATATTGCCTTTGATTTGCTTGCGTAATATTAAATTAGAAACTAAAAACATTCGTGTATTGAGTTGATCTCTACCTAAAAACAAGACAGGAAAGGCATGAAAAAAACAGCTTTTAAAAAACTTGCAGGCTTATTAGCAATAATGGTATGTATAGCTAATGCGGCAAACGCTCAGGATAAAATTAATGTGACAACTTCCGCAGTGCCATTTTTACGTATTTCACCTGATGCTCGTAGTGGTGGTATGGGAGATGTTGCGATTGCTACATCAGCCGACCCGAATGCTGTTTTTTGGAACAGGGCGAAACTTCCGTTTGCTACTGCGCCGATCGGCGTCTCTCTTTCATATACCCCATGGTTCAAAGACCTGGGTATTAATGATGTTTTTCTAGGTTCGGCATCAGGCTATTATCAATTGGATGAAAATCAAACGCTTTCTTTAGGATTCAGGTATTTCAGTTTGGGGAATATTGAATTCACACGTGAAGACGGAACACCGCTTAACTCATATAATCCAAGAGAATACGGACTTGATGTTGGGTACTCCAGAAAATTATCTCCAAAATCAGGTTTAAGTGTTGCGATAAGATATATCAATTCAAAATTGGCAAGTGGCACTTATGGCGGACAAACGTATAAAGCCGCTTCTGCTGTTGCAGGAGATATCTCTTTTTATCACCATGGACTTGATGATGCAGGTGAAGGCTTTAACTGGGGCATTGCTATCAGTAACCTCGGATCGCCGATCAAATATACCAGTGATGCTTCTCAAAAAGATTACTTACCCGCTAATTTAGGTATTGGTGCATCTTACACGCATATTTTTGATGAGGACAGTAAGATCACATTAGCAATTGATATGAATAAATTATTGGTTCCGGCACCACCGTTCATCAGTGATGATTCTCTTACATCTTCTGATAGCGCCGCATTGAATAAGTACCATACACAAGGCGTTGCCAGCAGTTGGTTCAGTTCATTCAGTGGTGGTAATCAATTACAGCTGATCGATATCTCTACAGGTGCTGAATTCTGGTACCAGGATCAGTTCGCTTTCAGGGCCGGTTATTTTTACGAAAACCCTAATAATGGCAATAGAAAATATTTTACTTTAGGCGCAGGCTTGAAATACAATACATTCGGACTTAACTTTTCCTACCTGATACCTTCGGGTAACGGCGTTACAAGATTGCCTTTATCAAATACATTACGCTTTAGTTTGTCGGTAGATTTTGGAACTACAGATGATGATTCGAAATCCCCTTCAACAGAATAATATAAAATACATTTAAAAAAAGCGTCGCAATATATACTGCGACGCTTTTTTGTTTTTATATTGCCGGCCAATTTGAGCCTTCTTTACACTTTAATTCATAATAATGACGCTACGAATAGGATCCGGTGTTGATTACCATCAATTGATCGAAGGCCGCGATTTTTGGCTGGGCGGGGTGAAAATTCCTCACCATAAAGGAGCATTGGGACATAGCGATGCTGATGTCTTACTGCACGCAATATGCGATGCAATGTTGGGTGCTGCCTGTCTTGGTGATATAGGCGTACATTTCCCCGACACCGATGCTTCTTTGAAAAATATAGATAGTAAGATCTTATTAGAAAAAAGTTTTTCACTTATTAAAGCAGCAGGATACAGCATTGTAAACATTGACAGCACCCTTTGTCTGCAGGCTCCAAAAATAAAAGAGTATGTAACTCAAATGCAACAAGTTATAGCCGGCATACTTTCTTTACAAATAAGTGATGTATCTATCAAAGCGACAACAACAGAAAAAATGGGATTTGTGGGCAGAGAAGAAGGCGTGGTAGCCTATGCTACCTTACTTTTGCAAAAAAATAAATAGCACTATTGTTACCTGTTAACCAACATTACTAATACTGAATACATGCAACCAATTACTGTAAAAATTATCAACAAATCGGCAAACCCGCTACCTTCTTACGCTACAGAAGGAGCTGCAGGGATGGATCTAAGAGCTAACCTGGCTGAACCTGTAACTTTACAATCACTTGAACGTACATTGATACCTACGGGTTTATCAATTGAGTTACCTGAAGGATACGAAGCACAGGTTCGCCCAAGAAGCGGCCTTGCTATTAAACAAGGGTTAACCTGTTTAAATACGCCCGGAACAATCGATAGTGATTACAGGGGAGAAATAAAAGTGATACTGATCAATCTCAGCAGTGAAAAGCAAACCATACAACATGGCGATCGCATTGCGCAAATGGTATTGGGTAAGGTTGCGAAGGCTGACCTAATTGAGGTACAGTATTTGACTGATACCCAACGTGGCGAGGGAGGTTTTGGGCATACTGGTAAAATCTAAATACATCTAATGACATTCGGCAAGAAACAAATCAAAAAAATTACATTGCTTTTTTTAGCAGGTTTAGTAAGTCTTACTATTTCTAGTTGCCGTTCTGCGAGAACGATACGATCTGCCCTTAATAAAAGAGATACATCCAATCTGGTTAAAAAACAATCTGCTGAAGATTCAATTCTGACTATCAAAAAAACAATGAGTGCTATTACAAGCAGGCACATTGATTTTAAAACTTTTTCTGCCAAAATAAAAGTTGATTATGAAGATAGCAGAGGTACACAACCTGGCATAACAGCCTACATACGCATTATAAAAGACAGCCTGATATGGGTTTCTATGTACGCAACTGTTTTTAATATTGAAGCTTTCAGGGTTTTAATTACAAAGGATAGTGTGTTTGTGATGGATAGATTAAATAAAGAAGTGCGCCGGCGTTCGTTTGATTATTTACAAGAAACAACAGAAATACCTTTCGATTTTAAAACTTTACAGGACCTGATCATTGGTAATCCTATTTATTTTAATACGCCCATCACTTCTTACAAATTGACTGGCAATAAAATTTTGTTGGCTACTGCCGGGAAATATTTTAAACACCTGTTAACACTTAATAACCAGGATACGCTTGTACTGCATAGCAAGTTGGATGATGTGGATATCAATCGTAACAGGACCGCGGATATCACGTATGATAATTATGAGAACAGAGATGATATTGCCTTTGCTACTTATCGTGAGGTAACTGTTTCAGAAAAAAACAAATTAGATGTAAGGCTCTATTTTAAACAATATGACTTTAACAAGGATTTATCTATCTCCTTTTACATACCGCAAAATTACAAGCGAAAATAAGCGTTAATTATACACAATTGTTAATTATTACAGTGCTGAAATAGCTGGTATAACTGTATTTTTGCCATCTTGTAAACCACACCGATGATCAGGACATTTTTTATTTTATTTGCTGCTGTCTTATTAAGCACTACCGCATTTGCACAAACGAAAGGTGGTGAACAGCAAGAGCTTGAAAGGCAGCGCCAGGAACTAAAAAATGAAATTGATCAGGCACAGCAACAGCTTGATCAGACAAGGCAATCTACCAAGGCCAGCAAACGCGACTATATCATGGCCAGTGAAAATTTAAACAGGCAGGAGCGCGTGCTAAAAAATATAAATAAAGAACTTTCTACCATTGATAATACGATCACCAACTCGCAAAGAGATGTAAGAAGGATGTCTTTTTTATTGGATACGCTAAAACAGGAATATACGAATAGTATGATCTATTCCTACAAAAACAGAAGTAATGTTGATTTTCTAAATTTCATTCTTTCCGCTTCCAGCTTTAATGATGCTGTTAAAAGAATAACCTACTTAAAAAATTACAGAAGCTATCGGGAACTGCAAGGTGAAAACATCATAAGAACACAACAATTATTAAAAACACGCATCGATGAATTAGCTGCCAACAAACAAAAAAAGAGCTCGGTATTAGAAACGCAAAATAAAGAGATCAGTGTACTGGCCGACCAGCAAAAACAAAAAAATGATATTCTGCAAAAATTAAAAGCACAGGGTGTAGATCTTAATAATCAAATTGCAGACAAGCAGAGACAGATGCGAAGAGTGAGTGCTGCTATTGCTGCCGCTATTAAAAAAGCACAGGAAGACGCGAGACGAGAAGCGCTTGTTACTGCCGCCGCAGATAAAGAAAAAGCAAAAAAAGATGCAGAAGCCGCTAGAAAATTAGCTGCAGAAAATCCAACCACCACCACCACTACTACTGTTGTAACAAAACCGATCAAGGCAAAACCGGAACCCGTAAAACAGGTGAGTGTTTTGTTGAACTCAACAAACATTGTTACAAATACCAGCTTTGAAAAAAACAGGGGCTACCTGCCATGGCCTGTTGACAGAGGTTCAGTGCTAATGCATTACGGTAATAATAATGTAGGTAAGTTGGTCATGAATGTTTCCTGTATATCGATTGGTTCGGATATCGGCACTCCGGTTAAATCTGTATTTGACGGCGTGATCTCTGCTGTTAAAAATGCAGACGATGTAATGATCGTGATCATTCAACATGGTAAATATTTTAGTACCTATACTAATATTGGAAAAGTCTCCGTCCAAAAAGGACAGGTCGTTAAAACCGGACAGGTAATTGGTGAAGTGCAGGCCAACGATGATGGTGTAGGCGCATTGGATTTTTATATCAGCACAGAGACAGCGGATCTTAATCCTGAACAATGGTTAAGGCGGAGATAATTATTTGATCAGGCGATGATATAATTGTTCGTATTGTGGAACAATATTCTGTATATCAAACTTCTTAGCCTGCGCTAGCGCATTTGCTTTAAATTGTTTAGTGGTTGCTTCGTCTTTGAAAATTGCCAACGCATTTTTACACATATCTTCTATATCTCCCACATTGCTCATGTATCCTGAATAACCGTTGATATTTATTTCGGGCAAACCGCCTGCATTAGTAGATATTACCGGCACTTCTGCTGCCATTGCTTCCAACGCTGCCAATCCAAAGCTTTCGTATTCACTTGGTAAAATAAACAGGTCTGCGATCGGTAAAATATCTTCCATCTGCTCCTGCTTGCCTAAAAATTTAATACTTTCCAACGCAACACAATCACGGCAGATCGATTCTACATAGGGCCTTTCCGGGCCGTCTCCCAATAATAATAACCTGGAAGGCATTTGTTCGTTGATCAATAAAAAAGTCCTTACCACATCATCTACCCTTTTCACTTTTCTAAAGTTAGAAGCATGCACAATTATTTTCTCTCCTTTTGGCGCGATCAGCTTTTTAAAAGCATCTACGGGTTTTTTATTAAAACGTTTTACATCTACAAAATTGTAAATCACTTCAATTTCTTTTTCGATCACAAAATTCTTGTATGTTTCGTCTCTTAGGTTTTGCGACACGGCTGTTAATATATCACTCTCATTCATAGAGAATGTTACTACCGGGCTATACGTTTTATCCCTTCCCACTAAAGTAATATCGGTTCCATGCAAGGTTGTAATTACAGGAATAAATTTGCCTTGCTTCGCTAATATTTGTTTAGCCATATAAGCAGCAGATGCGTGAGGAATGGCATAATGCACGTGTAATAACTGAATGTTATGGTTGATTACAACATCTACCATCGCACTTGCCAAAGCTGTTTCGTATGGAGGAAAATCAAACAGCGGATACTCGGGCACCCTTACTTCATGGTAAAATATATTAGCATGAAAACCACCTAATCTCACCGGTTGCTGGTAAGTAATAAAGTGAATATTATGACCATTATCCGCTAATGCTTTACCTAATTCTGTTGCCAGTACACCACTACCACCAAAAGTAGGGTAACACACAATGGCTATATTCATTATTATATATTAAAGAGTTGAAATATTAAATTGATATTTATCGATGCAATTTACCTATTTCTTTTTTGATTTCAGAATACCAAACTGTTATATATAAAATTGGTAAGTTTGTAAAAACAATACCTATGCGAAAAGCAGTAACCATTTTTGTTCTAATCATACTATTTACTAGCATTGGTTTCCTCTATTACAGGTATTATTTTGTATTTGGAGAAGGAGTTAAATCCGGGCAGCTAAATTACCTTGTAAAAAAAGGATATGTATTTAAAACCTACGAAGGCAAGTTGATACAGCAGGGATTTCGCTCCGAAACAATGGGCTCGATAGAATCTTATACATTCGAATTTTCAGTAACAGATGAAAGTGTTGCGCAAAAATTGATGTCCAATAGCGGCAAGGAATTTGACCTGCACTATAAAGAATACATCGGCACTTTGCCTTGGCGGGGAGTAACTCCCTTTATTGTAGATAGCATTATCGCTATGAAAGAGGTGGCAAGGTAGGGCCGCCAATTAAACGGCTAACAATAAAAATATGACCGGCTTTTTATGAAAGTCGGTTTTTTCTTTTTTCCAATCGTCAACTCTTTTTGTTTTTACGTACTCGTTGACTGATGTCAGCTCTGCCGCAATACATAGTTTTGTAGATGGCTTGCAGGTTTTTAATAATACTTCCAGCAATTGATTGTTACGATAGGGTGTTTCAATAAAGATCTGCGTACTATTCTTTCTTTGAGATTCGATCTCTAATTCTTTGATCGTTTTTACCCTTTCGCCATTATCGATCGGCAAATAACCAACAAATTGAAATTGTTGTCCGTTCATTCCGCTCGCCATTAAAGCTAGTAAGATCGAGCTCGGGCCAACCAGGGGCTTCACCACCGCGTTCATTTGCTGCGCCATATCAATTAATATTTGTCCGGGGTCAGCAATACCCGGACAACCCGCTTCACTGACGATCGCTATATTTTTGCCTTCTGTTATTCTTTGCCTGAAAATATTTTTTTGTTCATCTTCTGCTTTGTGAATAGTATGCCACTCATAATCATCAATGATCATTTCTTTGTAGATACTTTTAAAAAAACGCCTGGCGGTACGTTCATTTTCTGCAAAGATCACCTGGCAATCTTTTATAGCATCAATGATATATAAAGGAATGGTCTGCGTAGCCGCTTCATCTAAAACACATGGAACTAAATAAACAATACTACTCATACAAATTATTTATGGCTATGATTTGAGAAACGCGCCTTTTTTATCATGCAAACTCAATGTTGATGCGATCACAGCATAGCTTGGCGCTAATATCCAACCCACTATTAAGAATAGATGCATCATGTAGAAAACGATTCCATTGCCGATTGCCAGTCCCTGGTGTTTACTAATAAATGCAGCACTTTGAGAAGGAGACATTTTTTTTCTTTCGCAACTATAATCCAGCATAGAAAAACCGAGGTAATAACATTCTACAAAAAATGCGAGTACCACTGTAGCCAAGCCAATGATGGGTATAAATGATAATATTAAGATGCTTAAGGAATAGACAGTCTGCCATGCCATATTACGAAGCGCTATACTAATACCGCGAAATATATCTGTAAAGAATTGCCTGAAACTAAAAGGATATTCCCTGCCCTCGATGATCGCTTCTGTTTTGCCATTTAGATAAACAAATACAGGTGAGCCGACAATGAGAAATAAATATTTAAAAAGAGAAAAGTAAAAAAAGAAAAACACCAGTTGAACAGCCACTCTTACGATAACGAATAACAATCCCCATACACTTTCTTTATTATTCATGAACCATGATCCAATGCCTGTTTCGGTTAACCCGTATTCAATAACACCTTTAGAGGTGATCCAAAAAAAATGCATGCTGGCAAAAAAAAGTGCTGCATATAAAATACCCGGGATAATGATCCACTTCCACAACCGGTTATCAACGATGAACTGGTGAGCCTTTACATAAGATCGTATCGCTATAATGATGTCTTTAAGCATATCGTTTCGCAATTATAACCGCAACTTTTAATACATTAGCAGCTAAAATACAAATAAGTTGAAGAAGTTAACCATTGATTTTTACAACCGAAAAGATGTACGGCAAATTGCGCGGGAATTATTGGGCAAAATAATAGTAACAAAAATTGATGGACATACAACCAGTGGCCGGATCGTGGAAACAGAAGCCTACATAGCGATAACGGACCAGGCATCGCATACGTTCGGTGGTAAACGCACTGCCCGCAACGAGCACATGTATGGCGCTGCCGGGACATCTTATGTTTATATCTGTTATGGCATGCATCATTTATTTAACGTAGTTACTAATGAAATAGAAACGCCCGATGCCGTTTTAATAAGAGGTGTAGAACCTGTTAAAGGAATTAACACCATGTTCGACCGGAGTGGTAAATTAAAATTAGACAATACGATTTCAAAAGGCCCGGGCAATGCGGCCAAAGTTTTGGGTATAAATAAACAGCACTCAGGATTAAACTTATTAGGCAATAAAATATTTATTGAAGATGACGGGTTTGTAGTAGATGACAAACAAATAGGGATCAGTAAACGTATCGGCGTAGAAGGCGCAGGCAAAGCGGCTTTATTGCCTTATAGGTTTTATATCAAAGGCAACAAGTATGTAAGTGGAACCCCTAATAAATAATTATTTAACCAATTTAAAAGGTACGATCTTTTTTATTTCTGCTAAGCATCTTGCACCCATAGAAATTGAATCTATTTTGCCGGAACCAATTTCTTTTCCATCATAGTTGATAGATGAACAGGTGTCTTTATCAAGGTGCATATCTTTTGCCGTTGAAACTGAATCAATTCCTCGGGCATAACTAAAATCTTTTTCGCATAAAAGAATGGTGTTATTTTTCAAAAAGGAATATGTCATTCTACATTGCCCGACACAGCCATATGCAGTGAATGTTATCTTTTTTATTTCTCCATTTTCATAGTAAGCCATTCCCTGGTTACCTTCTGTCCCATCATCGCCTAGAGAAAAGCTATACGTGTTAGAATCAATTTTTATGAGATCGATAGCCTCGGGTACGGCTTTTTTTATTGAGTCGATTGGCTTTGTAAGCATGGGTGTGTCCTTAGCGGCATACTCATTTTTTATAGCCGAATCGACAACAATGGTCGTTGAATTGGCCCTGTTTCCACAAGAATATAATATGATCCCGCTCACGAATAGAGCTATCAATAAAATTCGCATGATCATTTTTTAGATTATTTAAATTTTCCAACAAGATTATAAGAGTCATCCACAAACTGTAACAATAATTTTTTGGACAAATGCCCATCAACAATAATGGTGTTCCAATGTTTTTTGTTCATGTGATAACCGGGCAAAACATTTTCAGGGTATTCTTCTCTTAATTCGACAGCATGATCAGGATCGCATTTTACATTGAATTGTAATGGCGCTGCATCCAGCGATGCTAACAAGAAGATCTTATTGTTTACTTTAAAGACCAGGGTTTCTTTGCCAAATGGAAAGCCTTCTGTCACCAAAGGCTTTTTTACAATATATTCTCTTAATTCTTCGATATTCATTTTTCTGCGATTATATGAACGTCTATTTTCTGCAGTTCTTTCAGTTGATACAAAACCTCTGTAAGCCTGTTTTTGGGGATGCCGGTTTTGATCACACAAAACAATTGTGTTTCCTGACTGATGATCGTGCAACTATATTGTTTCAATATCATCATCACTTCATTCATCTTTGTATAATCGAACTGAATGGCATATTTTATTTCAACCTGCTTTTGAATAATCGGTGTTACCTGTAATGCAAGTGCCGTAACAGTTTTATACGAATTAATTAATCCCGGAACACCTAATAAGGCACCGCCGAAATAGCGGATAACTATCACTGCAACATTAGTTACTTCTTTACTATCCAGCTGACCAAGAATAGGTTTACCTGCAGAACCAGAAGGCTCGCCATCATCATTTACCCTAAAATTGTTTCCATCAGTGCCAATGCGATATGCAAAACAATGATGCTCAGCTTTAGGATGCTCTTTTTTTAATTGCTGCAAATATTTTTTAAAATCCTCAACTGATTCGATCGGGTAGACATATGCAATGAATTTACTACCGCGATCCTTATATTCTGCAGTACCCGGCTTATCGATCGTAAAGTAAAAATCTTTCTCTTGCGTGATCATTGATTCATTTTTTTACTTTGATTGATATAATAATTAATAGTGTCATTTAGTATCTTTTCCTGATGCAGTAGTTTTTCATTTTTAAAATGCGGGGCATTGATGCCGTTTTCAATTACCACATCCTTATTGGTGATTGTTCTTATTTCATCCCAATGATTACTATCAATAAAACTTTGTGCAATTTTTGCTCCGCCCTCCACTATTACACTTTGAATTTTTAATTCGTACAAAGCTTTTACTACTTCAGAAATAGTATTATTGGCTAGTTTATAATACGAAAGATGTTCACCCTGTTCTTGTTTGATCTTATTAAAAACGATTGTATTCGCCTCTTTATTAAAAACACGTAATGAAGATGGTAATTTTAAATCCATATCAATTATTAAACGTATCGGGTTATTGCCTTGCCAAAGTCTTGTTGTTAAAGATGGGTCATCATGCAGTGCAGTATTGGTACCGATCAGAATAGCCACTTCTTCGCTTCGCCATTTATGTACCAATCGATTTGTTTCTTCATTACTAATAAGCACTCTTGAAAGATCAGCATTGGCAATTTTATGATCATTGCTTTGTGCCCATTTTAAAATTATGTACGGTCGTTTCTGTTCGTGAAAAGTAAAAAAACGTTTGTTCAATTCCCGGCATTCTTTTTCTAACACACCAACCATTACATTTACTCCCGCGGCTTTTAGGTTTTCTATTCCCCTGCCGTCAACTTCTTCATAACTATCCCTGCAGCCAACTATTACTTTCGGTATTTTTTTTACGATGATCAATTCCGAGCAGGGCGGTGTTTTGCCATAATGAGCACAGGGTTCAAGTGATACATATAAAGTGCTTTTTTCGATTAGATAGATATCCGCCTGATTGACACTATTGATGCAATTGACTTCTGCATGCGCTTCACCGTATTTTTTATGATAGCCTTCTCCGATGATACGTTCTTCATACACCAATATGGCGCCAACCATTGGATTAGGCGCTACATTGCCTACTCCTAATTTTGCCAGTTCAAGGCAGCGCTGCATGTATGTTTGGTCTGTTATCATTGAGAATCATCAAAAATAAACCCTAAAAAGTAAAAAACAGTAAGTTTGTATAAATGACACTAAAAGAGGTTTACAGGAAAATATTGGAGCAGGCACAAAGCATCTATTCTTTGAGCGAGGCTACCACTATAACAGATTGGATATTTGAAAATGTGGCAGATATCCAAAAAGCAGATGTAATTAAAACGCCGAATCTCGAATTATCACAACCGATACTGGAAGAATTAGATAACCGGCTTCACCAGTTATTATTGCATAAACCCATTCAATACATTTTAGGCGAAGCCTGGTTCTACGATATGAAATTGAAAGTGGATGAACATGTATTGATACCAAGGCCGGAAACCGAAGAACTGATTAGCATGATCATAACGAATCATGAAGAAAGCGTTTACCTGAAAATATTAGATATCGGTACGGGAAGTGGCTGTATTCCCATCGCAATAAAAAAACATTTGCCTGCAGCTATTATCACTTCGATAGATGTTAGCGAAGGCGCTATATTAGTAGCCAAAGAAAATGCGGCCATTCAGGAAACGCCGGTCGAATTTATTCACTCTGATTTTTTGGATGAAAATAGCTGGCATAATTTCCCGACATTTGACGTGATCGTTAGTAACCCCCCCTATATTCCTTTACACGAAAAAGAAAAGATGGATACAAATGTTACTGCTTTTGAACCACACCTCGCTCTATTTGTACCTGATAACGATCCTTTATTATTCTATAGAAAGATAGCCCTGTTCGGAAAAACACATTTGAATATTGAAGGCAAGATTTATTTAGAAACGCATGAAGATCATGCAAAAGAAACCGCAGCTCTTTTTACTACATTAAAGTATGAGTATGTAATTATCAAAGAAGATATGTTTGGAAAAGAAAGAATGGTGATCGCTTATTAACGTCGTAAATATCAATATACTTCTTTATCGTAGCAACGTGATGGGGCTACACATAAGATATTGGGTAATTTTACACTTATCTCTACTTTGTTAATTTTATTTATATCATCGCAGTAATGAAAGTATAAAGTATTTTGATACAATTTGTAAGGAAGTTCACAAGGCAAATTTAGATTATAGGTAGCTACAAGTTTGTTCTTTCTATCAAAGAAAAGAATCCTGCTATTTCCATGATAAACAATGGCTGCTTGTACCTTCAAAAATTCTTTTACAACAAAGTATTTCGATATGCCCATACTATCCGTGATTGTTCCTATATATGTTCGTTGAGAAATATCTTTTCCTGACTTTTTCGTAACTGTTTTACCAATTTTCAAAGAAATTAAAACATCATTAAAATCTTCCAATGATTGGCTATGCGCAATTTCGCAAACTATAAAAAAGAAAAAAATACAGGTAAGGATTTTCATTGCTAGGGAGGGGGATTTAATTATCGCTGCCGCTAACCGTAGCAGAAGTAGTAGCTCCTAATTTCCTCGCAACTTTCATTACTTTAACAATTACGCCCCATTGTGACACAGAATCTGCGTTGATAACTACAGCAGGTTTTACACTATCACCTTCGTTGATATATTTTCTTAGTGCCGATTCAAGAGAATCCATTGCTACTTTAGTAGCGCCTACATAAACATTTTTATCTTTATCAACGCTTACTACAACACTCTGTTTGGTTTTGGTATCACTCTTTGCCCTGGGCACACTCATTTTTATTACATTAGGATTGGCTAATGTAGAGATCATTAAAAAGAACATTAAAAGAATAAACAAAATATCATTCAACGGACCTGCGTCTACTTCCGAATGGTTATCTCTTAAAGGTTTCCTTAGTCCCATGTTGCTGCAAATATTGAAGTGAGCTCCGAAAATTTTCGGGTAATAGGTTAATTAAATACCGGTGATAAAACTATTTTGTTGGTTCCTGTAAAATATCAATGAATTCTGAGCTGGCGGCTTCCATCCTGTTGGCCGTTTTGTTTATCTGTGTATCCAAATAACTATAGCCCAGATACGCCAGCATACCAATGATCAATCCGCTTGCTGAGGTGATCAATTTTATGTACATCGCATCCGCGATCTGACTTACAGATGGATTGCTAATAGTAGCGAATTCTTTCAGTAATAATACCAATCCCACGATCGTACCTACAAAACCAAACAGTGGCGCAATGCGTGATATAACTGATAAAATGGAAAGATTTTTTTCCATTTTATACATTTCCAGCTTACCTACATTTTCCATGCTTGTTTCAATCGCATCAATAGGTTTGCCTATTCTTTGTATGCCTTTTTCGATCATCCTTGCTACCGGGCTATCAGTATTCTTTGCCAGGCTTTTTGCGGCTGCTACATTGCCATTGGTAATATTATCACGGATCATGTTCATGAAGCTATCTTCAATTTTACTTGCCTTACGGATAGCCAGTAGACGTTCAATAAAAAAGAAAACCGCTAATAAAAATAAGATGCCCAACGGGATCATTAACGGACCACCCTTGGCAAGCAATCCCCATAACGATTCTGTTTGTACGGTTGCTTTTGCTGCAGTTCCTGTGGTATCGACCTGTAATAAAATATCAAACATGCTATTAAAATTTATGAACAAATGTAATTGTTTAAAGGTATAAGTTATAACATAAAATCTATATGCAAAATACATTTTCTAGACACATAAAAATGTTAATCTTACGCTCATATTGTGCAAATAAAAATGCCGCAAAATTGCGGCATTTTTATTATATCCATTAGCTATACTTAATGTTTGTCCATCTGTTGCATGGCCATTATCTGGCGCATTGTTTTTTCCATGCCTTCGCTACTGCCATCCAAAAATATCACGTTGCCTTTTCCGAGTTCTGCGAAATTTTTGATCGCTTCTGTCCACATACTGAATAAGATTACATTGGTATCGAGATTCGCCTGTTTCATTTGTTCTGCTGCCTGGCTCATACCTTTCGCTACTTCTTCACGGAACAAAGCAACCCCTTGTCCGCGTAATTGCGCTGCTAATCTTTCTGCTTCTGCAGCAATCTTTATTGAATTCCCCTCTGCCTCTGCAGCTTTTGTCTTTGTAATTAATAGAGCCTGCCCTTCATTTTCAGCAGCTGCTTTCAAATTATTAGAAGCAACTACTTTGCTCATGCTTTGAATGATCGCTTCATCAAAAGTAATATCATTGATCTGCAGATCCTGCAAATGATAACCCCAGCCTTCTAATGTAAGGTCAACCTGTTCTTTTACATTCTCAACAATATCCCTGCGTACATTCAATACTTCGGCTTGCTTTTTTGTTGATACGAATGCCCTGATACTTCCTTCTACCGTACGTATCAATGCCTGCATCAGGTCTTTTTCACTAATAAATTTGAAGGCAACATTTTTGATCGTCTCTTCATTTACATTTAATACCGAATACAATAACATCGATTTAAAGTAAACATTTGCCTGATCTACTGTTACTGCCTGGAATTCTAATTCTACAGAGCGATTTTGAATACTTACTCTTTTATAGATCTGATCCAGCATTGGTATCTTGAAATTCAATCCCGGCATTTTTATGCTGTGGTATTTTCCCAATCGTACGATCACTGCGATCGTCCCCTGGTTGACCGTAAATAATCCGCCAAGGATGATCAATACAATGGGTATCGTCCACCAAAATTCTCTTAATAAGTCCATGATTATAAATTTTGTGGAAGGTACAGATTTTTATATCGCCAACCATTTACTAATTATTAACCTTTTGATTTTCTTATGTTTTCTCTTCCCATATCATGCTTAGATGCACGATCGTTTCTGCAGCTTTGGCCATATCTTTTGTGCCGATCCATTCTAATTTGCTATGGATATTTTGCATACCAGTGAAAATATTCGGACAAGGTAATCCCATATAACTTAGCCTGCTTCCATCTGTACCACCACGAATACTTTCTTTTTTTATTAGTAGCCCGGCTCTTTTAATTGCTTCTTCCGCGTAAGCAACAACCTGTGGATGTTGATCTAATATTTCTTTCATATTGCGATACTGTTCCTGTGTAGTATACTCCATTGTTGCGCCCGGAAATTTATTTACTACATCAATCGCAAGCGCTTTCAATCTTTCATGGTGTTTTTGTAATCCGGTTACTGTAAAATCCCTTACAATGAATTGTATAGTTGCTTTTTCAGCAATACCATTCATTCCAACAGGATGTACAAATCCTTGTCTCAACGCTGTTGTTTCCGGACTCCATTCATTTTTCGGCAAGGCATCTAAAATTGCACCGGCTACTTTTAATGCATTTACTAATTTATTTTTTGCATACCCCGGATGAACAATGACACCATGAATAATAATATTGGCAGCATCAGCGCTAAATGTTTCATCTTCCAAACTTCCCGCTTCGCCTCCATCCAATGTATAACCAAACTCGGCTCCAAGTTTTTGCATATCTATTTTAGCCGTGCCTTGTCCTACTTCTTCATCCGGTGTAAAAACAATTTTTATATCGCCATGTTTAATAGCAGGGTTTTTCACCAAATAAATTGCAGCTTGCATAATGGCAGCCACGCCACTTTTATCATCAGCACCTAATAGTGTTAGTCCACTTGCGGTAATGATATCATGCCCGATATGTTCCTGCAGGTATGGCCACTTACTTATTTTTAAAATTTGCGAGGTGTCATCCGGCAATATTATATCCCTCCCATCGTAATTAGGATGAAGGATAGGTTTAACGTTGGTACCACTGCAATCAGGGGCTGTATCTAGATGCGAACAGAAACAAATAGCAGGTACATTTTTTTTATCGCTGTTGGATGGAATAGTTGTATACACATAACCGAATTCATCTGTTTCGGCTTTTAGGCCCAGCTCAAGCAATTCTTTATATAACACCTGGCTAAGGTCTTTTTGTTTTGCTGTTGTTGGGTGTTCTTTACTTTCTGGATCGCTTTGCGTATCTATTTGTACATAACGTATAAAACGTTTTGCTACATCGTTGGGATTTATTTTTATCATAATAAAAGGGACGACCGACAACTAACAACCGATTTATTTTTCGGTCGCCGGTGGTCGGTCGTCAGTCGTCGTTATATAATTAAGCGATTTCTACAAGCTCGATATCGAACACTAATTCTTTACCTGCCAAAAAATGATTTGCATCAAGAATGATCACCTCATCTTTAACTTCTACCACAACAACGGGAACGGGCTGGCCTTGTTGGTTACTTAAGGTTAATTGCATACCCGGCTCCAGCTTCATATCTACAGGAACATTTTCTTTTGGAAATTCGATGATAGCGTCATCGTTCTTCTCACCATAAGCATCAACGGCAGGAATATTGATCGTTTTCTTCTGGCCGATGGTCATACCCGGCATCGCATCATCAAAACCTTTGATCATTTGTCCGGCACCTACCGTAAATTCTAATGGTTCTCTGCCCATAGAAGAATCGAACTGTTCACCGTTCGTTAATTTTCCTGTGTAATGTACTTTTACAAAATCTCCTGCTTTTACTTGAGCCATTGTTATTGTTTTATTTTTTTAAGAATAAGTCACACTTTTTGGCAATTTATATATTAAATCCCACTCTTCCGAATTAAAAACCCATACAGCACATAAGATTTGACCGATTGGCCGGATTGTTGGAATTTAGCAGTTGACTATCAACTCATTCAAACCATATAGATTGAAGAAACCGCTCCTGTTCATATTATCACTGGCGCTAAGTATAACCGCTATTTCGCAAACCATTGCACCCATTATTCCGGGCGCAGAGCGTATGGATATTTACCTGCCGGCCTTAAAAGGTAAGACTGTTGCCGTATTTGCTAACCAAACGTCCAGGGTGAAAAATACTTCTTTGGTAGATACTTTATTAAGCAGGGGAATAAATATTGTAAAAATATTCGGCCCCGAACATGGCTTTAGAGGCGATGCGGATGCAGGCGAAGAATTTGGTAATACGGTTGATAAAAAAACCGGCATTGCTATTATAAGTTTATACGGCGATCACAAAAAGCCTACGGCAGAAGATCTTAAAGGTATCGATGTGATCGTTTTTGATGTGCAGGATGTTGGGATAAGATTCTACACTTTCATTTCATCATTACAATATTGTTTGGAAGCTGCGCTTGAAAATCACAAACAATTTTTATTGCTTGACCGGCCAAACCCAAATGGATTTTATGTAGATGGGCCGGTACTTGATCCGGAGTTCAAAAGTTTTGTAGGCATGCAACCTATACCAATTGTCTATGGCATGACGATGGGTGAATATGCAACAATGCTGTTAGGCGAGAAATGGTTATCGCCTGAAGCGAATAAAGCATATAAACCAGCAGACAGCGCTTTTCAATTTATTGTTATCCCTTGTAAAAATTACGATCACAACAGTAAATATATTTTGCCTGTAATGCCTTCACCGAATTTAAAAGAGATGCAATCAATTTATCTCTACCCTTCTACCTGTTTTTTTGAAGGCACTGTAGTAAGCGAAGGAAGAGGAACTGATAAACCATTTGAAATATTTGGCCATCCTGCATTACCTAAAACATTGTATTCGTTTATACCTAAACCAAATGCAGGCGCTAAAAGTAGTAAATGTTTTTATCAACAATGTTTTGGTTGGAATTTATCGGGAACAAAGGAAGAAGTATTAAAAAGGCTCGACAATAAAATACAATTAAAATATTTGCTGGATACTTATAAATTATTTCCAGGGAAAGACAGTTTCTTTTTAGCAACTAATTTTTTTAATAAATTGGCAGGCAATGATGTATTGATGCAACAAATAAAAGATGGCAAGACTGAAACTGAAATAAGAAAAAGCTGGGAACCTGCATTGGCTGACTTTAAAAAGATCAGAAAGAAATATTTATTATACAAGGATTTTAATGCGCAATAAAAAATGATCGAAGCGAAAATACCCACTATTAATATGGACAATACGGTGCACTTTCCTCTCGGACAAAAAAAAGGCCTGAGGATTGTATTTATGGGAACACCTGAATTTGCGGTTGCTTCATTACATACATTAGTGGAGGCAGGATGCAATATTGTTGGCGTCATCACTGCGCCTGATAAAGCTGCCGGCCGGGGTATGGAACTGCAACAAAGTGCCGTAAAAAAATATGCACTTGAAAAAGGCTTACTTATTTTACAACCGGAAAAATTAAAGGATCTCGAATTTTTAAAAGAACTACGATCATTACAGGCAGATCTTCAAGTTGTTGTTGCCTTTAGAATGTTACCTGAAGTTGTGTGGAACATGCCGCCAATGGGTACGATCAATTTACACGGATCATTATTGCCACAATACCGTGGCGCAGCACCCATTAACTGGGCCATTATTAATGGAGAAAAAGAAACCGGGGTAACAACCTTTAAACTGCAACAAGAAATTGATACAGGCGATATTTTATTAGTTGAAAAAATAACTATCCGTGATGATGAAAACGCAGGCGAATTACACGATGAAATGAAAGAGGTTGGCGCTGCTCTTTTATTAAAAACAGTCCGAGGATTTATCGAAGGCAGTTTAAAAGAAACACCACAAATTCAATCAGCCGATCCAAAACATGCGCCCAAAATATTTACTGAGACCTGTAAAATAGATTGGAACAAACCTGTTGAAGAAGTGTATAATTTAATCCGTGGCTTAGCCCCTTATCCGGCAGCCTTCACTTTTTTGGATGGAAAAAAATTAAAGGTCTATAAAGCAAGTAAAGAATTATCCAATTCAAGCAAAGCTGGCGAATATAAAACTGATAAGAAAACCACTTTACAATTTGCTTGCACTGATGGCTATATTAATATTCTTGAATTACAATTGGAAGGAAAAAAGAAAATGAACGTTGAGGATTTTTTGAGAGGTTATCGGTTTGCAGAAGACAAATAATTATTTACTCCACTTTACCTTTTCTGCAATCGGAACAATACGTTTTCCTTTGTGTTCAACATCTGAATAGCCCAAATAGATCATTCCCATTATAACATCTTCGTTGCGCAAATGCAATAACTCTTTCATTGAATAATGATGCACCATACCGCCAGTTGACCAGAATGATGCAATACCTAATGCCGTTGCGCCTAATAGAATATTTTGTATGGCGCTCGATACTGCCGCTTCCTCTTCCATTACAGGAACTTTAGGCAAAGCGCCTCGATGCATAACGGTCATAATAATATGAGAAGCTGTATCTCCATTATGCAAAAACTTATCGTAATTGGCTTGCAAGTATTTTTCAGGATCAGTATTTTTTTTGTACAATTCTGCATGTTGTGTACAGAAGTCTTTTATAGCGGTACCACCGTATACAAAAAAGCGCCATGGTTCTGTATTGCCATGTGTTGGCGCCCAATCTGCCAGTTCTAATAATTGTTGTACCTGCGCATCCGGGATTAATTTACCGTTCATCTGGGCAGGCTTTGTACTTCTGCGCTGTTTGATAACATCGGCTATTATTGAAAAAGTATTACTCATCTTAATTGATCCTTAGTTTAGCTAACAACTCTTTACTGAAGGCCGCTTTTGGAATTACCAGGCTAACTGTATTAATAGCAAAATATGATTCAGATACATTGATATATCCTTGGTAAGGACCAACATTGCCCCATGAATTTTTAACTACGAAAAATATTTTGCCCGACTTTGATCTTTCAATCCCAAAAATGTGCATTAGGTGATCGTCTTGTGTAGTGAGGTTTTCATACAATTGCTGACGCCTGTTTTCATCCCAGTTTAGCTCCGGCATATTGGTATTGATCGTAGAATCGGGATAAGTAACAGCATCATCTAATAATAAGGCGATTCCTTTCTCCTGCATAAATCCTTTATTGCTAACATCAGTATCCCACAAAACAGAGTAACCGTTGTTTAATGCCGATTCTGTTAACTGTATCATTTCCTTTAATGGCAAATTATAATAATTGCCGTTGCTGAAATTGTCCGGCACCTGTAATATAAAAGGTTCGTAGTAAGTGTGATCGGTCAATGAAGCGATGTCAACGTATTCATCCGAATTAAATTTCAACAATTCAGTGGCAAACGATTTTGGCGTGTACGCTTTTCCGTTATATTGAAATGTTGTAGGTGGAACACCCAGGTTGTCATCTAATATTTTTGTGTAACCTACCATCCAGTTATTTGCCAAAGGCGTCGTTTTCAGAATACTGTCTAAATAATTTTTAAGGCTTGCCACCATCGCAACATGGTTGTACTCTTTTTCTCCCGGCTTCAAACCGCTATACACTGACTCAGGAATTTCACCATACGCAGCGATGGCCCTGATTACATCATGCCCTAATCCACCTTCACCAAATTGAGCATGCCCCTGGCGCAATATATAGTTCTTTGCTTTTTCCAGGTAAATATTTCTTACAACAAACATTTCACTCAGGTCAAGATCAGGTGTAGTGTTTTTTATGCATTGGCTCTCTATCATGGAAGTGCCGCCAAAACACCAGCATGTGCCGGTTTGTGCCTGGTTTTTAACAGGTGTAACCGCAATTGTTTTAGCATTCAGAAATAGTTCTTGATTTGTTGATTGCGCAGTAGTGATCGCAACAAGAATCATCAATAAAAATGTGAGGCTTTCTTTTTTAAACATATATTTTATTTAAAATAGCTAACGGTACAATCAAATTTTACATCCGTAACACCTAATTCTGCGGCGGCGGCATTGCTGATGCGAAGCAATATACCTGCATTCTGTTTCATATCCGGCATTGGCTCTAATACTTTTGCGTAGATTACTTTCCCAGTAGTGTTATCAGTGATCTTAACAATAGTACCGGCCTGTGCATTATCATATAAACAATAATACCGGCCGTCTTGCCACCCGCTATTGCTTTTAAAAATACCGGCATCTCCTTTTTCTTCAGCCAGCTGGTCTCTTCCAGGATGTTTATCGTAATCTGTTTTGAAAGAGCCTCCGTCAAAACCTTTAACTCCGGCCTTGTTTTCATCCGGTTTAACAATAGCAGGAGTTGATGGTGTTTCTTCCGGAGTAGTGGTATTTATATTTCCTTTAATAGGTTTCGAAACAGTGGTATTTTTAACAGGCAATTGTTGTGCGTCGGTTGTTGTAGCAGCATCTTCTGTTGGTTGCTTTGCGGCCGCTTTAACCTGATCAGGAGTAAGGTTCGTTCCTGAAGCTAAAAGAGATACGTCCTTCTTTACTTTTAAAAATCCTATTATCAATGGTGTTCCACTACTCACGCCATCACTTGTAATATTGTTCCATTTCTTTATTAATGTTATGGGCACTTTGTTATTGTTAACGCTGATGCGATAAAACCCTTCTTTATCATGCACCGTATAATACACCGGTATGTATGCTTCGTCGGGCGCAGGTATACCCGTTTGCGAAAAATTATTCTCGGTCAGCGGGATCATGATCGTTTGTCCGAGTGCCAATCCGGCTTCCAGTTTTAAATTATTATAGGGAGCAATTTCTTTCGGACTGATATTATACAAACGGCCAATACTGTAATAATTTTCCTTAGGCGCTACTGTATGATTGAGGTATAAATTAGGTGCTGTGCCTTGTATCAGCAAGGGCGCATTTTGTGCCGTCGCAAACAGCGGCAAACAAAATAAAAAGAATAATAAAGACTTCATTGATAATAATTTTCGTCCTCACAAAGATGCGGAATTTTGTTGGTTAGCAACATTATTACTTATGTAAAATACGCCACTCTTTGGGGTAATAATTATTGACCCTGTTGGACAAAATTTTAACCCATCCCAATGGCAATTGCTGATAAGTTAATAACACCCATCCTTTTGCAACGGTATTCAGCTTGATCTCTTCTTTTCGAAGGTATTGGAGGGCGATCTCTCTATCTACGTCCACACTTGGAATTGCCGTAGATATTATTGTGCTCAATGCCAGCTCATGATCCGGTATCAATTGATCGCGGATAACGGTTCCTAATTTGATGCCTGCTTTTTTTATGTATAATGCCGATTGAAGTGTAGCCAGTTCATCTTCAAATTGTGAAGGTATAGCTATGACCTCTTCTTTTAATTTGATGAAAGAAAAATTATCAGGCTTCTTCAATAATGGCTTAAGAATTTCCCATTCTTTATCGGATATTTTTTCAGATCTGTTGCGCGGTTTATTGATACGCCTCTCCGAAATATTTACTGTACTTTTTTTAAAAGCTGCGATAAAAAAACCTTCGCCCTTTATTTTATCAGGATAAAAACGATAGCCGTAAGCATTGTGTTTAGTTGAAACGGTCTCAACAATATTCCACTCAGGATGTAAAAAATATTTATGGGATGATAAATGACAATCATTAATTAACCAATCGCAAATTTCCTCGTCTTCATCTTTTGAATAAGAACAGGTTGAATAAATTAATATGCCGCTTTCTTTTAAAGCAGGCAATATATCTGCTAATATTCTTTGCTGGCGCTGATGACAGAGTTGTACATTTTGCTCACTCCATTCTTTAATCGCTTCGGTATCTTTACGAAACAATCCGCTTCCACTGCAAGGTGCATCCACAACAATTACATCAAAGTAATTTTCCAAACGTTGAAAATCTTTAGGGTCATTGTTAGTTACCACAACATTAGCGGCACCCCATTTGGTAATATTTTCTGATAAAATAGTTACCCTTGTTTTAATGACTTCATTACTTACTAATAAACTGGAATCGGAAATAATGGATTGTATCAAAGTTGATTTACCACCCGGTGCTGCACAGAGATCTAATATTTTTATTGGTTGAGATAGATCGACTGTCTGTTTTAATGCTTCTTCCAAAAACATACTACTGGCTTCCTGCACATAATAAGCTCCGGCATGAATTAATGGATCGGTAATAAATGACGGCCGCGCAGGAAGATAGTAACCATGATCATTCCATGGGATTTTTTCTGCAGTATTTAATATGGAAGATTGAATATTGAAGCGCTTAGTAGGATTCAATCTTAACGAAGTTATTTGTTCGCCCGATGCATGTACTTTTTCGAAGGCTTCTTTATCGAAACCGGGAATTTTATCTAACGATCGTAAAAGTGATTGGGGTAGCGACAAATATTTTTATTTTATGCTGCGTCATAAATAACAACCTTCTCGAAGTATTGTTTAAAGCTTTCTAAAAATGCTTTATGTACCGGATGTGTTTGGTAAACATCATGACCTGCAAGATCATCGAAAATTATTACTAATGAGAATGTATAGGTCGTATCAACAACCGGACGATTGATTGACGTAACCGGTGTGCCTACATATACAGCCTGCGCTGTTGGTACGCCCGTTAAAGATTCCAAACCTTTTTCGAAAGCTTCTTTTTGTTCGGCTGTTGTTTCGGGTTTAACCCAGAATAATACGTGGTGAAGTAACATGTAATAAATACTATTTAAATGTTTGAAATTTTTATTTGCTGCATGAAGGTATGCAGTACAAGTGAGTGACACAACGATGTTGCACAAAAAACTAATGCCGGTAAAAAAATTAAATCGCTTTTACCTCTGCGCAAAGATCCTGTAATACTTTTTTTGCATCGCCAAATAACATCGAAGTTTTTGGTTGAAAGAAAAGATCATTTTCAATGCCCGCATAACCAGGCTTCATGCTACGTTTATTTACGATCACATTTTTAGCTTGTTCTACTTCCAATATCGGCATACCATAAATTGGCGAAGCAGGATCATTTTTTGCGGCAGGATTCACCACATCGTTTGCTCCTAATATCAATACAACATCCGTTGTTTTAAATTCATCGTTAGCTTGTTCCATTTCTAATAACACATCATAGCTCACATCTGCTTCTGCTAATAATACGTTCATGTGGCCGGGCATACGTCCTGCTACCGGATGGATCGCGTATTTTACTTCAACACCTTTTTCCGTTAATATTTTTTCTAATTCATGACAAGTATGTTGTGCCTGTGCTACAGCCAATCCGTATCCGGGAACGATCATCACTTTATTCGCATAGCTCATTACCATTGCCGCATCGCTCAAACTAATTTCTTTGTAAGCACCCTGATCTTTTGATCCGCCACCAGCGGCTGCATTTTTGCTGCCGCCAAATGAACCAACCAATACATTTACCAATGAACGGTTCATTGCTTTACACATCAAGATCGTTAATAATGTACCTGCCGCACCAACAAGGATACCGCCGGTTAACATTACTTTGTTGTTGTATAAAAAACCACCGCATGCTGCTGCAACACCTGTAAAAGAATTCAGCAATGAAATTACAACAGGCATATCTGCGCCACCGATCGGTAGTACGAACAAGATACCATACACTAATGCTAAGCCTAAAATACAATACAGTAAATATGTTTGTGTAGGATCAATTACTAAATAAGTTGCTGCACCAATGGCTATAGCTAATAAAAATAAATTGAAAATGTTTTGTCCGGTGAAACTATAATCTTTCACTTTGCCATTTAATTTACCCCAGGCGATCATGCTTCCAGCAAAAGAAACAGAGCCGATGATCAAGCCGATCACAATAATCAAAACTGTTGGACGAATAAGGCTGATATCAGTAAAGACCATTGATATTTGTGATAAACCTCTTGAGATATGATTGAACTCAACCAAAGAAATTAAAGCCGCGCAAGCACCACCCATTCCGTTAAATAAACTCACCATTTCCGGCATTGACGTCATCTTGACTTTCTTTGCGGATAATGTTCCTATAATTCCGCCAATTAATAAACCGCCGAATATCCATATAAAATTATGAAGGTGGAGGCCTGTTTCCGGACTACGATATAAAAAGATTGTTCCCAAAATTGCTACCGTCATACCAAAGGCAGCGACTAAATTTCCTTTTCTTGCTGTCGCAGGATTGGATAACATTTTTAATCCAAGTATAAATGTGATCGAACCGATCAGGTAGCAAATGGTAAGTAAGTTAAGGCCCATTGTAATTTATTTTACCCCCATCCCCTGAAGGGGTGCTGGAGAATTAGATATTAATTCGTGTAATTAGTGAATAAAAATTCGTGTTATGATCACGCTAATTATTTTTTCTTCTTGAACATTTCAAGCATTCTGTCTGTTACTACAAAACCACCAACAACGTTGATCGTTCCTAAGATAACTGCCAGGAAACCTAATATGATCGCTAATAAATTATCTGATTCTGCCTTACCCATTACGATAATAGCGCCGATGATCACCACCCCATGAATGGCATTGGCACCACTCATTAAGGGCGTATGCAAAACACTTGGTACGCGGCCGATCACTTCAATACCCACAAATACCATCAGGATAACGATGTAAATGATTTGCTGATTATTGGAGATCCATTAAGAATTTCTTTCATAAAAACTATTTATCAATTAGGCAATTAAACTTTTTACGCGATCGTTTACAATTTCACCATTGTGTGCAATGCATGAACCTTTGATCAGGTCATCTTCAAAATTCAAATTGATGTTGCCATCTTTATCGATCATCAATTGTAAAAAATTCAGGATATTTTTTCCGTATAATTTGCTGGCATCGCTTGGCATATCGGAAGCTAATCTTGAATTACCAACAATGCTTACGCCATTATGAATAACGGTAGCATCATTTTTCGTAAGATCCGTATTGCCACCGGTTGATGCAGCGAGGTCAATAATCACAGAACCGTTTTTCATGCCCTCGATCATGGCTGTTGTAATTAATATCGGCGCTTTCTTTCCTGGAATTTGTGCGGTTGTAATAACGATATCAGCTTTAGCAACACTTTCAGCGATCTTAGCTTTTTGTCTTTGTATAAATTCTTCGCTTTGTTCTACTGCGTAACCGCCTGCTTTACTTGCATCTGCCGCGCCTTCTACTTCTACGAATTTGGCGCCCAAGCTCATTACTTCTTCTTTTACTGCGGGCCTTGTATCAAATACTTCAATAACAGATCCTAATCTTTTTGCTGTTGCAATTGCTTGTAAGCCCGCAACACCGGCACCAAGTATCAATACTTTTGCAGGCGCAATACTACCTGCAGCGGTCATGAACATTGGAAAATATTTTGGATAAACATTAGCTGCTAACAATACTGCTTTATACCCGGCGATATTAGCCTGACTACTTAATATATCCATGCTTTGTGCACGTGTTGTACGCGGCAACATGTCCATACTAAATACGCTCAAACCTTTGCCCGCCCATTCTTTCATCAGACTAGCTGTAAAAAGCGGTTGAAAAACGCCAACAGCTATCGCACCTTTTTTCATGCTTGAAATATCAGCATCAGAAAAAGTGTTGAACGATAAAATGATGTCGGAGTTTTTTAATACTTCAGCGCGACTGGTTACTGTTGCGCCGGCTTCTTTATACTTGTCATCATTCGCAAAAGCGGTTACGCCTGCGGTTGATTCAATATATGTTTCTACTTTCCATTTTTTTAACAGTGTTAGATGTTCTGGTAGTAGCGAAACTCTGGTTTCGGGAGTTGGTTCTTTTAATACACCAATTATCATAAATAATAGTAATTGCCGTGAAGATAGTAAAAATTAATATGCAACGGAGAAGTGTTGCTTTACTTTAAAATCATTATTTATCAGCACTATTCCAATGAAAAAAAGATCGATCGTAAGCGTTACGGCCGGATGCGACTGAATCTCTTGCCAGGCTGCTTCCATTTCAGCGCTCCAATGAATATCGTCAAATATTAAAATAGTAGCATTTGTTGAATGATTTAGCAGCTGATTAAAGTAACCTAATGTCGGTTCTTTTCTATGGTTCCCATCAATGAAAGCCAGGTCAATTTTATTTAATTGGGCAAAAAGTGGCTGTAAGGTTTGGCCAAAATCACCTTGGACCAATTCAATATTTTTTAAACCTAAAGAATTGAAATGCTGCTGCGCGATAGCAGCGATATTTTTTGCGCCTTCACAAGTGAATACTTTTGAATTAGTTGAAGCCAGATAAGCTGTTGTAATGCCGAAAGATGTTCCTAATTCAATGATCGTTTCCGTTTTATAATACTGCACTATTCGAAATAACAACTGCGCATATTTTTTTTGTTTTAAAGAAGAAGCGGCGATATCTTTTACAACTCGCTGATTGGTTTTGATGACAGCAGAACCGGCACCAAAATCTTCCACTTCAATTACGGTATTGTTAGCTAATAAATTCTTTCTGCTGCCTTCTATTTGCTCATAACATTTATACTTTTTTTTATCTTTCAATACATTCCTGATAAAATCATATACGAACGGAGAATGCACACCGTGGCCTTTTCCGTTGGATGCGGTAAAATAATAATGCAGGTATTTTTTTGCTAATTGAAAACGAGTATACACAGTAAACAAGGAATAAGAAATATAAAATAAGAAATAAGGAAGTTATGCAAAATGATTATGCAGTCTTCTTTTCCCATACTTGAAAGCTATATGCATACGCATGCTTTTCATCTATCGGATGATCTTCATTGGAGATCAGTTTCCATTTACTTTCATCAATTGCGGGAAAGAAAGTATCTGCATCAAAACTTGCATGCACTCTTGTGATATAAATTTTATTGGCAACATCCATTGATTGTTTGTATATCTCTCCGCCGCCGATCACAAATATTTCTTTGCAGTTTGTCTTTTTGGCTTCCTCTAAAGCTTTGTCTAAAGTATCTACAACAATTGCACCATCAGCTTTCCATTCTTTATTTCTAGTGATAACAATGTTCGTTCTGCCTGGCAATTGTTTACCGAAAGATTCGAAAGTTTTTCTACCCATTACGATGGTCATTCCCCAAGTAATATTCTTGAAGAATTTCATGTCATTGGGTAAGCTCCACAATAATTTATTGTCTTTGCCAATGGCGTTGTTTTCTGCTGCGGCAACAAGTAGGCTTATGATCATAAATAAGAAATAAGGAACACAAAATAAGAAATAAGGAAGTTTTAGACCATAATTCTTTTTTAGCATATTGGCAGAAGAAGTTAGTTATTTTATATTATTTTTTTTAGCGGTTTCTATGCTTTTGAGAAAAATCGCCATTAATTCATTACTTTCTTTGAGTACTACAGTTATTTTCTCGTCGATTAATATCGGTTTCTCATTTATTATCCGAAGATTAATTCGAGTCTCCCTTATTTCTTTTAAAACCACTTTCATTTTATGAATAAAATCCGCCGGAGATTCGGCTGCTTGGGCTTCCCCATAAACTAATGCAGTTGCCGTAGAACTTTTTGATAACTGATGAACGAGATTTTGTGCGACCTTGGTATTTGGAAGCAGATCGCAAATCCCTAAACATGCACATGCAAATTTTACCAACCTGTCTTCAAGATTGTACTTTTTAATTTCCATAGGATATTTTTAAAAAAGGTACTTATGTAGAAATTTCGAATTTAAATACTGATCAACTTTCTTATTCCTTATTTCTTATTTTGTATTCCTTATTTCCCCTAAACAGCCACAGGCGCTTTAATAGCGGGCCATGATTGATAATTCACTAATTCAAAATCTTCAAACTTAAAATTGAAAATATCTTTTACTTCCGGATTAATTTTCATTGTTGGCAAAGGAAAAGGAGCTCTTGTTAATTGCAAATGTGCCTGCTCAAAATGATTATTGTATAAATGCACATCACCGAATGAATGTACAAATTCTCCCGGCTCTAATCCACAAACCTGCGCGATCATCATGGTGAATAATGCATAAGAGGCAATATTAAAAGGCACACCCAAAAACACATCAGCACTACGTTGGTAAAGCTGACAACTTAATTTTCCATCAGCCACATAGAATTGAAACAAACAATGGCAAGGCATTAATTTCATTTTAGGCAGATCAGCTACGTTCCATGCGCTGATTATTAATCTCCTGCTATCAGGGTTTGTTTTTATCTGGTGTATCAGATCCTTTACCTGGTCAACTTCTACACCGCCTGCCCCTTCCCAGCTGCGCCATTGTTTGCCATACACCGGACCAAGATCTCCGTTCTCATCAGCCCATTCATCCCAGATCTTTACATTATTCTCCTTTAAATAGGCAATATTGGTATCACCTTTTAAAAACCACAGCAATTCATAAATAATACTTTTCATGTGGCATTTTTTTGTCGTCACAAGAGGGAATCCTTCACTCAGATCAAAACGCATTTGGTAGCCAAACACACTTCTGGTACCTGTTCCTGTACGATCGCTTTTATCTTTTCCCGTATCAATAATATGCTGTAGTAATTGTAGGTATTGCTGCATGACCTGCAAGTTAATTAATTTGGGAGACGTCTGAACCATTGATTAAATTGATTTTTATGATTCAATTGATTTGTGGAATTTGCGTTAATAAATCCTATTAATCCACAAATCCTGCGAATCCCAATTCAGACAAAAAATAAAATATGCATATCAATATCAGAAAAGCAACTAAAGAAGATTGTCCACGTATGATGGAACTCGTTAACGAGCTGGCCGTTTATGAAAAAGCACCTCAGGAAGTAACTGTCGATTTTAATCATTTTGTAGAAAGTGGATTTGGAAAAAACCCTATATGGTGGGCATATGTAGCAGAAGCCAATGGCGCAGTTCAAGGTTTTGCACTCTGCTATATCCGCTACTCTACCTGGAAAGGGCAAAGAATATTCTTAGAAGATCTTTTAGTAACGGAAAAATACAGGGGAAATGGAATGGGGAAATTATTAGTTGATAAAGTAATGGAAGATGGGAAAGGAAAACAATTTACCGGCATCACCTGGCAGGTTTTAGACTGGAACGAGCCTGCTATCAATTTTTATAAAAAATATAAGAACGTGGTTTTTGACGAAGAATGGATCAATTGCAATATTAATTTCTAGAATTCGTTCTTTTTGTAGTTTTTATTACTCCTTAATTGCATTATCTTTATAGCAATCCCTCAAATAATACAAATTACAAAGAATCTTTATGGCAGATAAAATCACGATGTCTAGTGGAAAATTAAACGTTCCCAATCATCCTATTATTCCCTTTATTGAAGGCGACGGTATAGGGCCGGATATTTGGAAAGCATCCGTTAGGGTATTTGATGCTGCTATTCAAAAAGCTTACAAAGGCGAGAAAAAGATACAATGGATGGAAGTATTGGCCGGTGAAAGGGCTTTCAACGAAACCGGCAGCTGGATGCCTGAGGCAACTATGAATGCTTTTAAAGAATATTTATTATCAATAAAAGGGCCACTTACAACGCCGGTTGGCGGCGGGATCCGCTCGCTAAATGTTGCACTAAGACAAGAGTTGGATCTATACGTTTGTTTAAGGCCGGTAAAATATTTTGAAGGAGTACCCTCACCCATGTGGCAACCTGAAAAAGTAGAGATGACGATCTTCAGAGAAAATACAGAAGATATCTATGCGGGCATCGAGTACATGACCGGCACACCTCAGGCAAAGAAATTATTAGATTTTCTGATAAATGAGATGGGCGTAAAAAATATTCGTTTCCCTGAAACTACTTCGCTGGGCATTAAACCGGTGAGTAAAGAAGGCAGTGAGCGATTGATCCGTTCTGCGTTAGAATTTGCGATAAAAAACAAATTGCCATCGCTAACAATTGTACACAAAGGGAATATCATGAAATTCACAGAAGGCGCTTTTAAAAACTGGGGATACGAATTGGCTGAAAGAGAATTTGCGGGCGAAGTATATACCTGGAACCAATGGGAAAGAACAAAAAAAGAAAGTGGTGAAGCTGTTGCCAATGAAGAAATGAAAATTTCTGCCGTAGGCGGAAAAGTAATTGTAAAAGATGCCATTGCAGATAACTTTTTGCAGCAGGCATTGTTAGCCCCGCAAGACTATTCTGTGATCGCAACATTAAATTTGAATGGAGATTACATCAGTGACGCTTTGGCTGCACAAGTCGGTGGTATCGGTATTGCACCTGGTGCCAATATCAATTATTTAACCGGCCATGCAGTATTTGAAGCAACACACGGTACCGCGCCAAAATTCGCTAATACCAATACCATGAATCCTTCGAGCGTTATTTTAAGTGGTGTTATGATGCTGGAATACATGGGCTGGAGAGATGCGGCAGAACTGATTACCAACGCTGTTGGTAAAACAATCCGCAGCAAAAAAGTAACGATAGATTTTTATAATTTGATGAAAAAAGGAACGCTTCTGAAAACAAGTGAATTCGCTGATGAAATAATTAAAAATTTATAAGTGATCCTGGTAAATTTTCTCGATAAAATGGAGCAACAATCGTTTGCTCCATTTTTATTTGAAATCAATACCTTTGCTCTTCTTAAAAAATAAACACCTAATAACTCATAATCAATGGCAAAAATTAAAGTAGCAAATCCCGTTGTTGAATTGGACGGAGATGAGATGACAAGGATCATCTGGAAATTTATCAAGGATAAATTGATCGTTCCTTATTTGGACCTGGATATTAAATACTTCGATCTTGGTATGGAATACCGCGATAAAACCGATGATCAGGTTACGATCGATTCTGCCAATGCAATTAAAAAATATGGCGTAGGGATCAAATGTGCTACCATTACTCCTGATGAAGCAAGGGTAGAAGAATTTAAGCTAAAGCAAATGTGGAAGTCACCTAACGGAACGATCCGCAACATTTTGGATGGTACTGTTTTCCGTGAACCAATTGTTATGCAAAATGTACCGCGTTTGGTTACCAACTGGACAGCGCCGATCATTGTTGGCCGTCATGCATTTGGTGATCAATATCGTGCAACCGATACCGTTATTAAGGGCAAAGGGAAATTAACCATGACCTTCACTCCTGAAAACGGCGGCGAAGCACAGGTTTTTGAAGTATATAATTTTAAAGGCGATGGCGTTGCGATGAGCATGTACAATACAGATGAAAGCATCATTGGTTTTGCAAGAAGCTGTTTCAACATGGCGCTTAGCAAACAATGGCCTTTATACCTTTCTACAAAAAATACCATCCTTAAAAAATACGATGGCCGTTTTAAAGATATTTTTGAAGACATCTATCAAAAAGAATTTAAAACTGCCTTTGAAAAAGCAGGCATAACTTATGAGCATCGTTTGATCGATGACATGGTAGCAAGCGCTTTAAAATGGAACGGTAATTTTGTATGGGCCTGTAAAAATTATGATGGTGATGTACAAAGCGATACAGTGGCACAAGGTTTTGGTTCGCTTGGTTTAATGACATCTGTTTTAGTTACACCTGATGGCGGAACAATGGAAGCTGAAGCCGCACATGGCACTGTAACCCGCCACTACAGGGATCACCAGGCTGGTAAGCCAACATCAACCAATCCTATTGCATCCATATTTGCCTGGACACGCGGTTTGGCATTCCGTGGTAAATTAGATGGCAACCAACCATTGATCGATTTTTGTTTAGCGCTGGAAAAAGTTTGTATCGAAACAGTAGAAAGCGGCAAAATGACCAAGGATCTTGCCGTATGTATTCACGGCAACAAAGTAAAACATGGCGATCATTATTTATATACTGAAGAATTTTTAGATGCAATTGATGCCAATCTAAAAAAGAAAATGGGTTTATAAACCAAAATTTATTTCAACTAAAACGGGCGACAATTTGTTGCCCGTTTTTATTATCGTCAGTATTTAATTTTTTATACTAAGTTTGACCTGTAAAAAATCCTGATACCTTTTACTAAATACATACACTATAATATCAATCAATAATCTCACGCTTTAAAACCCCTAAAAATAAAAAATGGAACAACAAAAAATTGACATGTTCATTGCATCAATGGCAAGCAAATTCCCAGGCGGAAAATTAATGCTAATAAGGAACCAGCTTGAAAAAGTTGATGACAATAAGCTTCTGACGTTACAATCTCTTGAATATAAAGACCCAACAACCATTTTGATCGTTTCTATTTTTCTTGGGCATTTAGGTATTGACAGATTTATGCTTGGGCAAACAGGCCTGGGACTTGGAAAATTATTTACTTGCGGCGGATTGGGAATATGGGCACTTATTGACTGGTTTTTAATTATGGACGCCACCAGGGAAGCTAATTTCCAAAAATTCACTCAGTTTGCTTTTTAAGTTATTTCATAACTACTACGCTAAATGTCTGCTGGTTATTTTTTTAATAACCGGCGGATACCTGGCATTGATCTTATCTGATACTTTTTCCGATCATACTTATCACACACATTGCCTTTTTAAATTAATTACAGGTATTCCTTGTCCGGGTTGTGGGATGGGCAGGGCTACACTTGCTTTATTTAAAGGTGATATTCCTTTATCGTTCTCCTACAATATTTTATCCATCCCGTTTACATTGGCTGTACTTATTTCTTTGGGCTGGCTAGTAGCAGATGTTCTTCAACAAAAAGAAAGATTTTTTAAATTCATGCAACAGGATATCAGCAAAAAATATAAACTGCTGCTTTTTACCGTGATCATGATAGATTGGGTAATAAATATCATCCGCTTGTAGCTTTTAAATTGCATCGAACCCATTCAAAGTGTTTTTATCAACATCTACCCTTTGTTGCTATATCGATGTGCGATACGCACTTAGGTAAACCTTCATGGAATATTTTGACGTTATTTTCTGTCGTATAACATTAAATTAACAAAATATCAGATACGTTAAACAGCCCTGTATTTAAGGATTTCAGTTGGTTTTCAACTTAAAACCAAGTCTTTATCAAGCCAAAAGCTTGATTTTTTCCTAAAAATCGTATATTCGCCAAATAGTCTAAGCTTACCAGCTACCTAACTATGCCCGTATTGGTAAAATAAACCTGTTACGGGGTAATTAAAAGCGATTATTCTTTGCCATTTTGAAAAACAATGGGTTTAAAAAAAGCCACTGTTTATTTATTAAATA